>AUXO018066132.1_pt1 | contig 20860 bp, 22 predicted proteins | sample 768731 | NCBI WGS metagenome assembly AUXO01 (sample SAMN02715735, study PRJNA202380) | gut metagenome | biome: sheep rumen | host: Ovis aries | place: New Zealand: Palmerston North
TATAAGACCATTTCAAGGGCAATCAGCAATGAAGTCAGAAGCCCACAAATCTTTAGTTTGTGGGTAGTTCACATGATATAAAATAGTTTATATATATGGCATTAAATCTATATCAAATCTTAAAAGAAGTTGTTATTAAATCAAATGTCGATGATGCTATTAATAATCGTCAAGTTGTTATAATAACGTATAGTGACGAAGAAAATAGGGCACCAGAGGCTAGAACAATTGAACCTTATGATGTTGGTATAACTAAGGCTGGAAACGAGGCTGTGAGAGCCTTTCAATGGGAAGGTGATACATATAGAGGTATTCCTGAATGGAAACTATTCAGATTAGATAGAATAACAAGTTGGCAACCTACAAGTACCACATTTAACAAAGAACCAATTGATAGAGGCTTTGATACAGAACCTTATAATCCTAATGGTGATGGTAGTTTATCTAATGTTAGCCCACAAGTACGTTTTGACGATAACGAAACTGATACTTATGAACCTACAGATTTAAATAAACTCCGTAAAAAAACTGAAATGTTAAGGACATATAATCCAGCATCTAAGGAAAATAATATCACACCAACTTCACGTGGTGCAATTAAACCACCACAAACATATACAAATATTCCTAATGAAACGCCAAATAATAATAATCCATACCAAGGTGCAATAACTAATGTAATTAAAAACAATGATTATTGGGCTGATTATGATAAGGCTGAAAAGGAACAAAATAAACAAAATAAGAAAAATCAAATCAGTACCAAACGTAAAGACGATAGGTGGAATAAGTCTTCCGACACTCGTAAACTTTGGCGTAAGGGTGCTTTAAATAACAATCAAGATGAAATTTAATTATGGATAATGATTTAGCAATGAAACGTGCATCTTTCCTTGAAAGTGCAAAACGTGCAAAAAAATTAATACAGATGGATGCTAGAGGGGAACTAGATAAAATTGCAAATAATGTGAGAAGTAAAATAACTTTCAACGATGATGGTGACTTGTGTGAAAATAATGTAACTTACACAAGTATTCCACAAGACGATACATCATTCTCGCAACATCAAATTTCACATTCCCACTTACCTAAATCTGTCTTAGAGTCAATAACTACAAATCCAATAGATACATCTGTTTTAGGTGCAAGTGTTGGTCAAGCATCCATCCTTGATGCTTTAAAAATAACACCTGAGCAAACTCAAGTATCTAGAAACGTCAATACTGCTCCTGTAATTACAGAAGAACGTAAACAAACATCATTAACAGAAGAATATAAGCCTAATATTGATTATTCACTCGTTAAGACTATTGTTGAAGACTGTGTTAAAAGATATACATCAGCATTGAAAAAGTCTCTTATAAACGAAAATAAAAGCCTTATAGGGGAAGATTCAACATTAAAGGCTATGAAGATAGGTAATAAATTTACTTTCATTGCAAGTAATGGTGATTTATATGAAGCAACACTTAAAAAAGTTGGTAATATTAATAAAAAATAAATAAAAAAAAGAACTACGTTTTGTAGTTCTTTTTTTTTATTTATTAACAGCATTAAATGCATTTTCACTAACTTCAATTAATTGTTTTTTACCTTTTTCCATAAATTCAGTTAATGTAAATGAATCTGAATAAGACATTGCCGAGCATAAATAATCTTTCATATTTTCGACCCATTGAGATAATGTATATTCCAAAGGTATTTTCTTAACACAACCTTCACTAGTTTTAATTTTTTCTCCATACATATCTTTCTGACCCATTGCAGAAGCCATTCCATAAAATATCTTTTGAGGGTTTAATAAAGGCATCAAACTTCCCTTGTAAAAAAAGTGATTGTCCTTCATTTCAAGATATTTTCCTTCAATAACTCTAGAATCTCCATTCACGTATTTAATTTCTTTAGTTTTTTCATCAAGTTTAATAATTGGTCTTTCACATTCAATTAAAGCAGCACTTTCCATAGCACTTGCAAGAATACCACCAATCATAACATAATCAGCACCCAAAGCAATAGCCTTTACAACATCCTTATATCCTCTAACTCCACCATCAGCAATTATTTTTGTTTTACCATTTATTTCTTGCTGAATTTTTCTAGTTTCACTAATTAAAGTAGCCATTGGAGTATGGATGCTTGTATTGGAACTTGTAATACAACCCATTCCACCACCAATACCTAAACGAATGTAATCAACACCGCTTTCATTTGCAATTCTATATGTTTCTGGATTAGCAATATTTCCTGTCATAATAACTAATCTATCTCCATTAATTTCTTTAGCCTTTTTTATACTTTCGTACAATGAAAGCATATGCCCATTAGCAACATCAACTAAAACTTTAAGTTCTTTAATATTTTCATCTATTTTAGAATGAAAAATAGAACTAAATTCACCCATAGAAAACGCAACCCATCTATTCTCATTAAAACAAATATCTTTACGATATGTTACAGGAATATTACGAGGAATAATAGGAATAATATTATTTTCCTCAAATTGAGTATAATTCTCAAGATTTACGACTGTACTCATTGGAGCAGTAAAAATTGGCAAGAAATTTCCATCTTTATATGGATTAATATCCGCTCTATGATTAACTCTACTTATTACAGCAGGCATAATCATATAATCATTATATGTAAGATACTTCATTAAATTAAAATTTATTTACCTGTTGAACCAAAACCACCTTCACCACGAACACTTGAACTTAATTCTTCAACCTCAACAATTTCTGTCTTTGGGTGATTAAGCATAATCAATTGTCCAATTCTATCACCAACATTATATGGTGCATATTCCATTGCTATCTCTTCAAGACGATTTTCAATCAAATCATTCTTAACCTTTTCATAAATTTTAGCAAAATCACTAACTTTCTTACATTGTAAGAATGTTTCTTCCATTGCAATTTCCATAATTCTAGTATTGATAGAAGTACGGTTCTTAAAGCAAAACATAATTTCACCTCTATAAATTGAACTATCCACAACACCTACAGAATTACAAAGATAAGCATCGGTTTTACAATTTGAACTTCGTGGGAAAATAAATTCACCTTGAAGGTATTTACTTTCACTAGCAAGTCCTGTATGATAACGGTACAAATCCTTTTCCTTATCATATTCAACACCAATTGCAGTAAAATCCATACCAATATCACCTTCATGAGCATAACTTGGAATTACTGCATTTTCCGTTAATTTCTTAACCTTTAATACTGCAACATCGCTAGATGTAATTTTGTTAAGTTCAGGTACAATATAATATTTAATAATTAAACATTCTATTACTAAAATACTTATGATAAATACAAAAACTGTAAACATTTATTTAATTTTAACGTTAGTTAAGTTATTTGCGCTAATAATAATGTTAGCAAAAGGTGAAGCATAAAATCTAGTTTGAGTTTCGCTTTCCCTATCAATTGCGGTCATTGCCTCAATTTCGTCTCTAGTTAAACTAATACCACATTCTTGACAAATAATCAAAGACCACATACCCATTTTTAAAGCATATTCTTGCTTTGTGTATTTGTATAAAATACCTCTGTTCTTAATTTCCCATTCATTAGTGTTTGGTTCAAACATTTCAGCCTTGGAAATTTGGAAAAGCAAACAAACCTTGATTAATGAATTATTATCAATATAATCCGCTTTCTCACCTAAAAGTTTCTTTACTTCCAAAGCCATAGGTGTTAAAGTACGTAAAACAACGTGTAATAAACTACCGTCAAATGCAGCACTACTATTTTCTGTTGACATTGAATATGTCGCATTTTTAAGTTTATCGCCTAATCTTTCTTCAAGAAGTTTTGTTTCGACACCAAGACTAGATAATTTCTTTAAAAACAAAGAATAATTTTGTTCAATTTGTTCTGTTGTAATTTTTACCATAATAATAATATAATAATTTTTAATATTTTTTTACATTTACAAAAATATTAAAAAAATGTTAAAAAACCAAAAAAAATCCTATCTTTTTTTATATTGATAGGATTTTTTTTAATTATTTATGGTAAAAATTATATTATTTGAGTACAACATCAGTTATACCACAAATTTCCAAATATTTTTGAGCACGATTACGTCCTACTGTTTCTAGACTATATTTATCCTTTACTGTATTATAAAGATTTTCTTGAAGTTTTTTAATCATATCAGGGTTATTAACCAACATTGTAATGTATTTAACCCAATCTTTATGATTTTTACTTGAATCAACCAATAAAGCATTTCCATCTTCATTAATTTTTCCACCTTTTTCAACCATAGGTTTCAAATCAATCGTATATGGTCCAAAATTCTGTGCAATAATCGCCTTTTTGAAGAAACCAGCCTCAATAACTTTAAGTTGAGATTTAACTTTATTAAATTCACATTCTTTAAGTGGAACAAGTAGTACGTCAATATCGTTATAATGCGTTGCGTATTCATCAATAGGCTTAGTCCAGCATCTTCGATAAGCAACATCATCATTACCATATTCACCTCGTATGAATTTATGTAAAAATTCCTTTTGGTCTTCGCTACATATTCGATAATTGTCAGTTATAATTTTTTCATAATCGTACCAAACACTCTCTTGTGGTAAAATTGGACGTGTTTCCTTTCTTCCATCTTCAAAGAACATCGTTTTACTACCTCTAGTATCAAACCCACATAAGACAAATTGAACTTTATCAATTATCTCTTGAGGTAACTTTTTAGTCATATCCTCTAACAACTTTATGTCATTTAAATGTGAAGAACCACAAATAATACCAAAACGAATACGTTTAGATTTTTTCTCTTGAGGAATAAATTGTTTTTCGTTAGGGTCAATTGCATTTGGGAAAACTAACACATTCTTATTGTATTGTTTTATCTCCTTTGCAAAGATTGGTGTTGTGGTAGTACAATAATCAGCCATTTTCAAATGTTTAATAATTGGAACATACCACTTTTCTTTCTTTGCAGTAATAGACATTGGATGATATAGACCTAAATCCCAGTGGTCATCTACATCAACAATAACTTTTACACCTAAAAATTGAGCAAGTTGAACGATAATACCCTCTGCGTCTAGTTGTTTATGGATATGTAAAATATCATAGTTACGTAAAAACTTATCCAATTCTGTTGTTTGAGGTAATTGATACATTATGTCAATATCGAAATAATCCGAATAGTGTTCTTTGATGTATCTATGTGGTTGAAGTGAGCGATAAAAACCACATCCAGCAGTATCGGAAGGTATTACTAGTATTCTTACTTTTTTATTCATATTGAATTTATTTTTTTTTTCTTAACTCTCACGCACGTGCGCACGTGTATGCGTGCGTGTGCGTTTAAATAATATTTTAAAAATATATTAATTTAAATAATATTTTAAAATATATAATATATTATTAATATAATATTATTTAAAATATTTTTAAAAATAATATAAATATATTTTATATATAAAAAATATATAATATTAGGAAAAAAAATCAATATTTTTTGAAAAAATATTGATTTTTTTACTTTTCTTTTTTATACTTTATACAGAAAGTTATAAGAAAATATGGAAAAGTCCGTTTCAGTAATAATAGTTTCAACGAAGAAACAAGAAGAAAAAATAGAACTTATCAAATCGTTATTAGATACCGCTGGTTGTGAAGTTTCAATTTTATTTGTAACCAATGATGGAAATTTCCCTCTATCCAAAATTTTTTTAAACACTATTCCAAAGGCTAAGAGTGATATTGTAGTTCTTATGCATGATGATATTGAAATCATCAAGGAAGGGTGGGGAGCAGAACTTATTCGTCTTTTTGATGAACATAAAGACTATGGAATAATTGGTGTTGCTGGTTCAGCAGACTTTGATGAAGGTTGTGCTTGGTGGAAAAACAAGGAATTATATGGTCAAGTATTGCATAGATATGACGGTAAATCATGGTTAACAGCATTCTCACCCCTATTTGAAGAGGGTCACGACCTAGAAGAAGTGTGTGTTATTGATGGTGTGTTTATGGCAATTGAACGAACAAGAATTGCTGAACAATTTGGAGAGGATATACCAGGGTTTGACTTCTATGATGTTGATTTTTGCTTACGTAATTTCTTATCAAAGAAAACAAAAATTGGCGTAACTACGAATATTCGTATTTGTCACCAATCAGTAGGGCAATTGAAACCTCAATGGTATATTAACAGAATGTATATTTTAGATAAATTCAAGGGAAAGTTCCCATTTAAAGTACATAAAGGATTTAATTATGGCAAAAAACGAAAGTAAACACTCAATAGAAAATATAACTTTATTTGAGTTATTTCAATTTGAAGAAGTCTTAAAAAGAAGGAATATAGAGTTGACAAATCGAAATGCTCTATGTGAAACTAATGGCTTGAGTGATGAAATGAAAAAGAAAATGGTCGATGATGTGATAATGAACAACAAATTACTTAATTTGGTTAAGGATAGAATTAATTCAGAAGTTGAAGAATATGTTAAAGAAAATTGCTAATAAGATTTTTTCATTCTTCTACGCATTACCTTTTGGCTTGAGGGGCGCAGATAATGAAATTATGGGTAATAAAGACAAACATGATGGCTCAAACATAGTAATCACCCAAAAGCAAAGTCAAGATTCAGTATATCAAGATTTAGTTAGAGGCGAACTTACGCAACAAGTTGAGGAACTTCGTTATTCAACTATGCTTGTAAGCGATAAGTCTCAAGAGTATTCATATATTGGCAATGGCTTAGCCGTTAAAAACTTAGGTAAGGACGTTATTAAATCATTCTATATGGATAATAAGATTATATGCGAAGGAGTTTTACATGAACTTAATAGAGTTGGTGAGTATGGTAAAGATAATTACACTTTAAACATAACTTATTCCTATTATCCTCAATTCAAGTTTGAAAAATTTTGTAATTATTTCAAGTTAGACTTGACAGAATCAACAATAACTTTATTCTTTATACGTGACACAAAGAATCCTGAAAGACAAATGTTCATTAATACTCTATTAAATCCAAGTAAAAATAAAATTTTAATGGGTAAAATAGAAAGTATATCATTTTTCACATATAAAGCCAGTGGTTGCAAAGATGGATATAAATTTGTTTTGGATGATTTGAATTTTGATTCATACAGCGAAAAAGAAAAAGATGTTTACACAATAACATTTTCTTTTAAGCATCATCTTATTGATAACATAATAGATAAATTTTATTCTTCAAGCCAAGATAAAAAATACAAGATGAAAGCATCAAAAGAAAATAATTTTGGTGGAAGTAAAAATATCATTGAAAAGAAGTTTTGTATTAAATGTGGAAAAGAATTAGATGCTACTAATGTAGCAAAACTAATGGGGCATCCAATATGTGATGAATGTTTAAAAGAAATAAAAAAACTTGAAGAAGAAATAGAAGAAAGTGATGATTAGAATTGGAATAGAACTTAATGGTATTATACGAGATATAAATTCGCAGATTGCGAAATATTATGTTAAGGATATAGACCCAAAATATGATGAAAGTAAAATAAATAAAAATAAGACTTTTATCATTGATGATTTACCATTTGGTAGCCGAGGTGAAAAAAATGAATTTCTATATACTGATTACGCATATGAAATTTATGGATGCGGTAAGACTATGGAACTTCATACCGCCTCAAAACTTAACGAATGGCTTATTAAAATGAGTGATGAAGATGAAGATTATGATATTTCATTGTTTTCTTTAGATGAAAAGAATTTGGCAATCCCATCTACATTATTTTTCTTATCCAAGATAGCAGTCAGGACAAGAAAAATAATTTTCCCTACATCAGATGATATTTGGGATGATTTTGATGTGATTATTACAACAAATAAGACAATTGTAAAAAAATGTCCAAGTGATAAGGTTGTTATCTTAATTAACAAAGATGATAATTCAGATGTTAAGGATAAAGCAGATTATAATTTTGATGGCTTAATAGAATTTCTTACAAAGAGTAATGAAATTTCATTTACTAAGGAAAATAAATCATTTATTGAAATAATTAAAAAATATTGGAAAAAAATACGTTATGGCAAAGTATAGTTTTGATTTTGATGCTATTATTGATTTCGTTCAAAATACTAAAGAACCTTCTGTTAATACAAGTTCTGAGATTACTGAGATTTATGTTACGGACGAAGAAAGCAACGAAGTTACTCTAGATTCAAAGCAATATAGAGAAGTAAAGGAAAATGATAAATCATCACAAGATACCATTCGTTATGATTTATTCAAGAATATGGTAAGTTGGATGATAATGGGTCAAGATGAAGGAGATAAGTTGTCATTTACAGGACAAATGATTTTTAATGGTATGTTAGAAAATAAATTAATAAAGAAGATAGAAGACTAATGGCTGAGAATAAAGAAATAATTTTAGAACGTGTTAATAACGAAATTAATAAGATTACCAATAAGGAAAGTAATCTTTTCTTTTTCGTTATTGATACAAAGGGTAATCCTAGTGGAAGCCTAGAATATATTTATAACCTTGCTCTTATTGCCCAAGAAGGTGGGTATAACGTGACAATGGTTTATCAAGAAGAGGAATTTGTTGGTGTTGGTGACTGGCTTGGTGAAGAATATGTCAACCTTAAACATCAAGACATCAGTAAGGGAGAAACACAAGTAGGACCAAGTGATGTATTATTTATTCCTGAATTATTCTCAAACGTTATGATTCAGACAAAGAAATTCCCATGCAAGCGTGTTGTAATTTTGCAGAACTATAATTATGTTTTGGAACAAAGTACAGTTGCTGCTCAATGGGGTGATTATGGAATTTTTGATGTAATTACAAATACAGAGGAAAATGAACGTTTGATTAAGGATGTTTTTCCTTATTTACGTACTACGGTGATTAAGCCTTATCTTAGTGATAATTTCTGTAAGACTATTAATCCTAAAGACCTTGTAGTTAATATTGTTGCAAAGGAGCAAACAGATATTAATAAGATTATTAAGCCTTTCTATTGGAAGTATTTCCAATATAAGTGGGTTTCATTTAAGGATTTAAGAGGTCTTTCCAAGGAAGAATTTGCTAGAAGTCTTCGCACAAGTCCAATTACTATTTGGGTCGATGAAGATACTAATTTTGGTTATAGCGCACTTGAAGCAATGAAGAGCGGTGCTATTGTAATTGCTAAAGTACCTACTGAAAATATTGAATGGGCAATCACGGAAGATGGCAGACTTACCAATGCTTGTGTATGGTTTAATAGTTTCCATGATGTTCAACGTATTCTTGCAAGTGTTGTTAGAGGTGTAGTAACAGAAAAAGTGCCTGAAGAAATTGAAAAAGCACAAGATGAAATTGTAAATCAATATACAAAAGATAATACCGCAACAGCATTTAATGAGTTCTTGACTAATACATTAAATGAACGCAAGAAAGAATTAGAAGCAATTATAGAGCAAGTTAATTTAGATAATAATAAGGAAAATGAATAAAATTTTTACAATTATAATTCCAGTCCACGTTTATAATGAAGATGTGGCTAATTTACTTCCAAGAGCAATAAGTAGTATTCCAGAAGGCTTTAAGATTATAATTTCTTGTGCAAATGGTATTTTAACTAATTTACAAGAATTGGTCGGAACTGAAAATGTTACCTTTGTGGAAAATCCAACAGAAGGGGTAATAGATTTCCCATCATTAGTTAATCAAGGAGTAGAAGCAATTAATGGTGAAACTGAATACTTCTCAATTCTTGAATTTGATGATGTTTATACAAATATTTGGTTTAATAATGTTGAGCGTTATATTGAGTATCACACAAACAATGGAATTGATGTAAGTGTATATCTCCCTATGGAAGATATTCTTGAGTTTACTGAAAATCTTGATGAAGTACGTTTTATCGGTTTTGGAAATGAAGCACCTTGGGCATCATCATTCTCGGATGAAATTGGTTTCATTGATAATGGTTGCTTGGAGAACTTTTTTGATTTTTATTTAACTGGTAGCGTTTTCAAAACATCTGATTGGATTGGTTTGAAACCCTCACTTAAAGTTAGTTTCTGGTATGAATTTCTATTACGTTTAACATCTAAGGGCAAAAAGGTGTATGTAATTCCAAGAATCGGATATAAGCACTATGTAAATCGTGAAGGTTCTTTATATCTCCAATATAGAGAGAGCATGACTGATAAGGAAAGTACATGGTGGTTTGAGACTGCAAAGGAAGAAAGTAAGTATGATGAAGACAGAAATGTAACATACGTTGAAAATAATAATGAAGAGGGGGAATAAAATATTCTCTCTCTTTTATGCATTTAATAGCAAGGAGATTTCATTAGAAATGTGTTGGGAAAGTTGCCATTATGAGCAAGAAATATTAATGCATATGTTAAAATATACATATATGCGAAATGGCTAAAAGGGGAAGAAAAAGAAAAACCGAAAGAAAAGGATATTTTTATGAAGAACAAGAAAATGCCGTAATAGAATTTATCAAAACTACGGATGAAAAAAAGAAAAATAAGATATTTTACGAAATTTTAAGACCAGCGTTTACTAAAATGATAGAATCTATCATTAGACGCTATAATTTATATCCACCTGATGAAATATTTGAGGAAACATTTGATGATACTTTATCATTTTTATTTACAAAGATTGATAAATTCAATCCTGATAGTGGATATAAAGCATATTCATATTGTGGAACAATATGTAAAAATTATTTAATTGCTAAGATTAATCAGTTTGCTAAAAGTCAGAAAAGAAATTATTCATTAGAAGAAGCACCTGTTAATGTTGAAGAAATTAATGATGATATTGTGCAACCAATGGATAATGAAGAGGATTTCCTTACAAAGTTAATCAATGAAACATCAAAGAAAATTCAAGAAATGTTAAATTCAAGAGCGCAATTCAGACTTAATGACAATGAAGTTAAAATCGGAAATGCGTTGATTGTATTCTTTAGGGATTGGGAAGATGAATTTTTAGAAATGGGTAGTAATAAGTTCAATAAAAGTTCAATTCTTTTATATCTCAAAGAAAATACTTTGTTAAATACTAAGGAAATACGTGATGCCATGAAAAAATATAAAATTGTTTATTATGACATAAAGAAAAAATTGTTATCTGAATAATTATTATAAATATAATTTGATTTTTTATGGCAAAATTTAAAATAAAAATTAATGATATTGAGAATATTAAGGAATTATTGCAGATTGCTTATCAAACAGCCGATGAACAGTTAATCCAAGCACAAAATGAAATAACTAAAATGGCTAGTGCTACGCATTTACAAGACGAAATTATGGATGCTAAGGAGAAATACGCTAAAGCAATCAATAATTATCTTACAATTAAAGACAAAGCAATAAGCCGTAAGTTGGAAATTGCAAAATTGCTTACTGAATTATATAAACATGATGGTGATGTAGATAAGACAATGGATGATATATCAACGTCTAAACAAAGTCCAATTGATGTTGCTAGTATTCGTGAATTACTTAACAATAGCAATTTAAATAAAACTGAAACAATACAAATAAAATAAAATATGGCAAGTAAAGGTAAAAGTAACGGAATAAAAAAAACAAAAAGGGAAGTTATAAATACGTATGGCACAATAGATGCTACAATGTCAATATTAGGCAAATTACCTAATGGTATTGATACTGTTGTTGAAACTAACCCTTTTGGATTTGTCGTGGACTTATGTAAACGAATTGGCGTGTATGATGAACTTTTACAGTTCCTCATAAATTTCATTACCGTTTCATTACCTACAATTGAATTAGGGGTAAAAGGTGTTTTACTTGCCAATTTAAAGAATATGGCATCTGGCTGCGATATAGACCCAATGATACCTAACCAGTTCAGATTAAGTAATGATTTTAATGACCACGTAAAGAAAGGATTTAGTTTTCATATTCCTTCATTAGATTATGCAAATATTTTATCATATAATCCTTTCAGTCCTGCTGGTGAACATTTTTATTGCGGTCTTAATCCACAATATCGTTTAGTTACTTATGGTGATGGTAACGGTAAAGTCAGTACAGAGCCTAACAACGGAATATCAATAACACGTAAGATACCTACATTTGATGGGTATTTAGAAGCGAAAAATTATTTGGATAAAAATAATTTAGGCGAAAAATATTATATTTCACGTTTTAATAACGGAAGAGCCGTATATGAATTAGTACGTGCTGCTGATTTTAACGCATTTTTATGGTTCGTTATAAATAAAGGACGAACGCATAACCCTAATATTGTTGATGTTGAGACTGATATTGATAACGATTGTAGAAATTATTTAACACAAGAAGTTGGATTAGAACAAATTATTGAAGAAAATGCATCTTTACTTTCAGAAGTTAAAGTGAAACCTACGTTAAAATATGATGATTATATTGAAAATGGGGTTGTTCTTGATACAAAAAGAAAGGGTGTTAAGTATGTATATGCTGGAGACACTTTTGCATTACGTTACAAATACCGCACAAATGGTAATTTAGTGAAAGAAAGCGTTTCTCCTTTGGCTATTTGTATGAAAAATGAATATGCAATAGATTCTAAAACACTATCCAATGAAATTGCTAGTTCTATGATTGTTCCATATTCATTAAACAATTATAGTGTTAACTGGTATGGTAATAGAAAACATTATTTTGATTTCTTAAAGTCAAAAAAAGATAGGAGTGCTAGAAATTATGGAGAAGATATTGGTATTGTAAATGTAAGTTATGAAGGTAATTATGAAAATAAAAATAATAGACTTATAAATAACGAATCTTTACATATTAATATTCTTCCTAAACCATTGGTACATATCCCTAATGTTGTTAATAATGAAAATGTAACATCATTTAAGAGAATACTTTTAAATGGTAATGGGGAAATTGATTCTAATGGTAAATATTCATGTCGTGCATTAAAACTTAATGAACCTTTAAAGGTTGAAAGAATTAATTTATCATACCATAAATTAGATAATGTAACGAAGGTAATTTTTGAATGTGTTAATAGAGGTAATTGGACTTGGCTTAATGCATCACTTGAAAGTTTAATGAAGAACACTGATGTGTGCGTAAACTTTTTCGGTTGTGATTCTATTGGTGAGTTCCTTATAAACACCAATTCAGCATTATGGTGGAGAAAAGCACTTTATTCTTACAACAACATCAAAAAGTTTTTACAAGCCGACCATAATTTTAACACAATTGATGAATTAGTCAACAATGAATCCTTGGATTATTTAGTACCTTATCTTTCAGATGAAGGAAGATACCAAATTGAATTGAATTTAACAAAGGATTATGAACAAGTACGATATGATTTGTTTGATTATAAATATGAGAATGTATTAGGACACCTTTATATTTGCGATATAAACGGTTCTGTGACGTTTACTGATACAAATGATAATATTATTCATTCTTGCCCTTTAGGGGCTATGTATGAGTGCTATCCAGGCTTAACTGTTTATGAATTTAATTATGACTTTTTAATGAGTCAGACATTATTCGATGCAAAAGTAGTTACGACAAATCTGATTGATAATTTGATTAATTATACACTTGCAGGAAATGCTACTTTAAGTGATATTAAAGTCACAGAAGGTAGTCTGAGAGTAAGCGAAATAATTAAGAATATTATCAATGCAGACACTTATACTTCTACCGATTGTTTTTTTACGTTCGATAATGATACTATACGTGCAATGGAACGTAAAGCCGAAATTATGAAAGCAAGAGGTGAAGAAATTCATGGAGATACTAATCATACTGAATATAATTTTGATGAAGTGGAAAATATTCTTATGGAATATGACGAGAATGCCACACTTGAAGTACGACAAGACGTAATTCAAAGAGCGTTCATTCAAGCATCTGCTACAATAAATGAGGCTGTTGATGGGGAAATAAGCGGTTTAGACCCTAAGATAGACATTATATCCAATATGATTGAGGATTTGACAAATACTATAGTTTGTTCATTAATTACGCCTAAAATAATAATTTTATTTGAGATTAATAAACAAATGTATGGAGACGATAGTGAATATGATAGTGCTGAAAGTTTCTTGAAAGCAATTGTAGGTACTATTGTTGATATTGTGAAACAGATTAAAGGAATGGTAATGGAACAATTGACTGATTTTCTTATCAGTCTTCTCCAACCATTATTTTCGCAATTAAATTCATTATTAGTCAAAGAATATTATGACTATTATCGTAGTCTAATGAAAGACCTCATTAATGAATGTTCATTCAGTTTATCATTTGGTGGGCAAAATGATAGTGCTACATCACTTGATAAGGTTGATTATGCAGACATTGATGAAATAAATAAAGAACCGATAATAAAAGAATGTTAATATGGCAGTAGAAAGCATTAAAAGTACCATTGGCAAGGTATGTGAAAGTATTCAGAAATTATACAATTCAGTACGACCAGCAGCAATGAAGATTCCACCAATTTTATTAGCCTGTTCAATGGCTAAAAGACCTGGTTTATCTTCAATTGTTTCTATTGGAAATATAATCAAAAATATGTCTGAGTATGGTATTCCTACAGAGGCTGGACCTGATGGTACTGAAAATATGAATAATGTTATGGTAAAATGCATTGTTGAAGAAGTTTATCGTGCATTGAAGGAAGATGCAAATATACAAGTTGCAACAAAACCACTTTCAATGCGCCTTACTGGAACTGGTGCTAATTCAGGTGGACCAGTTCAAGTAGTTGGAACAAATGTTAACTGTGGTGAATCGGTTGGTTTAATACAATAAGAATATGGCTAAATATGATTATAAGCGTCTTTCAAATGCTGAAATACACGCTAAATTAGTTGTCTTGGAAAATGAATATGCTGCAACACAAAACAAAATTAAGGAATTGACAGAAAAATTAATGTCAATAAATGAATCTTATATTCAAGGCAAAAAGGAAATGAATAAACGTACAAAAGGAATGCTATATGAATGATTATTTTATTGTTAAAATAGGTGAAGTGGTAAGCACGGATGATGAATCTCATGGAATGAGAATTAAAGCACGTTTATCTCAAGATAAGAACCGTGCAATTAGTGATATTCCATATGCATTTCCTCTAATGCCTAAACTTATTCAAACACCACCTAAAGTAGGTGAAGCCGTTATGGTGTTTACAGCCAAAGCGAGTGATATTGATTCCAACAGGTATTACATTGGTCCAATCATTTCCCAACCACAGTTTATGAAACAATGTAACTATAATAAAGGTATGGGTCATGCTGTGGATTTATTGCAAGGAGCGATTGGAAAACCATTGGAAACGATTGATAATGTGCCAAATTCATCTGGTGCTTTTCCTAATAAAGAAGATGTTGCCCTTATTGGTAGGGAAAGCGAAGACGTTATTCTAAAGGAAGGTGAGATACAGATACGTAGTGGTGCTAGAAAACCTACATCTGACGAAAATAATGTGGGAAATATTCAATATAACAATGAAGACCCTACATATTTACAGTTAAAATATAAACGTAATCTTACAAAAGATGGTAATAGTGTTGCTAACCTTGTAAGTGATAGCATTAATTTAATGTCGGAAAATGATGCTAGCGAATTAACAAAGACTATGGGGTCTAATGGATTAAGTGAAGTTGATTATAATGAATTAAAAGAGAAACTTCATCCATTACCATACGGTGATGTGTTGCTTAAAATGCTTGATATAATTAAAACGGCAATTATGACACATACACATCCATATAATATGTTACCACCATATGTTGAAAATACTCCAGTTGAAGCATTGAAAAATTGGGGAAGAAGTACAGATGAAAATGGATTAGATGGTAAATTATTATCAAATACTGTTAATATAAGTTAGTGTTTAATTGATATTTATAATAAAAACCGAATTATGATAACAAGAACATATATTTCTAAATTTAATACAATTATAGAAAATTCTTATATTAATACAGGAATTAATCCTATTAGTGAATTAAGTTATGGTAATACTATCAGTCGTATGTTGGTATATTTTGACCACGAAAAAATTAAAAAAATGGTCGATGATAAAATATACCCAGACATTTCTAAATTAAAACATAGATTGATGATTACTAATAGTGGTTCACTTGATTTCACAACACTTCATTGTGGTGTACCTAGTGATGTTTCTTTAGGTACTAAAATACGTGCCACATCATTTACATTAGTCTTTTTCTTGATTGATAGAGAATGGGATAATGGTAAAGGTTTTAACTATACAGAGAATTTTTTAAACAAAGGCTATAACTTACCATGTTTACAAGGTAATTCTGATTTATCAAAGTTGGTTTCAACTGATGCATCCAATTGGTATAATGCCAAAAACGGCTCTCCTTGGGGGTGTGAAGGTGTTTATTCCAATGACAGCATACAAAGGGCGTATAATGAATTTATAAGCAATGGAAAGGAAATAAATTATAATAATATTGAAGAAGGTTTACCTACAATAATAGGTTATCAAAACTTTGATATTGGTAATGAAAACATCAATATTGATATAACTGAAATTTTTAATAAATTCATTAATGATGAAATAAAAAATTATGGTATTGGTGTTGCATTTGCTCCTAATTTAGAAAATACTAAAATTAGTAACATTGATAATTATGTAGCATTTTTTACTCCACATACAAATACTTTTTTTGAACCTTATGTTGAAACTGATTATGACGATTTTATAGATGATGATAGAAGTAATTTTGCACTCGATAAAATTAATCGTCTATATTTGTATGTAAATATGGGTGGCGAACCAACTAATCTAGATGAATTACCTGTTTGCACAATTACAGACAGCAATGATGAACCAATTTTAGTATTTGACAATAAGGTTTCTGAAACTATTGAAACAGACGAAGAAAATAATAATGAACCTTCTGAAAATGAAGACGTTATTAGTGACGAACCTACAGAAAATGAAAATGTAATTGATAATGAGCCTTCTGAAAATGAAGATGTTATTAATGATGAACCTAACGAGATAGAAGAAGAAAATGACGTTACTGAAACTAATATGGTTAAGCAATTTTCAAAAGGAATTTATTATGTAGAGTTTACGCTTGATAGTTCTGATTATTCACCAAATACAATGTTCTATGATGTCTGGAGTAATATTAAATATAAAAACAAAAAATTAAATGATGTTACACTTGAATTTGTTACTAAAAGTCAAGATACATGGTTTAATATTGGTAATTCATTAACACAGAGACATCATTTAGTGCCTAGTGTATATGGTATTAAAAATAGTGAAGATATTAAACGTGGTGATGTACGAAAAGTAGTTATTTTAGCACGTGAGGAATATTCTAAAAAGGAAGCGGAATTAGTGAATAGTATGGAAGCGAGATTATACATAAAAGATGGTTCTAGGGAAGTTGATGTTTTACCTTTCTTTAAGGTAAATAAAAGTTTCTTGGAAAACTTTATTTTAATAGATACTAATATATTAATTCCTGAACGATATTATTTAGATGTTAAAATGAATTATGGATTAGAAAGTATTATTCATCATAATGTTTTATCATTTAATATAACTGATGATTTGAATAATAAATATAGATAAAAAAATCTTCCTACATTAAGTTGTAGGAAGATTTTTTTTATTGATTAATAATTGCTTGTTTGTTTTCATCAAATTGAACTAATTCATCATCATCGTCATTAAGGTTTCCATCAAACCAATAGAAATACTCTCTAGCATCGTCACTATTGCCGTTAACGAAACCATTAATTGCTCTTATAAGCCTACCATAATCTATTACTAGTTCATGTTTATCATTGAAAGTAAGAACCCCATCATTTGATGGATTTACACTTATTTTGTAAGTACCATCTGTTTCATTAGGTGTAATTTTTATACCATCACCAGCAGTATATAAAGCACATACAGGTGCTTTTTGAGTTATTTTATAATTTATTGTTACACCATTTTTATTTATAGTACCATTAACGATTCTATCTTCCGTTGTCATGTTAGATTGCAGATATACTATATGTGAATATTTGTATGTCGCATATACTGCATCTTCACCATTATCGTTTGTATATATGGCTTTAAGTGTGTAGTTTATGGTTGTGCTTGTAATGTTAAATGGTACAGTTAATTCTATGAGACTATCAACAGCCTCATATCTTAATTCAGCCCCTTTTGTTTTGTCATAATTGATAATGCTTTTATCATCTAATTGCTGACGTATGAAAGGTTTTTTAGGAAAATTAACTGTAGTTTTTTTTAGTTTAATATTATTACGCTTAGTTGAAGCCATATCTTATTGCATATATTATTATTCTTAATTATTGTTTATAATAAATATATTAAACATGGAAAAATATATTAATATTTGGCAATAAAAAAAGAGACCTCAAAATTAAGAGGTCTCCTTTTTATATATAAATTATCTTTTTCTAATTTATATTTCCAACTATTAACGTAATTCGTTGATATTCCAATGTACAAGACCATCAACACGAATATGTCCATAGTAACGGTTGTTAACAACCTTCTTAGCATAACGTGTCATGATACCCTTAACTGGAGCAAAGTTCATTGGGTTATAGATAGTTGGAGTCAACTGCATAGGAATATATGGAGCGTAGATATAACCTGTGTCAAGAAGTGACTTACCCTTATGACCGATAATCATTGAGTAATGTGGTGAATATGGGTCACGGTAAACTACGAAACGAGAAGAAAGTGAACCAATCTTTTCGATACCCATATTATATTGGTCTTGCTCTGCGCTTGCATCACTTACGTGGAAATACTCTAATGAGTCGAACAATGCAGAAATTTCACTTGAAACTACAATGAAGTCAACACCACCACGAAGAGTAGCCTTGTGGATTTGAGCACCAATCTGGTTAATCTTAGTGACTAACTCTTGGTTCCAGTCCTTCTGAGTGTAGTTAGTAGAGAAACCTTGTAAACGTCTCCATCCGTTCACATCGAAACGTTGCTGCCAAGGAGCAACCTTACGAAGGTCACGTAAAATTTCACGGTCGATTTCAGCAGCAATCTGCTCTGAAAGAATTGATGTCAACTCAGCCTCTGCATCAATGTTGTGGAATGCACTAACATCTTGTGCAAGTTCTGGTGACCATGTAGCACGTAACTTACGTTCCTCAACTGAAACTGTAACGTCTTTAAGTTGGAATGAAACTTCACCGATTTCAGTTTCAAGTTCAAGTGAGTCATACTGTGCCCAAGCAACCTTGAAGAAATCATTTGCTACGCTAGCCTTAATTGTGTCATAGTCAACACCGATGTAACCATCAATTGTCTTACCTGGCTCAGCAGTCTTAGCAAGGTCAAGTTCAAGATAAATCTTTCCTTCTGCATCAATAGGGCTTGAATATTCTACAATACCCTTACCATATTTCTGAGTTACAACACGGAATGGGATTTCTTCATTTACTTCAAATGCAGCACTACCTGATACAGCAGAGATACCATTCTTAGTAATAACCTTTAATGAAGCGATAAATGCTTCTGTGTCCATTTCGTTTCCATCAGGACCTGTAAGTTTACCTGCATTGAATGCTGAGAAACCATCTACTGCGATGATTAAGTTACGTACAGTTCCGTAAGCATCAGCCTTAGTGAAACCTGAAATCTTATCACTATCACTTGCAACTACGATACCACTTGGAGTTAACTTAGCAACCTTAGTGTTACCAACACGGATAGTAACCTTACCCTTAGAGTTGTCAAACAAGAAGTCGTTATAGAATAAGTCATAAAGTGACTTTTCAAAATATTTAACTACTTCTGGACCTACCTTACGGAGGTTAGTTGCATTAACACCTGCTGTAACACCATCAGCAACTGATGCATATACATGAGTATTAGTAGTATTTTCACCTGTTACTACAGAAGTTGCTGCTGTCAATGCTGCTTCTGGAGTAATAGCAGTTACGTCATAATATTTTTCAGCAATACTATTAACTACTTCATCTGGAAGATAGTAACGTGGCTCAAGTGCGCCTTGCTTATTCTTATTGATACGGTTATAACCCATAAGTCCTTTATGAGAACCTGTTGCACCGTCAACATACAAATCATCACCACCACCTGGGATGTCCCATTCACGTTCACTAGTTACAGGAAGCATGAAGAACAACTTACCAACTGGAAGGTTCATAGCCTGTACAGATACGATGTCGTTAGCAAGTAACTTACTGAATACACGACGAATAATAGGGAAAACTACTGTTTCAAATGAACCGCTATTTTCAGAAGAAGAAGCCTCACGAAGCAATTGTTTAGCCTCATTTTCATAAAGAGTAGCCACATTTTCCTTAACAGTACCCTCAAGTCCTTCTACGAATCCAAGAGATTCCCAACGATTCTGGATACTTTCACGTATTTTTTTCTGTGCGTTAAGTTCGATATTACCAACTTGTCCGCTAGTTAAAAATTCTGTCATTATAAATTTATAATTTATTAATTATTATCATTATAGATTTTTCATTCTATCCATTAAGTCCAAAGCCTTTAAGCCTTCTGGAGCGAGATAGATTGTAGTCTCATTAATCAACTTAGAACCATTTGCTGTAAACTGCTTATCTTCTACAATATTGTCAGGATTTGCAGTAGCATTTTTCTTGAGTTCATTTGAGATTGTTGAATATAAACGCTTTGATTCTTCAATTGTTTTAGCCTCTTTGCCAAAACGAGCGATTATTTCTTGCTTTTCAGCCTTTGTTGTTGCGTTTTCAGAAATCAATTTAATGATTTGTCCTAAATTAACATTTGTCACAGCAGCCTCTTGTAGAACTGTACGGAATTGTTCAATTGCGTTTTTCAATTCTACGTTTTCCTTGAA
>AUXO015586270.1_pt1 | contig 20858 bp, 22 predicted proteins | sample 768731 | NCBI WGS metagenome assembly AUXO01 (sample SAMN02715735, study PRJNA202380) | gut metagenome | biome: sheep rumen | host: Ovis aries | place: New Zealand: Palmerston North
TTTAAAATTCTCCAATTTAGGTGGTTTGATATTCCTTTTTCTTTGATTCCTCAAGCTTCTCTAGAACATCCAATGTTGCCATTATTATGCATCCCTTTCCCTTGGCCTTTGCGGTTTTCCCAACAACTGTGTTTTTCTCTACTGGATTATTCTCCTTGTAAGGTTCGAAGATCAGATCAAGCAGGTTCTCCACAGGCGGATAATACTCTGGTTCCGTTTTCTTCAATTTTTCTATAATGCTACCATCCTTCCCAACTGAGATTCACATCCTCTATTATGGCACATATTACCGTAGACTGCTGTACATAACAACTTATTTTTTGCGGTTTTTCTGATGCCCCATCTTCTCCTTTACTTCATCCGGCACATCGATCAGCCCGAACCGATAGAACATCCCATAAATGTAAGTCACACCTCGGATATCGCCTAGAGCTTTCGGGCGGTCTACCACTTCTCCTTTAATGTTCTTCAGCGCCAGCAGCACTGAACTCCACGCTAGACTTTTACTCTTCTCCCGGCGGTCGATCCACAGTTCTTTTGTATACTCTCCGTTCCTGCCTTTTTTTATTTCGTAAGAGAATGGCAACCCGGAGTAGGTTTTGAATTTCACACCAGCATAAGCCACAACCACTCCCCAGAAGTTCTCTTCTGTCGGATCAGCCCTCCACCGCTTCATTGCTCTGTATCTCCGTTGCCGCTCTGCTCCAACACTGATTTTCTCTTTTTCTGCTGTGTTTGTGAAGTATACACCTTTCCGATATGGCAGGAACGAGGTGACGGAGGCTTTGGAAAGTTTCAGAGTGTTTGCAGTTGAGAGTATGGAGGTTTTGTAGTCTTGTGTTTCATGGTATTCTTGAAAGGTAGCTTGCACCTTTTCCGCCATTTCAGATTCATACACACCGGCCGTGATGAGCAGCTTTCTTACTTTGATTGGATTTAATCCCAGTTCTTCGCCGATGGCCTGCAAAGACATCTCAGAATCATAAAGTGCCACAGCACTTTCCATCTGCTCTTTCAGATTTTTCCCGGCATCGTACTCTGGCTTCAGCTTCTTCCTGCCACCGCCTGGTTTTCTTGTTTTCTTCATCTTACTCATGCAATTCCAGCGGCAGTCCGTCCGGGTCATGGAAGAAAGTCATCTTTTTGCCGGTGTAATCGTCAACCCGAATTGGCTCACATTCAATTCCTACCTCTGCAAACTCATTCACTGTCTGCTCCACGCTCTCCACACAAAATGCAAGGTGACGCAGCCCACAGGCCTCCGGGTGGTTCACACGCTTCGGAGAATTTTCCTCAGCGAAAATCTCCAGCTCTGTGTGTTCGTTAACGCGAAGATCCAGCTTCCAGTCCTTACGCTCCGGGCGGTAGTTTTCCCGGATGACAGCAAAGCCCAGCTTGTTCACATAGAAATCCTTAGCTGCTTCATAGTCAGATACGATGATTGCGATGTGGTGTATTTTAGATAAGTTCATTTTTCTCACGCTCCATTTCTTTTATTTCTATTCAATTTTTATTTTCGTCACAAACTATATATCAACTTTCAAAAAATACCGAGTGTACTCCTGGAGTTCAGTTTGTTCACACGGCATTTATTTTTTTCTCGATTTTCTTGATTATTTCACCTTAGCGAGGATTTCGTCCGCGCTCATCCCGCTTGCCAGCAGCTTCTTCAGCACTGCTTCGGCTTCTGTCTTTTTTGCTTCCTCTACGGCCTTAGCATCTTCCTTTGCCTTCTTAGCTTCCAGGGATACCACTTCTTTTTCGGCCTTCTTCAGAGCAGTCTTCTTCTCTTTCAGATCAGCCTTCAAAGTGTCAATGTTTGCGTTGATGGATGAAATCTACACAGTCAGGGAAATGATAGATTCCTGCTTCTCCGCGATCTGAGATGCGTAGTCGGTATGGGTAGTTTTGGGACGGTTTTTGCTGCCTTTTGTTCTGGGCATAGGTGATAACCTCTTTCCTTTTATTGTGGTTAAAGTGTTATAGATTGTTGGGTTGAGGGTAATGTGTTCACACTTTTTTCAGATATTTCAAAATAATATTATAATCATCCCACAACCGCGACTGCTCTCGAATATCAAGATTATCTTGTGTAATACTTATACTCATTTTTTTGTAAGTTCCAACTTTCTGTCCAACATAAACTGATTTCCCTGCTCCATAGAAATAATCTCCCGTGATATCAATAATAATTCGATCATCGGTAATAAGCCATACATGATTGGTTATTTCAGCTTCATAGTATCCATTCCTTTGGCTTGTGTGAATCCTGTATTCTTCCCACAAATAAAAGCCAAGCAAATCACATGTGTCATCGCAACAACCACCTGGAAATCTATGCATCCGATCTCGGAAATTAAATTCTCCGTTTGTTTTCGCTGCTACAATTGCTACTCGAAAATGAAATGCAATCTGGTAAAGTTCATTTTCTACCACAGTACTCCTCCCATAAATATCTTTTTACGGTTTTGTAGAAGTACTTGGCTCAAGTCTAAAAGCGCGATCCATAAAATCTAATATTGCTTCATAGAATTTCATCACATCAGCATATTCAATGTATAACTGAGAGTCTTCTTCTCTATATCCAATATTAAATTTATCACATTTCGGCTTGAGATTATCTTTAATTCGTCCACCATTATGCACAACCATATTTCGGCAATCACGAATCGTAGTAATATACTCCCAACTTTGATCAGTTTTGAATCCGCTTATACCGACCACATCTTTTAGATATTTTGCTGCACGTTCCAATCCTGCACCTTTTACATCCTTAAGTTCTGTAGTAAGCTGCCCTAAGTCTTTATATATCCGACACAGCGTATTAACTGCCTCTTCAAGTAAAGAAACCATCGTCAATAATAATGAATACTGTGTCAAAATATCCACCCTACAGGCTTGAAGAATCCCGCTCATCATTGCCCAGCTTTCTGTTCTAAAATCGTCTTTTTCTCTTGCTTCTTGCGCCATATCTCTATACGCTTTTGTGACAAGATCAATCGCCATTTTATTATTATCAATTACACTTTTGAAAGGATAAAAATCACAGTGTGCAAGATATAACGCCATATCCCCGGCTTTATGCATATCGTAACTATCTATTTTCGGAAACAAAACATTCCCTTCGATGCTATTGTAATTTGGCATACTTCTTAATCCTTTCCTTTATCCTTGTATCATTATCACATCTTTGCCAATCTTCGAATCCCTGATTCATAGACCGTTGCCTGCTGCTCACTACGGAGAGATGTGTGATTATCAGAGCAGTGTAGAGAGTATCCCCCCGATATATCTACAAGTCTGCAAATAAATCAGCCTTGTACACGCCTTTTTCTAACATTTTTTTGAAGCTGTCCTTTACTGCTGCGACATCCTCATAGTAGGTCATGCCGTACCAGGTGTCGTTGGTCTTCAGGACCTTTACGGACATCTTTCCCTGTTCCAGCAGCTCACCTATGAAGATTGGGATCAGATACTCGGCTTTCTGAGGATTGCTCGGTACCTCTTTCTCGAAAAACTCCTTGAAGCCATTTTCCAGCACATCCAAAAACTCTGGAGTCAATCCCCACATATTCATAGATACCAGAGAATTCACATCAACAACCACACCGTCTGCCTCTGCTCCATCTGCAGTCTTTACGATGTTCTTGGTTTCCACAACCTCAGTCAAGTTTCCATTCTCATCCATCTTGCAGATGCCGCGAGTCACACCACCGTTATCAGACAGTGTGTTCTTCAGCACAAAGCCTGCCATACAGGATTTGCCGCCATTCACCAGATACTCATGGACAGCCTTGAATCCTTCCTTGCCATAGTAATCATCTGCATTAATTACAATGAACGGGGAATCAATCACATTTTTCGCAGCAAGCACAGCCTGTGCAGTTCCCCACGGCTTTGTACGGCCTGCCGGAAGTTCTCCCGGAATATCGTTGATATCCTGGAATGCATAGTCCACAATTACATTGTGAGCGGAGCAAATAGAAGCAATGCGGTCACCAATGACCTCTTTGAACTCCTTCTCGATATCCTTGCGGATGATAAAGACTACATGATTGAAGCCTGCCTCAATCGCATCGTGGATCGAGTAGTCCATGATGATATGATTGGCATCATCGACCGGCTCCAGCTGTTTTATTCCTGTTCTAAATCGGCTGCCGATTCCGGCCGCCATGATGAGTAATGTTGTTTTCATAATTTTTCTCTCTTCTTCGGTTTTATAAAGATGTCACTATGTTTACAGTTCCTTTTCGCACTTATCCAATACTGCTTCGATAACCTGATCCATATCGTAATATTTATATTCTCCTAAACGACCACCGAAAATCACTTTGCCCTCTGAATCTGCCAACTTCTTGTACTCAGAATACAGTAAGCTATTCTTTGCATCGTTGACCGGATAATACGGCTCATCCCCCGGCTTCCACTCGCTGCTATACTCACGGCTGATGATAGTTTTCGACAAGTCATTTCCATTCTCATCCTTGCCGAACTCAAACCATTTGTGTTCGATGATGCGGGTCCACGGCGTTTCGCTGTCGGTGTAGTTGACCGCAGCATTCCCTTGGAAGCTCGGCTTGTCGAGAAGCTCATTCTCAAAGCGGACAGAACGATACTCCAGCGTGCCCAGCTTATAATCAAAGTAAGCATCGATGGGGCCGGTGTAAACCACCTTGTCAGCTAGCGTATCTAGCTCGACCTTATGCTCCAAATAGTCGGTGTTCAGGCGCACCTCGATGCCATCCAGCAAGTTGGCAATCATCTTGGTGTAACCGCCAATGGGAATGCCCTGATACAGTGCATTAAAATAGTTATTGTCGAAGGTCAGACGCACCGGCAGGCGCTTGATGATAAAGGCAGGCAGATCCTTGCAGTCACGACCCCACTGCTTCTCAGTGTAACCCTTGATGAGCTTCTCATAGATGTCACGGCCCACTAGAGAGATGGCCTGCTCCTCCAGATTTTTCGGCTCGCCAGTGATTTCCTTGCGCTGCTCCTCAATTTTGGCGGCAGCCTCCTCTGGCGTGATCACGCCCCACATCTTATTAAAGGTATACATATTGAAGGGCAGAGAATAAAGCTCGCCCTTGTAGTTGGCTACGGGCGAATTCGTAAAACGGTTGAATTCCGCAAATTGCGTAATGTAATTCCAAACTATTTTATTGTTGGTGTGGAAGATATGCGCACCGTACTTATGGACGTTGATACCCTCAATATTTTCTGTGTAAATATTACCCGCAATGTTCGGCCGCTTATCAATCACCAATACGCTCTTTCCGTGTGCCTTTGCCTCGTGCGCAAAAATTGCTCCATAAAGACCAGAACCTACTACCAAATAATCATACATTATTCTTTCCTCCCTTAAAATTACGACGCCTTTTTAAATACTTTACCAAACACCTGCTTTTCCATTTCAATTACAAGCGGCTCTTTTACAATCGTCAAAAACAAGAAATACACACCAAAGAAAACTACCGCAGATGTGCACAAGGTTAGGAAGCTTCCCCACTGCATTTTTTTTATAAGAATTGCAAGCACTCCACCCGCCAAAACAGAGCATATTATCGCCGCATAATGTACTTGCTGATATGCTTCATTCACTATCTTCTTAAGAGCAATATACTGGACAATAAACACGGCCGCCTCTGCCGCTAATGTTCCAATTGCTGCTCCTGTAGAAGCCATTTGGGGGATGAGAAGTGCATTTAAAATGATATCCACAACCATGCCAACAATTTCGGAATAGAGAACAACCTTTTCTCTTCCCTGTGGCACCAGCATTTGAATGCCCATGATGTTCGTCAAGCCAATAAAAATCAATGTTGGCATTATTACCTGCATTGGGATGATTGCCCCTGCATAGGCATCTCCCGATAAAAAGAAAACGCCTTCTTTTGCAAAGAGCATAAAATAGATCATCATCGGTGTCGCAATTAAAAATATAAAGTTGATTGCCTTTCTAGTAATCCGATAGAATTCATCCATCATTTTGTGTGCAACATAATAGGAAGCTCTTGGCAAAAGTACCACACCCAAAGATGTAACAATACTGACAAGGATCGTTTTTATCTTCACAGCTGCGTTATAATATCCAACGTCTGCATCTGTACGGATAAAGCCCAGCATTACTGTATCCAAATGTGTATAGATCGTTGTTGCACAGGACATCGCAAAGAAAATCACAATAGCGTTCAAATGTTTTTTGAAATTATAATGGCCTGTTGGCTTAATGTCTATATAACGATGTACATGAAGAAAATTAAAGACATTCGAGGCAGAGGATGCAAGAATCGAAATTCCACCATAAATGACATAGTCATTCTGCTCATGTACCATCAGAAACATTGCCACGATTGCAATAAACTTGAAAATAATGGAACGAACTGTGATGTATGTATACTGTTCAAGAGCTTTATAAAGCCATTCCATGCCTATTGCATTAAAAAAGATTGTTAGACCAATCACAAGAAACAGTTCTTTGTCCTGTCGAAACCTTGGAACATAATAAATTGCGGCAAAGAAAACAACATATGCAATCAGACTCATCACCACGTTGATAATAAAAAGCTCTTGCACCATCTTGGAAAGTTCTTTCCGTTTATCTCTTACCTTGGCGCATGCGCGAATCCCATACGTTGGGATTCCAAGCTGCGCAAAAAGTGTAAAGTAAGAAACGATAGACGTTGCAAATGAAACTTTGCCTGTACCCGCCGGAAGAAGGATACGTGAAACATACGGAAAAGTAATTAACGGAAAAATGAACTGCGACATTGTAAGAATCGAGTTCATCACAAAGTTTAATTTCAAAGACTTTTGCTTACTCATTTCCGTTCAATCATTCACCTTTCCTGTGTGCGTATTCAATCGGAGGATCAAAGAAAAGACCTGATACCGTACCTTTACAAGTTACCCAAACTCTTTTGGCTTTATGATCAGGTGCTTCTCGCAAAATTCTTTTGATTCGACCACCAATAACACGGAGTCTGCGTCCAACTTTTCCGTTCTTCCGCGCGATATACATTCCATTTCTTGCCTGATAGAAAAATCTATCAATTCGTGTTTCATCTGCGGAAGCCACATCTGCCCCTTTATTAGAAGGAGCTTTATGTATGATCACGCTATCAAAATCCAAATATGCCGGAGCCAATTTTCTCAATCTTGCCGTATACTCCTGATCGTCTCCATAAATAAAGAACTCTGAAATAGGTATTCCAGCTGTTTCTGCATATTTCAAATTAACAAAACAGCCAACAAATGAACAGGTGTCAATCAATAACAATTTATTTCTTCTGATCATATCCAATCCCAGTCCTAGTCTGGAATTGTACTGAAAATCTGGAACATTCATGTCAAACAGATTTCCATCTGTCCAGTACACCAATGAAGCCAGATACGAGAACTCCCCATTTATTGCCTGTCCTTTATTTACAAGACTCATCAGTGCATCTTTCTCTGGAATCGAATCGTCATCCATAATCCATGCATACTGATAGCCCAGTTCTATCACTTTTTTGAGGCCATATGCAAATCCACCCGCACCACCAAGATTCTTTCCGGTATTATAATATTTGATTCTCTTGTCCTGAATCTCTGCAACCATTTCCTTTGTGCCATCATTGCTGTTGTTGTCAACTATCAGGATATCATGGTCCTTAAATGTCTGATTCAAGAGTGCTTCTATGTTTTCTTTTAATAATTTCTTTCGATTATACGTTACTATTACTTCTGAATACTTATTCATATTCTTTCTCATTTCGGTTCCTTTCAAAAAATTCTTTTTTGCTCTTTATCATTCCAACGCAGGCAACAGAAATTATAATAAAAGGATTATATCTAAAAGATAATAATTGCGGGTCTGTTATGCAATGAATAAGGAACAAAGAACATCCCATGCATAGATAAATATTCTTTTTCACAACACTATAGCATTGTACCGCCATCATTGCCAAACATAAAGCTACAAGCATTATCACACCATATCTTACTAACACCTGCAAATATGAAGAATCAACATAAAAATAATCCATACCGGATACTTTTGTGCCATCGGTTCCTGTCAGCCATGTAATGGGTTGACCAAACAATGAAACACCATACGTTTCTAAAGCGATTTTTCCAAAATACGGTCTATTTGAAAAAGCTGCATTTATAGTCACGAATGCAGGCTCATTATAGTGAGCAATATAAAAGTACTGTGCTACTATCGTTGCAATTGCTGAAAAAAATGGAAATATTTGTAATATTCTCCTTGGAAAATCTCTGTCAAACAGAAACTGTTTTATCTTTTCAATATTCAACAAGTAATATATGATAATGCTTGCATTAATAACAACAAATACAGCTAATGTATCCGTCATCTTATAAAACCAAACATTTATGACTTCAATCAAAATCCAACTTTTAAACTTTATTTTGTTTTTTCTACTGGCAATATACGCCAAAACTGTGTGCAAGAAGAGATTCGGACCGAATGTGGCAAAATAAAATCCCAAGTACTCTCGTCCTGCACTAGTTTGAGACGGGAGAATTCCTATAAGCCATGCAAAAATCACTAACGCAATTGCAATGCCAGCACTAATACAATAAGTCTTCAGAACAGATTCCGGCTCTGCCTTTGAACAATACAATATGAATATAACAATATAGATCAAGTCACTGTCTGCCTGATTGAAGAATATATTTCCTATTATCAGAAGAGCGATTAGTCCCCATAAAAGCAAATTACGAATGCTGAACTTTGAGTGGAGTAAAAGTACCAATACCGGAACAGTTGCTGCAACAATCTTTAATCCTTTACACAGCGTTGCAAGAATTGCAGATGACGAAAGAAGATATGATTGCCCAATGACAAACAGGAAAATACAGATTCCATAACAAATATTTGTAATATCTTTAACTTTAATCTTTGCGCCTTTTGTAGTAATCATTCATCAAATCCATCGTTAAGTGCTGATTGACCCTGCACCCCACAAAATCCTTTCTTTGAATTATTTTCATATTAGCTAATTTTTTCTGGAAGTACCAGCCAATCTCCAATTTTTTTATCCCACTCTTTTGTTTCAAACGGTACAATCGCTCCGAAATGATAAAATGTCATTTCTCCAAAGTATACTTGACCATTTGCTTCATAAAAATCCACTCGAACGTGTGGGAACTCTTCGCTGAGTTTTTTGGCAAGCTCAATCATTTTTTCAAAATGTTCTGGTTTTTTGATGGCAGATACAGAGTTCGGATAGTGCTGTACAATGTTCATGTGGTTAAACTGCATATCATAAAAGTCAAACTTTGTGTTTTTGATGCCTCTTTCCGTTGCCACAAACATCAGTTTCGGCTCTCCATTGAAACAGAAGAATTTATAGTCACGGAGTTCTCCGGTTTCCTGATCTTCCAGATATTTTTCAGCAATAATTCTTGGCTTGACTCCTTTATATGACCATTCCCTCGTCCAAAGATAATAATTGTTTGCCAGAGACTTTTCGATTTTTTCCTTAGCCTTTTTCAAATCAAGTTTGGATTTATCCTTGCAGACAACCAATCCACCTGAATCATGTGTGCATTTCAGCACAAATTGATTTGGAAGCTCATTGAAGTTGATATCCTCAAATTTATCCCATACACCAAGCGTCGGGATAACATACTGTTCACCAATTTTATCTGCAATATATTTTTTCACTTCGTATTTGTCAACCAATGTAATAAGATCCGGCCTTCTATAATACAGTTTGAGCCAGTTCAGTTTTTCGTTGAATGTCTTCGGATTCTTAAAATCAATAAACTTTCCAAACTCTGCATAATAAAATATTTGCAGATATGGCTTGTCCGGCATCCAATTAAGCAGTCTGTGGTTCACAAAATAGCCAGCCACACGCCGCAAACCATGTTTTTTTTCACCCATCTTACTCACACTCCTTCACATAATCCAAAAGTATCTGCATTTTTTTCAAGACTTTTTCAGACGAATACTCCTCCAACAAGCATCGCCTTGCTTGTTTTCCGCATTCTGCCATCTGTCCAGGATTTGCAATGGCCCATTCCATTTTATCCTTTAAATCTTCAACATTGTTCGTCTGAAACAGAAGACCATTTTCAAACGATTTGATCAAGCTTCTAGGACCTGTTTTACAATCGCTCGATATACATGGAACACCGAAAGCCATTGCTTCCATTAGTGCATTTGGCATACCCTCGTAATCAGATGTCATTACAAACATATCCGCTACTTGTAGCTGTTTCTCGATGCTCTGGCTTCTCCCCCGTAGAAAAACATGATTAGCAAGTCCATATTCATCGACTAAATCTTCAAGGTATTTCTTTTGATTTCCCTCACCGAAAATATCCAGTGTAATTTCAGATTCTATCTTAGTAATATCAACCATAGCTTTCAGAAGAAGTGGATAATTTTTTTGTTCGTGAAGTCTGCCTACTGCAATTATTTTAGAAATTTTCCTACTATAAATTTCTTTATGATTATCAATAAACTTTGATGAAAGAGGATTGGGAACAACAAAGCACTTTTTTCTTAAATCGGCTGAGAAATATTCAGATTGCTCTTCATTTTGAACCAGAATGGCACAAGATTTCTTAGCCAGATAATCGCGAAAATTTCTTAACAATCTTTTTTCTGGCATTGTCCACGGATTATTTCTAATGGTCAAAACAAACGGAATTTTCATTCCTGTGATTGCAAGCCAAGACACATACAGAACGGTTCCAACAAACGGAATAATTACATCAGGCTGAATTTCTTTGATAATTTTTCTCATATCAAAGATTCTCATTCCTTTTGTTATTGTACTATCCTTTCGTTGTGGCATTTCATGTATCTGTACCTTTTCTGAAATAGAATAGTCTCTCTCTGACGTTTTATATGTAATAATATGAACGTCTTCGCCAACATCAGCCAATAAGCCAGATAAAACTGAAACAACTCTTTCAGCTCCACCTCCTGTAAGGCTCCTAATTGTAAATAATATTTTCATTCTATCTCCTGTTCCGCTTTTTTAATTCGCTTTACATAATTCTTAAGAGTTCAACCCACTGGTTTATAATTGCGGCTGTATTGAAACGATCCAAATCCTTTTTTGTTTTTGACGCAAATTGCTTTAGCAACGTTTCATTTTTCATCAGTTTTATCGCACAATCTGCGAACTGCTGAACATTTCCTTCTTCTACTAGGTATCCATTGATACCATTATCAATCGTTTCTTCAGGTCCTTCCTTACAGCGAAAACTAACAGCCGGGAGTCCTGTTGCCATTGCTTCCATCAGAACTAGCACAAACCCCTCATAACGCGAAGATAAAAAAAACAAGGACGATTCCATATATTCTTTATGAATATCATCAGAAAATCCTTTTAGCTCTATATTCCTGAGCCCCAGTCCGTCAATCTGCCCCTGAAGTTCTTTTTGAAGCGGTCCTTGTCCATAAATATCTAATTTCCAGTCCGGGACTTCCTTTTCAATCAAGGCCCAAGCCTCAACCAGCATATCAAAGCCCTTTTGTCTACTTAAACGTCCAACTGCAATCGCACGTTTTTGTGTCAACGGCGTACTTTCGCTTGTGTCAACTGCAATTGGGTTATAAATATATGTCACATTTTTGCAATGTTTGTATTGTGTCAAGTAGTTATTTAAATCATTCTTGCCTAATACCACAACACAATCAGCATGTTCTGCCGCCAATTTTCTGGCATATTTGACCAGTTTATTAGGGCTTATATAATAATTAAAATGTTCCCATGCGATACATTTACATATTTTCTTTATCTGCAAAGGAATCAAATAAAGATATAACGCTACATCGACTGATATCATGACGTCAATCTGTTCTTCTTTTACATATTTAATCAATTGCTTTTCGACATAGATTTTTCTCAAAGCTGAATTCTCGCATTTTTCTCCATTTAGTGAGTAAAGTTTAATGTTTTTATCTATTTCAAATTTGCAAGAGTTTCCATGCTGACAACTGATAATCCTCACATCAAAATTTTTTTTTACTAACTCATTTGCAATGACAGATGTAACTCTCTCAGTACCTCCGCCGCTTTCAAAATTCATTATTAAGAAACCTACTTTTTTATTCATCTCAGGCAGTTCTCCATCGGTTCAAATAATAACTTTCCATGTATTTTGCAGTTGCGTCCATATCAAATCCTGCATCAATCACATACTGCTGCATATTGGTATGTGCTTTCAGATTTTGTGCCATTTCAAGTGCTGCATTCGCCCACTTTTCTTCCCCATCGCTCAACAGCAGTTTCCGGTAGATTGGTGTAATATCCGTTTCCGGCGGCAATCCTTCAGAGCAGACAATAGGAACACCCGCCGCCTGCGCTTCGATTGCAACAATACCCAGACCTTCAAACAAAGATGGGAAAACAAACACATCCATTGCCTGATAGATTCGGTTCATGTCCTTTCTGTTTCCAAGAAAATGCACACAATCTGAAAGGCCTTTTTCGACCACTTTGCTTTTTACTTTCTCTTCTAATGGCCCGGTGCCAACAAGAATCAATTCAGCGTCAGGCTTTTTCTTCTTGATTTCTGCAAAAACATCAATCAGAAAATCATGATTTTTCTGAGGGTGCAGTCGGCCAACATGACCAACAACAAACTTATCCTCCAATCCCAGCTCTTTTCTGATTTCTTTTCTGGTATTCACATTTGCAATAAACTGTTGAGAGTCAATCGCATTCTTTAACACCCGGAAAGGCTTATCCTTAAACAAATATTTACCAGCTTCGTTCGAGCACGCAAAAAGATCTGTTGCATTCAGAGTAAACAGTCGCTGCATGAATAATTTGGGTAAGTATTTTATATCGTGTACTGTCTCATTATTATGTGAATGAGCAATTCTGACGGGGATACCTGCTTTCTTTGCAGCTTTCAGGCAGAAATATCCAATCGTGTAGGCGTGACAATGAACAATTTTATATTCGTGATGCTGAGCAAAGAAAACAGCCAAATCTTTTTGAAATTTAGGAAGGTTCAAATCCTCCCGGAAAGACAGTTTGTAAACATGTCCACCCATTTTTTCAATTTCATCATCGTAAAACTGTTTTTCCTTATAAACGACCAAAAAATCAAACTGTACTTTCGTTCTGTCAATTTTCCGGTATATATTCATTAACAAAGCCTGCGTACCGCCAGCTTCCATTCGCTGCAAGATATGCAAAACTCTTATAGGCTCTCCCATGTATTCTTCCTCCACAAAATCTTAAAGAGATTTGATTTTTTGAATCAGTTTATTCGGCAGCACAGATTTCAACCGTGCTTTTGGCTGAAAGCCAACCTTTATATTCTCTATAAAGCCTGGTTCATCGATGCTCTTATAGAAAGTATCTCTAGTCATAGGCCTGTTGCTCGGCTGCACCAGATTATTCTGCTTCACCATGCCCTCTTCCAACGTTGCTTCTTCTACTTCTGCAAGAACTCGCATCATTTCAAAGAGCTTTTGACCTTTTTCGGTATTTACAAATACACTGGACACGCCCTTTGGAGAATTGAAGCTCGGATGGCTCTTTGTAATTCCCCAGAAATCACCCACTGTCAAATCTCCTACACGGCTCGTATTAGCATAAGCACACTTATAACAGCTCTCCCTATAGCAGTCGCCATCCATAAAATGTTTTCCATAGCGATCCAGGGAGAGCGTCTTTGTCTTTGTCTTTGTCTTTGTCTTTGTCTTTAGCAGGTATTGTGTTCCCCAACCTCTCTTGTCTTTGGAACGGAAGTTGAAATAGATTACTCTGCCAGCCGTCTGCTTGTTCTGGTATTCCAGATACTTTTTGAAGAACTTCGGCGAAGGCACACCGTGGCAAATCAGGTCAACTGTATATAGATTTTCTGGATTGCCACCCAAAAAAGCATACAGACCTGCAATCTGGCAGGGAGTTCCTGTAAAAAGTACCATTTTTCCCTCTGACAAACGCTGTTTGACCTTTGTGTAGCTATCTTTCAGGTCAGACTGAACATACTTAGAGGACTGTAGTTTTTCTCTTTCTGCTTCATCTGTCACTTCAATGTGGCTTACTGCCAGCTGCTCGTCATAGGCAGCACCATAAACCACACCGCCCATTTGCAATATAGTTTTCGCTGCACTATCCGCCGCACCGCCAGATGCAGAGCGCATAATATCCACATCATTTTTATTGCGCCACGCCCAAACTTTATGTGGCTCATTCCGATGAAATTCCGTATTTTCTACTGGACACTTTTTCAAGCACACCTTGCACTCGATGCAGCTTTTTTCATCAACAGATGGATACCAAAATCCCTCTTTGTTTTCTACCATAGAGATACAGTGTTTTGGGCAGCTTTGCTCACAGCTTTTACATCCCACACATCTCTCTTTTATCTTCGATATGTTCTCCATTTTATCCCTCTAAATTTTTTCTCAGATACTCCTTCGCCACTTCTCTATGCGCTTTCAACAGCTCATCAACTTTTGCGTAATCAATCGTCTTTTCATTGATGTTTTCTGCATCTTCAATTTTCGTTGTCATCCGATCAGCTAGTTCCAGCCGCTTTATCAAATCGCTCAACTTTTCTTCATTACCATAGCTGTTACCTACACTCTTGCGAATCAATGTTGTAAACGGCCGATGTGTGATCACCGAGAAGATGCTGCCGTGGAAGGTATCGGTAATAACTTCTTCTGCATTTCTGAAATAGGCCAGAACCTCAAAGGGTGAGCAGACCATAAATCGGTCTGCACATTTTTGGATACCACCAATTGCATATACCTTCAAATTTTTTTTCTTTGCATAAGCAGCAATCCAATCTGCCTCATCATTGGAAATACGACCTGCATACGCGTACAGAATCAAATACTTCTCATTAGTCTGAACCTGTGGGATTTTGTCGCAGCAGTTCATGTAATCATAGGTCAGAACCGGATCCAGATTGTACACTGGTTCTTTCCCAGTGAGCTGTTCTACAATAGTTCCTGAATTAGCATCTCGTACAGAAATCGCGTCAAACTTCTTCAACAAAGCTCCGACTTCATTGGCCTTTTTATACTTTTCCAGCTTTTCCAATGTGGTATTACCGAAAGACGCTGCATAAGTGATAAGTTTCTTCGCGTGGTTATTTTTTCCAAACAATTCTGGCGAATAGCCCACATTGGAATTTTTTTGAATACAGTTAAAAACCTCGTCACTGCCAATCACAAGACAATCCACTGTCGGATTGTAGTTCATTTCATCCATAATTCCTAAAAGTGGCATATACTTTTGAGCGAAAGACTGTTTATATCGGATGAACGATAATTTGTGTGTAAGAGGAGCCCGATACCGAAAGGTTTCCATCCCCTTTTCTATCTTTCGGACAACCTTGTTTTTACTATCTGCATTTTCCGTAATTACCGAAGCACCTACATGGTAGTCCACAAATTCTACATTACAGCCAACTTCCTCAATTAGCTGCTTCAATGCATATGCCTGCAAAAACGAACCGTAGTTTGCAATGCGCTGCATCGACATGATTCCAACTTTTCTCATCCACCCATCCTCAATACAATTCATCTACCAGTTTTTCAAGTTCTTCATTGAACTTAGCATTATTGCTGCTCATACCATGTCCCATGCCAGCAACAATCTGATCATAGTTCGTTATGATATCTCCCAATGTTTCAATATCTTCTACCGGGATAATCGTTCCCATTCTCTGAGCCACGTTTCTCGCAAACTCCACCTGATGATCGTTCACATGCTCATTGAACTGATGCTGACGCGGCACAACAATAGGAGTCTTACCTATCTGTAGTGGCATAATAAAACTTGCCGGGCCACCGTGAGTGATTACAATACGAGCATCGGCCACATTTTTCACCATCTGCTGATATGGAATCAGCTTACTCCACTGACAGTATTTCGGCTCGTACGTACTAAAACCAGTCTGGATAATTACATCTTCTTTTATAATGCCGTCTTTCTTTAATTCATCTATTTTCTGAATCAGCCGATTAAATGGCTGCTCATGTGTTCCTACCGTCACAAAAATCATTTTCTCATCCCCTACTTAGAATATGCTTCCAAGGTTAACCGCCTTTGGATAAACCTTTTTCTGCTCTTCCCACTGCACAACAAACTTGTCCACAATGGGGTAAACCATCTTTCCTGTCATTGTTGGTTTATCAATTCGATCAAAAACTTCGATGTAGATCAGTTTTGCCCCCATCATCTTGCCAATGTAGAAGAAAGGAACTGCAACTGCTGCACCACAGGAAATAATCAAGTCTGGCTTTTCCTTATGTAACACATTCCATGCAATCTTGGTATTCTTAATAAGAGCCTTTAGACTCCGGTTTGTCGGATAATAACAAGGATACATTTTTTCACCTTCGAGTAGGCTTCTTGCATCCTCCTTATCAAAAGTGACCCAGAAATGATCTTTGTCCTTCCAAAATGGCTTTAACATATAAAGGTGGGTTAAATGACCGCCAGATGAACCCACCAAGCATACCTTTATATTTTCTTTATTTTTCATCTGACTCTCTCCTCTAATTTTCTTTGGTTTTGCTTAATCTCTCTGGAAAATATCTCTCGTATATACTTTCTCTTTCACATCATCCAAGCACTTGTCATAACGGTTTGCGATGATAGCCTGGCTACGCTTTTTGAACTCGTCCAAATCATTAACCACTACTGATCCGAAGAACTTCTCGCCATCTTTCAGAGTAGGCTCATAAATGATGACAGTTGCGCCTTTTGCCTTAATGCGCTTCATGACGCCCTGAATGGAACTCTGGCGGAAGTTATCGCTGTTGCTCTTCATGGTCAGTCGATATACACCAACAACAACTTCTTTTTCCTTGCTCTCATCCCAGCTGTCATTCGCTTCATACGCACCAGCAATCTCCAGAACACGGTCAGCGATGAAGTCTTTACGAGTTCTATTGCTGTCAACAATAGCCTCAATCAAATTTTCCGGCACATCGGCATAATTTGCGAGCAGCTGCTTGGTGTCTTTCGGCAGGCAATATCCACCATAACCGAAGGAAGGATTATTGTAATGATTACCAATACGAGGATCCAGGCAAACACCGTTAATGATTTGCTGTGTGTTCAGTCCCTTCATCTCGGCATAGGTATCCAGTTCGTTGAAGTAGCTGACACGCAGTGCCAGATAAGTGTTGGCAAACAGCTTAACTGCCTCTGCCTCAGTAAAGCCCATGAACAAAGTGTCGATATTTTCCTTAATAGCACCTTCCTGCAGAAGTTCTGCGAAAGTGTGTGCTGCCTTTACCAGTCGAGCATTATCCACGTCGGTTCCGACGATGATACGGGAAGGATAAAGGTTATCATACAGAGCCTTGCTCTCACGCAAGAACTCCGGGCTGAAGATGATATTGTCGCAGTGGAATTTCTCACGAACACTTGCAGTGTAACCAACCGGGATGGTGCTCTTGATAACCATAACGGCTTCTGGATTATATTCGATAACCAGTTTAATGACAGCTTCTACCGCACTTGTGTCAAAAAAATTCTTCTTGCTATCATAGTTTGTCGGCGCAGCGATAACTACAAAATCAGCATCACTGTATGCTTCCTTGGCATCCAGAGTTGCAGTCAAATCCAACTCTTTTTCCGCCAGATACTTTTCAATGTACTCGTCCTGAATCGGAGACTTCTTGTTATTGATCAGTTCTACTTTCTCAGGAATAATATCTACCGCAGTCACCTTGTGGTGCTGAGACAACAGCGTAGCAATAGAAAGGCCAACATAGCCAGTACCGGCAACCGCAATCTTCAAATCTTTAAAATCTCTCATTTTTTCTATCCCTCTAATTTTCTTTATAATAGAATTATACTGCATGATTTATATATTCTTTCGTTGCATCATCAGCGTGTTTTACAATGCATGGGTTTCCAAAAACAATAGAGTGATCAGGAATATCGCAGTTAATATAGGTATTCGGAGCTATAAGCACATCATTGCCAATTACAACATTACCAACAATTGTTGCATTTACTCCAATCCAAACATTATTTCCAATACAAGGTGTTCCTTTTCTTTTTCCACGATTTTCCTGACCAATCGTAACTCCCTTGTGAATGTTAACATTGTTACCAATTATTGCTTTCGCATTAATTGTGATTCCATATGGATGTCCAACATAAAACCCATAGCCAATTTCATTATCAACAGAAAACTCAATTCCCTTTTTCTTAGTAGAAATCTCAAACAATTTCTTGTATATTTTACGAAGAAATGGATTCTTACTTATTTGTGCTTTACGGTAAAACTTTAAAAAACGGGGTACCCCCCCCAGAATATCTCTGCTTATCAAGTTCCAGGATGTTTTCCATAAATTCTAACCCTCTATTTTTTTTATTTATAAAACTCAGCGTACCACTCAGCAAACTTTCTTAATCCAGTTCTCAAGCTTGTACTCGGTTTGTACCCGAAGTCGCGCTCCAGTTCGCTCGTATCTGCATAGGTCACAGGCACATCACCTGGCTGCATCGGAACCAGCTCCTTGTGAGCCTCAAAGTCATAATCTTCCGGCAGTACCTTTGCACGAACCAATTCCTCAGAAAGAATCTGTACGAAGTCCAGTAGATTCTCCGGGTTCTGGTTACCGATGTTGTAAACTGCATACGGCGGAATCGGCAAACCATCTTCGCCGTTCTTCTTGTCCGGTGCCTTCTTCATCACACGGACAACACCTTCTACGATGTCATCCACATAAGTAAAATCACGCTTGCAGTTGCCGTAGTTGAAGATTTTGATGGTCTCGCCCTTCACCAGCTTATTGGTGAAGCCAAAGTAGGCCATGTCAGGGCGACCCGCCGGACCATACACGGTGAAGAAGCGCAGACCGGTGGACGGAATGTTATAGAGCTTCGCGTAAGCGTGGGCCATCAGCTCATTGGATTTCTTAGTAGCTGCATAAAGAGAAACCGGGTTATCTACCTTATCGTCGGTGCTGTACGGAACCTTTTTGTTGGAACCGTAGACAGAGGAAGACGAAGCATAAACCAGATGCTCTACAAGGTTATGACGGCAGGCTTCGAGGATATTGAAAAAGCCGACCAAGTTAGATTCCACATAGGCATCCGGGTTGGTGATGGAGTAACGCACACCAGCCTGTGCTGCAAGGTTGACGACCACAGACGGCTTGTACTTCTCGAACAGCTCTGTGATCAGCTCCTTGTCAGCGATGTTGCCTTTGACAAAAGTAAACGTGGGATACTTGGCCAGCTCATTCAGGCGGAACTCTTTGAGTGCCACGTCGTAGTAAGCATTCATGTTGTCGATGCCGATGACCGTAGCAGAAGGAGCCTCCTGATAAATTCGTTTCACAAGGTTGGAGCCTATGAAACCGGCTGCACCTGTGACTAAAATAGTTTTATTATCTAAAGTAACTATGCTCATATGTATTCCTCCATTTTTGTTAACTTCCTAATCTATGTACACATCTGCTCTTCACAGATAGTATTGCCCTCTAATTTCCACTGTGTGATAACCACACGTGGCTAAGTGTTTTCTTATACTATCGTATCCGACTACCCTAGCAATCATGTTTTCTACTCCATAAAACATCCGTTGAGTACACTCGTCTCTATCCCTCTATAACCGAAGTGTTGATTTATACAGTCGAACCCCGTATACCCAGCTATGACGTTTTTCTAAGTATTGGATTGTTGAATCGAACCTTGTTGGTGCATGAGTTTTGTTAAAACTGTATATATCATCCAGCCCAATTCTCGCCATCCACTGTTCACCATGAACAAATCATTCCCTCTCACCGTACAAAACATGTATTTATCATCACCATACATGCTCTACTCAACAGCAGTTTCAGACGTTAATGATAAGCTCATGGATTTTTGTTGTTTTCTCCTGTTTTCCGCCATTTCTATGATTCTTCTGAAAAAGTTGTGCCAAATTTGTGCCACAGGGGTCAAAAGTTCAGCGTTTTGTATAAATATCTTGCATTTACAGTTCATATAGCTGTGAAATGCAACCAATTTCAGCACCCTATATAGTGTGCAAAACAGGTTCTTTTTGACGTTGCTACGTCAATATGGTTTGTTAAGTAGACATTGGTAGGGGCCGCAATGATAACAAAATCCGCATCAGCATATACGGTCTTCACATCCAGTGTTGCAATCAGATTCAATTCTTTCTCAACGAGGTACTTCTCAATATAATCACCTTGATTCGGAGAGTTGCGATTGTTAATCAAATCAACCTTCTCCGATACAGTATCAACTGCAGTTACCTGATGATGCTGACTTAGCAAAGTTGCAATCAACAAACCAACTAGATATTCTCTTTTGCCCAAACATTGCAATTCTCATTACTCAGTCCTCTATTCACTACTTATTTTAACTAGCACCCTCATGTGCTAATACTGATGTAAATGTCTTTACAATAATATGTAAATCTTCAGTAATAGTCCAGTTATCAATATATTCACTATCTAGTTTTACGACTTCTTCAAAGTCAGTTATATTTGATCTACCCGATACTTGCCATAATCCTGTAATACCAGGTCTTATAGCCATTCTTTTTCTATGATGAGGGGAATATTTATTCCACTCATCAATTGTAGGTGGTCTTGTTCCTACTAATGACATATCTCCCTTAAGGACATTGAAGAACTGTGGGAATTCATCTAGTGATGTCTTTCTAATGAAATTACCAATACCTTTTGGATTACCATTTTTATCTTTCTTTTCAGAACCAATAATACGTGGATCATCTTCCATCTTAAACATCATGCCATCAGATATTTTATTTTGTTTCATGAGTTCTTTTTTACGTTCTTCAGCATCCATATACATACTTCTAAACTTATACATAGTAAATAATTTACCATTCTTACCAATTCTCTTTTGTGAGAAGAT
>AUXO010268873.1_pt1 | contig 20850 bp, 7 predicted proteins | sample 768731 | NCBI WGS metagenome assembly AUXO01 (sample SAMN02715735, study PRJNA202380) | gut metagenome | biome: sheep rumen | host: Ovis aries | place: New Zealand: Palmerston North
TCGAGCCAGGACAGGACATCACCGACCTGGTGGTGAAGAACCCAAGCTTCGAGGACCTCAGCGCTCAGGGTGGCAACCCAGCCGACAACGCTCAGCCAGCTCCAGCAGGATGGAACCTCTATATCAACGGTGAACTTCAGACAGGTGCTCCTGCAGGTCTTGGATGGTGCGCCATCAACCATGGTGACGACATCTCTGCTAAGGGTATCACCGACGAGAACGGGGAGCCCATCAACGTTCAGTACGTTGACGGCACTCATGTCTGGGGTATCTGGAACGGCTCCATCCCCGAGGTCGAACTGTCGCAGGAACTCTCGCTGCCAGCAGGTACTTATACCTTGACTTGCAACATGATGGTTGAATACCAGTGGGCACAGAACTGTATCACCACTCAGCACATCTTCGCCAACAACTACATCTGCATGTTCGCAGGCGAGGGTGATTATGAGTTTGAAGAACTTCCCGAGGATGCCCAGCTGGCTAAGACCATCGACGATGCAGGTGCTGGCGACCTCAAGCTGCTCAACTTCGCTGGTTACACCTGTGCTGACGGCGACCCCACAACCTCCTTGCTCCGTCCGATGACTTTAACCTTCGGTGTTGACGAAGACGGCAAAGTGAAGTTCGGTTTCCGCACCAACGGCAACATTCCTGCAAGCCAGGCCGACGGCAACGATGCCGGTGCAGGTTGGTTCAAACTCGACAACTTCCGACTGAACTATGATTCCGAGGGTATTCCTACTACAGTGAAGAGCGTTCAGGATGCTACTCGCACTGTGGAGGGACAGGAATACTACACCGTCGGCGGTGCACGCATCGCAGCTCCTCAGAAGGGCATCAACATCGTCAAGACACAGTTGAGCGATGGAAGTGTCAAGGTGAGCAAGACTTACGTGAAGTAATCGAAATCCAATCCATCATTTAGAACTGGGCGCGCCGTCATTTCGGCGCGCCTTTTTTTGCATTGAAAAAAGTGTGAAAAAAACGTGGTAGCGTTAACAGAGAAACAGAAATTGTTAAAATTAAGCCAATATACAACCTTTTAGATTAAAAATTTGTTCATGAAACAGAAATTTTGTTTCTTTGCATTTAATATGCGAATTGTGACCTAACACAACCACGTATTTTGTGCACTAACTTCACTAAACAATTGATATCAATCAATCAATTCTAATATTATGTCGTTAAATTCACAGAAGAAGAAATTTGGCAGACACCTTCTGGTAGGAGGTATGCTCTGCATGGCGACTTGTGGCGTTCTCTCTTCTTGCGATGATGGCTATGACCTGGACCAAAAAGAGCCAAGCTGGCTCGGTAGCAGTATCTATGCCTATCTCGAAGAACAGGGCAACTTCACGAATTACCTGAAGCTCATCGACGACTTGGGTGAGAAGGAGATGCTGTCCCACACGGGTAGTAAAACCGTCTTCCCCGCCAATGATGAGGCCTTCACGAAGTTTTACGCTTCCAACAAATGGGGCGTAAGCAGTTACTCTCAGTTATCGGCGGCTCAGAAGAAGATGCTGCTCTACTCTTCAATCATCGACAACCCTTACCAGTTGCAGACCCTTTCCAGTGTGGAAGGACCTCTGGAGGGCGAGTGTATGCGAAGAGTGACTTCGTCGTCGATCTACGACTCGGTACTTGTGGTGAGCACCTCGGCCGATGAAATTCCCGACAACGGCTACTGGAAATCGGTGCAGCAGACACAAGACAAGATCGTCCTCTTCAAGGACGCATCTGGTGCGTCTCCAATGATTCACTTCATCGACAAGTTCCTCAACCAGAACTTGGTGACCAACGCTGACGTTGACTTCCTCTACAACGACCCAGCTGGCACACGCAAGCCTGGTCAGTGCTACGTCAACGACGCTAAGGTGACCAACGGAAACGTGGTCTGCAAGAACGGTTATGTGCATGAGGTGGACAAGGTGATCATGCCGCTCGACAACATGGCGGAAATCATCCGCACCAATCCAAAAACACAGCTCTACAGCAAAATGATCGAGCGTTTCGCTGCCCCATACTACACCAGGACTTTGACTGAAGAGTACAACCGTATCTATGGTACTTCTTACGACTCCGTTTATCAGAAACGCTACTTCTCCAAGCGTTCGCAGGGTAGCTCCGGCTCTTCTTCTTCTGCTTGGAACCAGGACAAGGACGGCAACCCCGTTCCTGCTGACGAACTGCTTCGTTTCGACCCGGGATGGAACCTCTACAACTCCAACGCGTACAACGACCGCAACCCAGTCATGGAGGACATGGGTGTGATGCTCGTGCCGACCGATGAGGCCCTGAACGATTGGTGGAACAATGGTGGCGGTAAGGTCATCAAGGACTTCTACCAGACTTGGGAGAACGTGCCCAACAGCGTCATCGTGGAGTTGTTGAACAACAACATGCTCAACTCCTTCGTCGCTTCCGTTCCCAGCAAGTTCGATGATGTGGTCAACGACGCCGCACTCAAGATGGGTCTCACCACCGACAAGGTGGACGAGGTGATCCTCGGCAACAACGGTGCTGTGTATGTGACCAACGAGGTATTCACGCCATCAACCTACTCCTCAGTCATGTTCCCGACTCTTGTTAATGAGAACATGAACATTATTAAAAGAGCCATCCAGTTGCTCGACTTCGATGCATACCTCAACTCCATGGATGCTTACTATAGTTTCTTCATTCCGACCAATGAAGGACTCTTGACTTATATCGACCCCGTTTCGATGGGCCAGGCCAAGACCCGTATGTGGAAGTTCCACTATGATGCTTCACAGGCTGAAGGCCGCGAGATCTACGCCGACGTCTTCGAGGTGGAGAAAGCACAGGACGGATCATGGATGGTGACCGACTCCATCAGCCAAGTGCGCGCCAGTGGTGGTAAGTCCGCTTTCGTATCGTCTGTTCTTGGCGACCGACTCCAGGACCTGCTCGACAACTGTATCGTGATTGGCAACGTGGAAGACGGTGGCACTTACTACCAGACCAAGGGCAACACCATGGTCAAGGTAGGTGGACAGATCGGTGTGGCTGGCAGCATGTACGTACAGGGAGGCTGGCAGATCGAGGAAAACAAGCAGTTGGTTGTGAAAGACATCTACGACATGACCGGCAAGGAAAGCGGTATGGGTAACGGTAAGTCCTATATCATCGATGCCGAGCCTGTGATGTCTGCCAAGCGCTCTGTTGCCGACATTCTCGCTACCAACCCCGAGTTCAGCGAGTTCTATCAGTTGCTCCAGAACTCAGGCGCCTTGGCCACTTCATATACAGCCAACAGCTGGTACTCTGTTTCTCAGAACGGTAACTTGATTTATGTTCCCGAGAAGAACAACACCTATGGTGAGATTGTGAACTACCTGTTGAACTCTTATCACTATACTGTTTATTGTCCGACCAATGCCGCTATGGAAGAGGCATACGCAGCAGGTCTGCCCGACACGCTCGACTATCGTCTGGCTGAGGAATCGGGCGATGTTGACTCACTCTACCATGTGAAGAACGTGATGCTCAACTTCGTGAAGTACCACATTCAGGACCACTCCATCTTCATCGATCCCAACGCTGTGAGCGGTAAGTACGAGACCGACAAGACCAACCCTGCCGGTGGACGATTCTACACCATCAATGTTCAGGCCAGCAGCGATGGCATCACACTCACCGACGTTCTGGGCAACACACAGCAAGTGAACAAGGACAAGATGTATAATGTGATGGCACGTGAGTACTGGAACAGCAGTACGAACATGACCAACGCGCAGTTAACCACCTCATCAATGGCTGTGCTTCACGCCATCGACCATCCTCTTCGCTATAGCAAGAACCAGTTCATCTACCAGAAGGTAGAGATTGTTGACGGCGAAGACACCGAAGAGGAAGAATGATCAGTAATCACCGATAAAAAATAGATTTATGAAAAGAATATTAACAAGGCTATTGCTTCTCGCCTGTCTGCTTCCTGCTACGATGAAAGCCCAGCAGGCCGGTGATGTCATTAGTGGAAACGTCTATGATGAGATGGGTGGTCTGATGATGGTTAACGTCGTGGAGAAAGACGCCAACAACCGTATCGTAGCCGCCGGTGTTACCGACATCAACGGTAACTTCTCATTCCGTATTGTCAATCCTAAAGACAAATTGCATATTTCATACGTAGGTTACCAGACCGTGGTACTGCCCATCGACCGAAAGGTCTTCAAGGTGCAAATGAAGAGTGCTACCACACTTAAGGAAGTGGTGGTGAAGGCAACTCGCAAGAGCGAGTCTTCTGGTTTGGCCATCCCTGTGACCGAAATCTCTGTGGCCCAGCAGCGCATCGACATGAAAGAGTTCGAGGGACTGGGTATCACTTCAGTTGACGAGGCTCTGCAAGGACGTGTGTCAGGTCTCGACATCGTGGCCAACTCTGGTAACCTTGGTGCAGGTACAACCATGCGTCTGCGTGGTGTGAGCTCCATCAACGGTAACTCCGAACCTCTGATCGTGGTCAACGGTAACGTTTGGAACAGCGACGCCAACAAGGACTTCGACTATACCAACGCCAACGAGGAGCGTTTCGCAGAACTGCTCAACGTCAACCCCGAGGATATCGAGAGCATCACCGTCCTCAAGGACGCTGCCGCTACTGTGATTTGGGGTTCGCAGGGTTCCAACGGTGTCATCGAAATCAAGACCAAACGTGGTCAGAAAGGTAAGACACGCGTGCAGTATTCCTATCGCTTGAACGGACTCTGGCAGCCCAGCGGCATGAGGATCCTCAATGGCGACGACTACACCATGTATCTCAAAGAGGCTTACTTCAACCCGCGCCTGAGCAGTAGCATCTCCGACAACACATCGGCAGACTACATGCCCGAGATCAACTACGACCGCGCCTATTCAGAGTATGAGATGTACAACAACAACACCGACTGGCGCGACGAAGTCAAGCAGTTTGGTGTGCAGCACTCCCACTATGTGGCTCTGACTGGTGGTGGTGAGAAAGCACGATTCCGTATCTCAGGTGGTTACGACGACCAGGGCAACTCCGTCATCAAGCAGAAGTTGAACCGTTTCACCACACGTGTGGCCCTCGACTACTATGTGTCTGACCGCATCACGGTTTCGACCAACTTCGACATGACCTACACCGACAACAAGCACGAGTCAAGGCGCTGGGGAGAAATCTTCGACCTGGGCTACAGAAAGATGCCTAACCTCGCCGTTTATGAGGAAGACCAGTATGGCAACTCCACTGGCAATTTCTACGCCATGCTTACTGACCCGTCGGTTCACTCATCACAACTCAACGACCAGTTGGATATTCCCAACCCAGTCGCTGTGGCTCACCTGACGAAAGTGGAACAGAAAACAGTGAAACTGTCGCCTGAATTCATCCTCAAGTACGACCTCTTGGGTACAGACAATGAACATCATCGTCTGACCTACGAAGGACGTATCATCTTCGACGTCAACACCAACAGAACAGAGGAATTCATACCTACTTCCTTGACAACAAGTGCATGGACTTCGGAAGATGCCAACAGCACTTCAACCAACAGTTCAAAGACTTATGGTATATCCACTACACATACCCTGACCTTTATCCCTCATTTCAACAACACCAACCACAGTTTGATGTCGATGCTCCGTGCACAGTACAACACGGGTAACAGCTCGAGCCAGGGATTGGGTAAGTACGGACTTCCTACCAGTAGCATCACTTCGCCTTTGGCTGCCGGTACGTATTCCAACTTCAGCAATGGAGCAGGTGAGTGGAAGAGCAACTACTATACATTCTCGACACACTACGCTTACAAGGGCAAGTATATGCTCGACTTCTCATGCCGCGTCGATGGTTCCACACAGTTCGGACCTGACAAGAGATGGGGTTTCTTCCCAGGTCTTTCCGGTCGTTGGAACATTTCCGACGAGAAGTTCATGGAGAAATTGGAATGGTTGACGATGCTCTCCATCCGTCCAGGTTGGGGTTACGCAGGTAACCCTCCAGGCTCAGAGGGACTTTTCTATAGTAAATATGGTGCCGGTCCTGCCTACATGAACCAGGCTTCCATCATCCCTAACAACATCCGACTTGCCGGACTCCGCTGGGAGAAGAAAGAGACATGGAACCTCGGATTCGACCTCGGTTTGTTCAACGACAAGATCACTGCCGACCTCTCAATCTACACATCCAAGGTGACCGACTTGAGAATGAACAACCGCGCCATACCTTCTTCTACAGGTTATGATGCGCTTTCAATCCAAAACACCGGTTCGTTGCGCAACAATGGTTGGGAGTTCAACATCTTCGGTAACGACATTGTTAAGAAAGGTGACTTCTCGTTCGGATTCAACATCACATTCGCCAACAGCCGCAATGAGATCCTCACTATGGACGAGACCATCCTCGACAGCATGAACGATGAGTTCGGATATGGCAATGGACAGTACCTCTCACGTGTGCAGCTCCACAACCCGCTGGGCTCCATCTACGGATTCCGCTATAAGGGAGTTTACCAGTACAGCGACTACACTGCTGAAGAAGTAGCAGGTGTGAGTGGTCCTGATGCGCCTATCGCACGTAATAAAGAAGGTGAACCTGTGCTCGACGAGAATGGACGCACCAAGCCCATGATGTTCAACTATGGTGGTGTGAACTACGAGTTCAAAGGTGGTGACGCCAAGTATGAGGATATCAACCATGATGGTAACATCGACGAGTTGGATATCGTTTATCTCGGCAGTACACTTCCTCAGTTGACTGGTGGTTTCGGATTCAAGTTCAAGTTCAAGTCGTTCTCACTGAACACCCAGTTCAACTACCGATTCGGACAGAAGGTGATCAACCTGGCGCGCATGAACGGAGAGAACATGTACAACAACAACAACCAGACTGCTGGTACCAACTGGCGCTGGCGCAAGGAAGGTGACATCACAGAAGTGCCACGCGCGCTCTATAATGTGGGTTACAACTGGTTGGGTAGCGACCGATTTGTGGAAGAGGCTTCTTTCCTGCGCCTCAACTACGTGCAGCTGCGCTATGATGTTCCTTCTAAGGTCTTGAAGCCTGTAGGCATCACCGCACTCAACGTCTATCTGACACTCAACAACGTCTTCTGTATCACGAAGTATTCTGGTGCAGACCCAGAGCATCCACAGGGTGGTTGGGCTCCTGCTTCCGACAACTCCAGAACACCGCGTTCTAAGTCGTTCACACTTGGTGCTACAATTCAATTCTAAACGTAAGAAATATGAATAAGTTCAAAAATACAATCAAGTCAATATGTTTGATGGGCCTGGCGGGTGTCGCAGTCACTTCTTGCGACTTGGACCTCCTCCCATTGAATGAGGTAGTTCTCGAAAACTACTGGACCGAGAAAGCCGACGTGGAGAGCGTGGTGAATGCTTGCTACGGCAGTTTTGAGCAAGACGGTGTGATTGAACGCATGTTTATCTGGGGCGAGGGTCGAAGCGACAATGTGGTCATGGGACCTTCAACCAACACCGACCTGAGCCACATCATGCGTGGCAACCTCTTGCCATCCAACGGCTTCAACACCTGGAAAGCATTCTATTCCATCATCAACCGATGCAACACGGTGCTCCACTACGCACCAGAAGTGCAGGCCAAAGACCCCAACTTCACTACGTCGGACCTCGCACAGAGCGAGGCTGAGGTGATCGCACTGCGTTCGCTCGCCTACTTCTATCTCATACGTGCATTCAAGGATGTGCCTTATGTCACCACACCGACCATCGACGACAACCAGCAACTCTTCGTGGCTGCATCGAAGCATGAGGATATCCTCGACTCGCTGATCAACGATTTGGAACGCGTCCGCGAGAATGTTCCGCGCAAGTATCCAGAATCGGAGAAATCCAAGAATTACGGTCGCGTGACACGCAACATGATGTATTCCCTCCTGGCCGACATGTATCTCTGGCGCGCCTCCAACGCCGAGGTTCCTGCAGCACAGCAGCAGGCCGACTACAAGAAATGCGTGGAGTACTGCGACAAGGTCATCGAGTTCAAAGTCAATCAGTATGAGACTGAGGAGGAGTGGAAGCGTGTCATTGGCTCGCGTCTTTACAACAGCTATGGTTATCCTCTTCTCTCAGAGACTGGTGAAAGCGGAGCTTCTTCAACCATGTCGAATGCAGCCGCATACAACAGCATCTTCGGTGAGGGCAATTCTTTCGAGAGCATCTTCGAACTGCAGTTCGTGACAGACCAAGGTAATAAAAACACGTTAGTCAACGATTTCTTCGGAAATGTTGACACTCGTGGTACCCTTGCTGCCAACGACGCTATGATGGCTGAGAAACCAACCAACGAGTACGACTACGATAACATCAACCTCTTCACTTTCTTCGATTACCGCGGTCTGGAGAATTTCCAGTTCAACACATCAGGCGCATACGAAATTGAAAAATACCGCAGCACACAGACATCAGTGCAAGTGGGTAATGCCTCAACATGGGCAGCTCAATATAGTGGACGTGGTACTGCTTACAGCAACTGGATCATCTACCGACTGACAGACGTCATGCTCATGAAGGCAGAGGCAGAAGTGGAAATCGCCGGTTATCTTGACCAGGCTGCCAGCACGCAGGAGGAAGACACCACCAAGACCGATGCGGGCGTAGCAAAGCGCCGCTATGCAGTCTATGGCAACACGTTCAGCACGGCTCAAGAGTATTATGATGACGTTTGGAACATCGTCTGCGCCATCTACTACCGCTCATGCCCATCGGCTGAAACCAACCAGAGAGCAAGCCTCAATCGCAACAACTTCACTTACGTGGGCAACTACCGCGACCTCGTTGAGGTAGAACGTCGCCGTGAGTTGATGTTCGAGGGCAAACGCTACTTCGACCTTGTTCGTCGCGCACGTCGTGACGGCAACACCAACCACCTCACATCTGCCTGCACTCCCAAATATTCCGAGAATGCAGCAGCCATCACACTGAAGTTGAAGGAAATGGACTACATCTATATGCCTTACTCCAAGAAAGAGGTGGAGACCAACACCTTGTTAAAGCAGAACCCCTCTTATGCAGAGGACGAAACATCTGAAAAAAGCTAAATAGATATGAAAGCAATGAATAATATAAAGTATTTAGTACTTGTAGTACTGCTTCTCTCGTCGGTTCACTTTGCGCTTGTGAGCTGTGACGATGATCCTGGAGCCGACAACTACTACACCTTTACTGGTGAGATGGCTACTGACTACCTCAACCACCGTCCTGACCAGTTCAGCGAGTTCATTGGCATTCTGGGACGTTCAGAGACCAAGGTGTTGGATTTGCTCGCCACTTACGGCACCTACACCGTGTTTGCACCGACCAACGACGCCATCAACAAATACCTCTCGGCGCGTGGACTGAAGTCAATCGATGAGTTGAGCCAGAAAGACTGCGACACCATCGCTTACACGCATATCGTGAAGCAGGCATTCTACACCACCGACCTCTCGGACGGAACACTGCCTACTTCTAACATGCTCGACCGTTATCTCACCATATCGGTGGATACTCCATCAGTGGATTCGGGAGATGATGCTTCTTCCATCGTTTATTATGTGAACAAGACATCACGCTTCATTGTCAGAGACGACTCCGTGGAGAACGGTGTGGTTCATACCATCAACTCGGTCATCAACTCTGCCAACGACATGCTTCCCGACCTTCTGGAGAAGGACAGCACCATCAGCCTCTTCGTTCAGGCGATGATGTTGACACACATGAACGACTCCTTGCAGCGTCACGTCGATGAGACTTATTCTTGCAGCGTTGACTCTGTTGAGGAAGGTGTTCGCTACCACACTGCTGTGGAGTATGAGTGGGGATTCTGGTTGAAAACCCGATTCTTCAAATACACGGCATTTGTGGAGAAGGACGATGTGTATGCCGCCAAGGGCATCAAAACCATCGACGACCTGATCGCTTACGCCAAGTCTGTGTATGACGAGGCCTATCCCGAGGATGCAGGACTCTACGACGACGATTTCACCGACCGCCGTAACCCGCTCAACAGATTCGTGTCCTACCACTTCCTGCCTATTCTGGGTAACTACAACGAGTTGACACCCAACGACCTGTTGCTCTCTTGCAACTTCAACCGCCGTCTTTGGGACGCGGCAGACTGGTATGAGACACTGCTGCCTTACTCCGTGATCAAGTGTTCTTATCCAAACGGTTCACAGGCTGGTAGATACCTCAACCGTCGTGGTGTCCAGAGCCATGCCGACAGCCGTGGCGTGTTCGTACGCGGTTGCAAGATCTTCACTCCGAGTGAGTCTGGATCCACCGACATGTCAGCCATCAACGGTGTATATCATTATATCGACGACATCCTTGTTTATTCGAAAGATGTTCAGGATGTGGTGTTCAACGAACGCATGAGATTCGACGCCACAGTCCTCTCGCCCGACTTCATGTCGGCCGGTACAAGCGAGGGTCACAACGCACGTGGTCGTTACGCCCGCAATGAGGCCGGACCTAACGGTGGTGAGTATAGCGACGGTTCCGAGTCTGGTACGAGATGTACGGTCTTCAAGCCTGGCTATGTCCGCAACTGGCAGTTCACCGACGCTACTTTCGTGAGTGTCCGCAACCGTCACTTGAACTACTGGTCATACGAGGGTGACGAGATCATCCTTTTGGGTCGCTACAACTTCATCATCCGTCTGCCGCATGTGCCAGCAGGTACTTATGAACTTCGTGTGCAGACCTGTCTGGGATTCCCTTCACGAGGCATCATCCAGGTCTATCTCGACGATTCTCCTTGCGGTATTCCTATCGACATGCGCAACTCGGGTAGCGACGCAGTTATCGGATGGCAGAGCGACACATCACTCGGTGACGATGAGGCCATCAACGCCTTCGACAAGGCCTTCCACAACAACGGTTGGATGAAGGGACCATTGTCATACGGTAGTTCGGCTACTAACGGATCAGGAGAAGGATATACACCGATGCGTAACACCAACAACCAGTTGCGCCGCGTCTATACGACCTTCTACACCGACGGACAGTCCGACCACTACATGCACATCAAGCAGGTGATGGACAGCGAGACCGCTGAGTTCGCCTTCGACTACATCGAGCTTGTGCCTCGTAGCGTTTACGACAATGAGTACTACATAGAGGACAAGAACTAATAGAAAACAGATAACAACAGTTTTGTTGATTTCAAACAGCTCCTCACCTCGCTCCTGGCACAGTTGCCAGGGCGAGGGTAGGAGCCCAGAAAAACAAGAAAGCGATATGAATAAAAACATCAAAAACATACTTCGCACAGGGTTCGCCGTTTCGCTTCTGGCCTTAGGCTTCAATTCCTGTTCCGACACGTGGGATGACCATTACGACACCAATAGTGACGTACTGGGAAAGACCAGTCTCTGGGCCACCATGTTGGAGAACGGTAACCTGAGCGATTTCCGTCAGGTTCTCGCAGCCACGGGCTATGACAAGGTGTTGCAGACTGAGCAAATCTACACTGTATGGGCGCCGGTGAATGGTACCTTCAACAAGGACAGCCTGTTGAGCCTCGTCAATGCGGGCAAGAGCACTGATGTGACGAAGCGTTTTGTGAACAATCACATTTCACGATTCAATTATTCCGTGAACCCGAGCGAAAGAATGATTACCATGCTCAACGGAAAGAGGTATGAGTTCAGTGGCGCCACGATGGGCGGTGTTGAGATCTCCTCCGAGAACAACCGTTGCAACAACGGTGTTCTGCATGTGGTGAGTAGCCAGTTGCCTTTCCTTAGCAGCATATATGAGGAAATCGAGGTGAACCCCGACTTCAGCATGATCGCAGACTTCCTCAAGGCTTACGACAACGACTCCTTGGACGAGGACCGAAGTGTTTCGCGTGGTGTCGATGCTGATGGTAATAAAATCTACGTCGATTCAGTGACCATCTTCTCCAACACCATCCTGTCTGCCCTCGAGGCACTGGTTTATGAGGAGGACTCCACATATCGGGCACTGCTTCCCACTAACGAGGCTTTCCAGCAGCGCTACGACGAGCTCTATCCGCTGTTCAAGTTCAACGCATCGGTTGACAACGCTGACTCATTGCAGGATATGAACGCCAAGCGCTATGTGCTCAACGACCTCTTCTACAACATGAACATGAACAAGCATGAAAACGACTCCCTCTTCGCAACAACCTACAGGAACCAACGACCTGAATTCCATGTCTATTACCATCCGTATGAGACAGTGGGCGACACAGTAGGTATCATGCAGACATACGACCAGAAGATCACTTGCAGCAACGGTGAAGTCTATCGCTTCAGCCAATGGCCAGTGACTGCTGAGGATGCCGTATTCCAGTACATCAAGGTCGATGCAGAAAGAGGAAATGCCGTCAACAACAACAGCGACTACACCAATAAGTGTAACCTCAGCTACAAAAACGGCTACATGGGATTCGGACTCTCTCAGAACGGTTTCCTCGATGTCGTGCCTACTTCATCTTCAGTCAACCCCGAGATCGGTTTCAACATCCCAAACACGCTCTCTGGTACATACGACATCTACGTGGTCATGCCGAGCCGTTATCTGCTCAATTATGACCCTGAGGACCTCAAGCCTTATCAGTTCCGTGCTCAAATCTATGAGATGGACGACAAGGGACAGTTGCCTTCATCGGCTACAGCGCGTCTGGCCAACAACTCGACTTTGAACAACAATCCCGAGAACTTGGTTGACACGGTGTTTATCGACACTTATACCTTCAAGAACTGCTATCTCAACCAAGAGAGCAATGGAGTGGTTTTGAAACTCGTGTCGTACATCACCTCGTCGAAAACCAAGGAATTCTCGCGTGAGATGTTGATTGACTGTGTGATTCTCAAACCTCATAAAGACGAATAAATCTCTGAGACAATGAAAAATAATCAATCCTATATCAACAGAAACATGCAGCGCGTTTTCCAGTTTGGATTCGCCGCATTGGTATTCTTCTCCGCTCTTCCTGCCGTAGCGCAGGATGAAGCAGACGCTGCTGAAGAAGAGGTTGTGGCAGCACCTGTACGCAGGCAAGCCCCCGTCCAGAAGTATGAGATGGTTGAGATCAAGGGTAAGGTGACTGACGCCGCCACAGGAGCGCCTTTGGCCGGTGCGCAGATTCGCGCTTTCAACAACAATCTCTATACAGCCATGGCCGATGAGGATGGAAGCTTCACCATCAGCGTTCCCGTTTTCGTGACATCACTCAGCACTGTGCTTGATGGATACGACTTGGTGCAGACATCTATCAATGGGCGCACTTCAGGTCTCGACATCCAGCTTTACAGCAGCAAGTATAGTGATGTTTACACTACCAAACATGGACCGGTACACATCGCCAACACGAAAGATTTCGAGCAGAGCACAGCCACGAGCATCGACCAGGAAATCGCAGGCCGCTTGACCGCTGATGTACGATCGATATCACGTTCTGCCATTCCTGGCATGGGTGTCAACATGTTCATCAATGGTCTGACTTCACTCAACGCCAACTCACAGCCACTGATTGTGCTCGACGGAGTGGTACTCGATGTGATGTACGACCGTGAGATGCTCCACCAGGGTTATTTCGACAATGCGTTGGCCAACATCAGTATGGATGATATCGAGAGTGTGCAGGTGATGAAGAACGGTACTGCCATTTATGGCGCCAAGGCTGCCAATGGCGTGGTGCTCATCAACACCAAGCGCAACACCTCTATGGCAACTCGTATTGATGCCAACATCTCTGTTGGAATGGAATTCCTTCCCCGTCTGACCGACGTGATGAATGCCCGTCAGTACCGTGGTTACGCTTCTGACCTCCTCGGAACGACCAGCACCAAGCTGACACAGTTCAAGTTCCTCTCCACCGATCCCAGTTATTACTACTACAACATGTATCACAACGAGACCGACTGGAGCAAATATGTCTATGACGAAGCACTGACACAGAACTACAGCATTCATATCCAGGGAGGTGACGACGTGGCCAACTACAACCTTTCCGTAGGCTATGTGATGGCTAACAGTACTTTGAAGAAGAACGACTTCAGTCGCTTCAACATCCGCTTCAACACCGACATCCTCTTGAACAAGTGGTTCACCACTCGTTTCGACGCATCATTCTCCAACATCAACCGCGACCTGCGTGATGACGGATTCTCGGCTGACTATAGTGAGGCGGCAATCACCTCTCCTTCATTCCTGGCGATGGTGAAGTCCCCATTCCTGAGCCCATACGCTTTCTCTACCGACGGTAAGATCTCCGACTTCATCGCCGATGCCGACGACTATCTGGATGAGGTAGTAGGACAGTCAGGAAGCCTTGCTAACCCTAAGGCATTGTTGACTAATGGAGAGGCAAAGAACAAGAACCACATGAGCAACTCTATGATCAACATCACCATTGCTCCCAAGTGGCAGCCCACACGTAACTTCTCCATCACCGAACGTTTCAGCTACACCGTCAACAACTTCGATGAGAACAATTTCTATCCGATGAACGGTATGCCTATCTATACCGTCAAGGATAAGGGACAGGCTGAGAATGGCAAACAGACACTCTACACTGACCACAACGCCTTCTTCAGCGATACACGCGCTGACTGGGCCATCGACCTCGGAGCGCATCGCCTCGATGTCTTTGGAGGTGTACGCTACATGTACGACAACTATGATGCGACCAGCCTCATTGGTAACAATACTGGTAACGACAAGACTCCTAATGTGGCCTCTATCTACAGAGATTCCCCAGGTGTGGATGACGCATGGAACTCCATGACCTACTATGCCAACGTGGATTACAACTACAAGGAGACCTACTATGTGCAAGCTGCCCTGGCTATGGAAACATCTTCAAGGTTCGGTAAGGACACAAGCGCTGGTATGAAGATGTTCGGTACGCCTTGGGGTATCTTCCCTTCAATCAATGCTGCTTGGGTAGCCACCAACGAGAAATGGTTCCGCCCAACGAAGGCTATCAACATGCTGAAAGTGAGTGGAGGTTTTGAAATCACAGGTAACGACAACCTGGGTAACAACACCACATATACTTACTTCGACAGCGACCGACTGCTCTTCAATGTGTCGGGATTGAGCCTGGGAAATATCGGTAACACGAAACTGCGCTGGGAGAAGACCAGCCGCTTCAACGTAGGACTCGACATGAACCTGCTCAACAACCGCATGAACTTCCACTTCAACTACTTCTTCTCCAAGACCAGCAACCTCCTGACGCTGAGTGCCATCTCATACGTGGCTGGTAAGGACCAGTACTGGACCAACGATGGAGCGATGAAGAACAATGGTTTCGACATGGGACTGAGCGGCAAGGTTGTGAATCTCGATAAGTTCAAGTTCGAACTCGGTGCCACTATGGGACACTATAAGAATGAGATCACTGCTCTTGCTGACGGTAAGAACAGCATTCAGACCAACCTCTACAATGCAACTATCCTGACGAAGGTAGGCGAGGCTGCTGGTGTGTTCTATGGTTACAAAACCAACGGCGTGTATGCCAAGAGTTCCGATGCAGCGGCTGCTGGATTGAGCATCGTCGATGAGACGGGTGCCAAAACAGCTTTCGGTGCTGGTGATGTGAAGTTCGTCGATCTGAATGGTGATAAGATCATCGACAGCAAGGATATGACCATCATCGGTGACCCCAACCCTGATGTTTATGGTAGGATTTTCGCCAACTTCTTCATTGGAAAGCGTTGGACGGTCAACATCAACATGAACTATTGCCTCGGCAACGATGTTTACAACTACAAGCGCGCTGTTCTTGAAAGCGGAAGTGCATTCATGAATCAATCCACCAGCATGACCAACCGCTGGATGGCAGAAGGTCAGGTGACCGATATACCAAGAGCAACATTCGGTGACCCTATGGGCAACAGCCGTTTCTCTGACAGATGGATAGAGAATGGTTCATTCTTGAAACTGAAGAACGTGACAGTGAGCTACAACCTTCCTCTGCGCTCTGAGTTCATCCAGGGTCTGACCGTTTGGGCAGCCGGCAACAACCTGCTGACTTTCACCAAGTACCTTGGTAGCGACCCAGAAGTGACCGCTGGTAATGGCGTACTGCTGCAGGGCATCGACCGTGGCAACCTCCCATTCGGACGTAGTGTTACACTCGGTGTGAAGATCAACCTTTAATAATGATTACAACGATGAAAACGAAATCACTTATATTCTCCGGATTGCTCCTGTCGATGATAGGACTTTCCACAACATCCTGTGAAGACATGTTCACCCAGGAGTCGGACTTGAACACCACCGAGCTGGCTCCCGAGGACTCCATCTACCGTGTGATGGGCATCGTGAAGCAGATGCAGAAACTGGTTGACCGCACCGTACTTCTTGGAGAGGCACGAGCCGACCTGATCGATATCACCTCGGCCACGACAACAACCCTTCAGGACATTGCAGCCAACAAAATCGGACTGGACAATGCCTACAACAATGTTTCTGACTACTACTCGGTGATCAATTCTTGCAATATCTTCATCGAGAACGTAGATACTTCCTATCGTGTGCACAACAAGCAGTTCTTCATCAAGGAGTATGCTGCAGTGAAGGCTTTCCGCGCATGGACTTACCTCCAGCTGGCGCTCAACTACGGGAAGGTGCCTTTCGTCACTGAAGGAGTGTTGAAGGCTTCTGATGCCGAAAGCATCGTGGCCAATACGAGCAATCGTGTCGATTTGAAGGGCATTTGCGACTATTTCATCGATGACCTGACACCATTGGTCAATGCAGAACGACCCACCTACTCTGGTAATATGGGAGGACATAGCCCCATCAAGTTCTTCATTCCCATACGTCTGATTCTTGGTGACCTCTACTTGTGGCGTGGCTCACTCAGTGACAACCAGAGCGACTATCTCAATGCAGCGGTGTGCTATCATGATTTCTTGGACTACAGCGGACAGTATGTGCCAACGGGTACAAACGGTGTGAATTGGATGGACATTCAATTCCGTGGAAAGAGGGACAGCTATTCTACCATGTTCGATCGTTCGAGCAGTCAGGAGATCATCACAATCATTCCTCTCGACACCATCCCCGCTGGAACGACAACGGCTGTATATGATGCCAATGTCAGCGAGCTGGGTGGCATGTTCTGCTCGCTTTACAAGAACAACTACAAGGTGCAGTTCACTCCTTCTACCCGCTTGAAGGAACTCTCGGCAGAACAAGTCTATTGCTACTATTACGATGCTCAGACGGCAGCGCTGCGCGACACCGTATATTCAACTGAGAACACTTTCGAAAACGAACTTGAAAATGGTGACCTGCGCCTCTCAAGCGTCTATGGCATACGTACTGTCAACGACAAGTACCACGCTGAGTACAACAGTGAGCGCCAGGCTATCGCCAAATTTGGCAAGAGCATCACGCAGAATTATGTCGATAACCGTATCAGCTTCATTCCTATCTATCGCATAGGTATGGTCTATCTGCGCCTTGCTGAGGCACTCAATAGAGGCGGATTCCCAGAGACTGCGTTTGCCATCTTGAAGTACGGCATTTCATCAACGACCATCTCCAACCATATATCTTCGAGTGAGGTGGAACGTTTGGCCCAGGTTGCTACTCAGTTTGATGGTAACCTCTCGGCTTGGAACCAGTACTCGTTCATCACATTCGATGGCGCTGGCGAAAGAACTCAGATGGGTATCCACTCACGTGGTTGTGGCGACAGCGAGTACAGCAAGTATTTCGTTCTGCCCAGCGATCCAGAGATTGATGCACAGCTCGATGCATACGCACTTGACTCCACTTCCACTGCAGCCGACACTCTGGCCTACGATTCCGCTTACGCTTCCGTACAGGAGCAGCAGCGGGGGGCACGTATCCCATTGGTGGAGGAGATGATTCTCGACGAGATGGCACTGGAGGGAATGTTTGAAGGCTATCGCTTCTACGACCTCATGCGCGTGGCGCTTCGCCGCAACGATCCAACCTATCTGGCTAACAAGGTGGCTCATCGTGGCGGTAAGGACAAAGAAGACGCTGAGCTCAAGTCGATACTTTCCACTCAAGACAACTGGTACCTCAAATTGCCTAAATAAGGCTTGAGAAATACTCATACTGATTGCGGCCGCATCCTCTTTTAATGAGAATGCGGCCGTTTTTTTGATTTTTTTCCTTTTCTGTTGGCGCAAACAAAGATTTGGAGCGAAAAAAAAGGGAAAAAAATATTGTTATTTGTCAGAATATGTTTATTTTTGTGGAATATTTAAGGTGGAGTGGCTCTGAGAACTTCACGCAAGGCGTTTTTTTCGCGCCAACTAACATGATAAAACCAACTATTATCAATCATATTTATAAATTAAACAGAAAAACAATTAGAAAAAAACCGAAAGAAAAGAATGTAAGAGAAAACACCTTGAAGGTCTTACCCCTAAGACGGGAAGAATTAATCGGTTAGCTTCAGGGTCAGCCTTTTATCTAACAAACACTCGCGCCAACTAACCGACAGACGCGAAACAAAACTCATTATTTATGAAAAAGATGTTTACATTTCTCGTGAGCATGATCTTAGCTTCATTCGCCTTGCCAAGCATGGCGGCAGTAGCTCCGACCATCTCCATTGACGAAGAGTTCACGGACTTAGAGTCACTTGTGGGCAAGACGTTTGCGATTGTCAACAAGGAAGAGGGCAAGGCCCTTTATGGCACAAACGCTCAGAATCTAGGTTACGATGTGTGGGCAAATGCATTCGTGAACACGAATTCCGGCTACTATTTTAAGCTGGAGAGTCTGTCCGACAACCCTGACGCGGAGATCCAGTCCTGCTATCTTCTCCGTCTCATCCAGCCCGACGGCGCAGAGTACAACATCTGGGGCAGCCCCGGTTACCTCAACTCCCAGCCAGCCGGCAGGGATGTGAGTTTCATCCTTGGCCTCAACAACCAGATGGGACAAGACATCAAGAATGGAGCAGTGTTTGACATCCAGTATGAAGAAGGGAAAGGCTTCTCTCTTCTGAACAAGGGTACAGGCCTGTATCTCTACAGCAACAAGCCTTGCGATGGAGCAGAGCCCACCTACTGGACTTTCTGCACCGTGAAGTCGGACTATGCTCCCGCCCTGCAGGCTGTTCTTGACGAAGGTGAGGCCATCAAGAAGAACGGCACTTCCGAGGAAGCCAACGCCGCTTATGATGCCGCTATCGCTGACGTGAAGAGCGCTTTCGAGGCAGGCACTATCGAGGATTACCTTGCCGCCATAGCCGTTGTAGAGGCAGCGCTTCCCGACCTTGCCAAGACCCAGACAGCTACAGGCTCCAACATGACCCGTGTCATCGTGAACCCGACAATCGACGGCAACGCTGACGGATGGACGTGTGATCGTCCTGTAGGCGGAAACGGTCCTCTTCTTAATGCCGCATCCTTCGAGTACTGGGCAGGCAACGCTTCCGACCGCGCCAATGCTTCTTTTGACTACTATCAGGTTCTGACTGGCCTGCAAAACGGATTCTACAGAGTCAGTGCTGAGATGTACAATTCTCTGAATGGAGAAGGTGGCGATTATACAGAGTTCTCTCCAACCTGTGCAGTTTATGCCGCATCTGGTGAAAATGAAGTCGTAGCACTCGTTGACGTCGAAAGCGCAACCCTCAGCCGCTACACAACCGATGTGGTTGAGGTGACAGACGGCACACTGCGTCTTGGAGTGAAGAACGTGACCACTCCTATGGCAGCCCGTTGGTTTGTAGCAGACAACTTCACCCTGACTTACCTTACAGCAGATGGTGTCGCTGAAGAAGAACTCGCCAAGGCTTACGACCGCGCTATGGCTGCTATCAAGGAAGGCAACTACTACCAGATCTACACTCTCGTAGGCGAGACTCCATACTACCTCACCAACACAGGTACACTGACAGCCAATGCAGAAGAGGCTTACAGCTTCAAGATGACTACCGCTTCTCAGAACGGTACGAAGTATGCCAAGGGCTGGAACACCAGCGTTCCATTCACCAACCCAACACTGAGCAGTGGTTCGACAGGTGACATCGTCAACGACGGTTCTATCCACCGCAACAACAACAACCGCAACGACTTCGAGCGTCAGGTATTCTTCGAGCAGGACGGCAAGTACGCTGTTCGCGCCACTAACGGTGGCGGTACCAACTGGGGTGCCAACACATACTGGGCACAGGTGGGTACAGACGAACTCCCAGAGGCAGGTTATCATCTCGCTCCTCAGTACATCTGGGTGCTCAACGACGTAACAGGCGAAGCACTGCTTGCTGAGGCTAAGGCTATTGTCGAGGCTAAGGCTGGCGTAGGTGACGGTCTGTTCCAGATTTCTGAAGAGAGCTATGCTACCTTCGCTCAGGCTGTTGAAGACGCAGGTCACGTGATTGAGGACCTCACTGCTACTGCAGAGGCTAAGGATGCCGCTATCGCAGACTTGAGGGCTGCTATGGATGCATACCAGACAAGTGGCAAGAACATGCCGGATCCCGCCCAGGCTTATACCTTCCAGCAGAAGGCTTCTGAGCTCTATCTGGGTCTGACCGACGGTGTGAAACTGGCTTCTCAGGAGAACGCTTCCGAGCTCTTCTTCGAGGCTGGTGAGAACGGTGGTTACTTCATCCACGACGCAGAGGGTCAGTACGTGGGATTCGAAGGCACTAACAACTGGACCATGAGCACAAGTGCCGACAAGAAGTATGAGTGGATTGTGACCAACGTTGGTGACAACTACTACACACTCTCCAAGCCATCTAACGCTAACCACCATGTGGGTACCAACGACAACGACGTGGCTGAGGGCGCTCCTTGCTACGCCGACAAGAACAACAGCGACAACAGCTACTATCTCTGGAACATCGCAGAGGTTGAG
>AUXO010916386.1_pt1 | contig 20849 bp, 13 predicted proteins | sample 768731 | NCBI WGS metagenome assembly AUXO01 (sample SAMN02715735, study PRJNA202380) | gut metagenome | biome: sheep rumen | host: Ovis aries | place: New Zealand: Palmerston North
GACTCCATTGAAGTTCAATTCCAAGTAATTCTTTTGCCGTTTTACCAACATCAAATCCGACAGATTCAATGGAATGGCGCACTTTATCGGGAAAAGCACATGGCTCATTGAACAGACGCTTGCACGGATTTGGGTGGCATAAATAACACTCGCCTACAAGAAATGAAATTGTATGTGGGAACATCTCCAACATAGAGTCGTGCACAACAGAAATATGTTTTATAGTTTCTAAAGTTACGCTTTTTGTGATGACATCGCGTTTTTCAACCGTCGTTGAAATATGTTTTGTTTCAGCATCAAAGACGATTTTAGTGCCAACAACAAACACGTCTTCAAAGTTTTTTATGTAACTATCAACATCAAAATCGAATGGTGGACAAGCATAAGTTTTACCAAAATTTCTGCATTGTTCACAGAAAGAATAAAACTTCTCTGTTTCACGATAGCTCTCAATATAATCTTTAGCTCTTATGTGGTTAAACGTAGAAAGTATCTTGTAGTTATGATTATGACTATCATTCATATCTTTATATTATGAAGATTGCATCCAAATTCTTCATTTTGCGTATGCAGAAAAATTATAAATAAAAGGAATAAAAAAAGGAGATCAAATAATGATTTATTTAATCTCCTATATTGTGTTATTTTATATTACCACTTTATGATGTTTACTGTCAGTGTTATCAACGAAGTAACTACACTTATAACAGAGAAATATAACGATGTTGATTGACCTATCGCTGAGTTTCTTACAGCCACCTTGTTTGGTCTCAAATAAATAATATCGTTTTGTTGCAAGTAAAAGAAAGGATGGTTGAGGATGTTTGCATCGTGAATATCGAGGCGTGCATGAGTGCGTTTTCCGTCCTTATCAGTACGTATAATCAATATGCCATCACGTAAAGAGTATGGAGTCAAGTCACCTACTTCTGCAAGACATTCAACGATACTCATTTTTTCGTAAGGCACAGCAACATTCCTTTTTGAGCCAGCCTCACCGACAACCGTCACTCTGAAGCTTGACATTCTGACGGTAACGATAGGATTTTCATCCTTTGACAGATATGGAGCAATCTTAGCTTTAATCATATCTTGACATTCATTTTTAGTCAATCCCACAACAGATATTTTACCAATAACAGGAAATTCTATATATCCATCATTGTCAACTAAATAAGCTTGCAACATACCAGAGCCATTGCTGATTTGTGACGAACCTCCAGAAAGAGTATTAGCTACTTGCAAATTGAATGGCAAAGCAGCTTGTGGATCGGTTGTGCTAACAGTTATCGTCAGTTGATCTTTAGGCATTATTCTTGCATCATAAGTCATACCTGGTGCCGATGCCCAATCGATTGAATCGATATTATCAAAATAATAAAAGTTTTTGGATGTTTTGCAACTGTTTAATAACATCGCAAATACTAAAACTAATAATGGTAAAAGTATCTTTTTCATAATATTGTTGTTTTACGGATGCAAAGGTACATTAAATTTCTAATAAGACAAATAAAGTATATATTTAATTTGTAATTAGCCATTAAAATCATACCTTTGCAAAGATGTTGGTGTATAATCTTTATCATTCATACATCCTTACATAGACAAAAAAATAAAAATGACTAAAGAAACATTAACCCGCAAGGAAAGAGTTTTGATTATATACACTGGTGGAACAATAGGCATGGGATGTAATCCTGTGACTGGCGCACTGGAACCCCTTGACTTTGCCCACCTAAAAGATAATATGCCCGAGTTAGGGTTTCTTAAAACAGACATTGACATCTATCAATTTAATCCAATAATTGATTCAAGTGACATGTCTCCACATTATTGGTCGCAAATTGTTAATGTTATTTCTGAAAACTATTTGTCATACGATGGCTTCGTAGTATTGCATGGCACCGACACTATGGCATACACTGCGTCTGCCCTATCGTATATGCTTGAAAATCTTACCAAACCCGTAATATTAACAGGTTCGCAATTACCAATAGGACAGTTACGCACAGATGGAAAGGAAAACCTAATGTCAAGCATAGAGTTAGCGGCAGCACATCACGAAGATGGAAAAGCTATCGTACCAGAAGTCTGTATTTATTTCAATGGTAAACTGTTGCGTGGAAACCGTGCTACGAAGATGAACTCCGAAGGTTTTGATGCGTTTTGCTCTTTTAATTATCCCTCATTGTGTGATGCGGGCATAAACTTTTCATTTCATGAGCACAATATACTAAAGCCAGATTTTAGCGCCCCATTGATTACACATACATCAATGGACGCCAACGTAATGGTTTTTTCTCTCTTCCCCGGTATAGGAGAAAACATTGTACGTAACATTTTGGACATCCCAAACTTACATGCCATTGTCATGAGAAGTTATGGTAGTGGCAATGCCCCACAGCAATCTTGGTTATTAAACCTTCTACAGAAAGCATCAGACAGGGGAATTACTGTTGTGAACATTAGTCAATGTGTTACAGGAGGTGTAGAAATGTCGCGCTATGAGACAGGTTATCAATTAAAAGATACTGGCCTTATTAGTGGATATGATAGCACTGTAGAGAGCGCAGTAACAAAACTAATGTACCTCCATGCCCGATATGACAACATTGACACTATAAGACACTACATGAATGTGTCTATATGTGGAGAAATAACAATAGATAAATAATTTTATATTTCACATTTAATCATTTAACAACAATTTTGATATGAAAAACTTAAAAGGAACAAAAACAGAAAAGAATTTAATGGATGCGTTTGCGGGAGAATCTATGGCACGCAACAAATACACGTATTGGGCATCTAAAGCAAAGAAAGACGGATATGAGCAAATCGCTGCCATTTTCGAAGAAACTGCTGCAAACGAGAAAGAACACGCTAAATTATGGTTTAAACTTCTTGAAGGTGGAAGCATTAAAAGCACAGAAGAAAACTTGGAAGCAGCTGCAAGCGGAGAAAATTATGAATGGACAGATATGTACGACAGAATGGCTCGCGAAGCTGAGGAAGAAGGTTTTCATGAGATTGCAGAAAGATTTCGCGGTGTAGCGGCTATTGAAAAACATCATGAAGAACGCTATAGAAAATTATTAAACAATATTAATGAAAAAATAGTTTTCTCTCGTGATGGTGACGCTATATGGAAATGTAGAAACTGTGGACATATTGTTATAGGCAAAGAAGCCCCAGAAAAGTGTCCTGTTTGCGATCATCCTCAAAAATATTTTGAGCTTTGTGCTGAGAATTATTAAAACACAAAATAATTGTTTAAGTATTATATGCGTGTAAAACTCATCTTTTACACGCATATAACAAAATTACAAATCATGCGAAAGAAGAATAAAATACTGTCAGGAATAATCTGTTTATTAATCATTTCAGTACTTTTTACAGGTATAGGTTGGAAGATGGGAGCTGCTAACATGTTAAATACTGTTATGCATACAGCTCATGACTTGTTGTTAAACACATGTTTCTATCTAATGGCAATCTGTGTAATAACAGGTGCTATTGGTAAACTGTTCGTTGAGTTTGGTGTCGTTGACTTGTTGGAAAGGATATTAAGACCACTTATGCGTCCATTATTTCATCTTCCAGGCGTTGCTTCATTAGGTGCTGTAATGACATTCTTAAGCGATAATCCTGCTATCATTTCGCTCTCACAAGACAAACGATTCAGCAGCTATTTCAAAAAATACCAATACATATCACTTACCAATTTCGGAACAGCGTTTGGTATGGGACTAATCGTAATTATATTTATGATTGGACAAGGATACTTCAAAGAACCACTGATTGGTTTGTTCGGGGCTTTCATTGGTTGTATCGTATCAACACGCTTGATGCAGCATTTCGTTCTAAAAGCATACCCAAAATATGCCGAAGAAAATGCTGCAGAGCTGGAAGAAGCTATTGCTGCGGATGAGCATGAACACGTAGAAGAAAAAGGTTTGTTTCTAAGAATCCTTAATTCTTTGCTTGACGGAGGTCGTACTGGTGTTGATGTAGGAATGGCTATTATTCCTGGAGTGCTCATTATATCAACTTTTGTAATGATGTTAACTTTTGGTGCAAGCAGTGAAGGATTTACTGGAGCGGCATATGAAGGTGTAGAATTGTTACCTTGGTTAGCATCTAAGATTGATTTTATATTTAATTGGCTTTTTGGTTTTAATGATCCACATCTTATTGCCTTTCCAATCACAGCTTTAGGAGCAGTGGGAGCCGCCTTAAGTCTTGTTCCAAACTTTGTTGCAAATGGTTGGGCAGATGGCAATGCTATAGCCGTTTTCACTGCCATTGGCATGTGCTGGAGCGGATATCTTAGCACACACACAGCCATGTTAGACTCACTTGGATACCGAGAACTGACTTCAAAAGCTATATTATCGCACACCATAGGAGGTATATGTGCAGCTTTAGCAGCACACTGGCTATATGTTTTAATAAGTTTAATATAAGTTCATGGGATTGTCACATAATTCATCAAAAAAACACATTACATTGCCAGACTTCTTGATTGAATCAAGTTGGGAAGTTTGTAATAAAGTCGGTGGCATTCATACTGTTCTTTCTTCAAGAGCAAAAATAATGAGTGATTTATTTGGAGATAGTATATTATTCGTTGGACCAGACTTAAACTATAGCGATGTATGTTGTTCTGAATTTGTTGAAGACAATACCATATATTCTCAATGGAAAGAGCAAGCAGCTAAAGATGGTTTGAAAATAAAAATTGGCAGATGGAAAATCATCGGCAATCCAATTGCTATTTTAGTTAACTATCAGTCATATTTCTCTGATAAAAACGACATTTACAAACAATTATGGGATGAATTCCAGGTTGATAGTCTTCACGCTTATGGAGATTATGATGACGCAGCAATGTTTGCATACGCAACAGGTAAGGTTGTAGAGAGTTTTTGTAAATATGTGGCAAAAGATTCCGACAACATTGTTTTTCATGGAAATGAATGGATGAGCGGTGTTGGTCTGTTGTATGTTAAACTATTTGCCAAAAATGTTTCAACCGTTTTTACGACCCATGCGACAACTGTCGGCAGGAGTATTTCATATAATGGGAAACCTTTATATGATTATTTTTCGGGCTATAACGGTGACCAGATGGCTTTTGAACTAAATGTTCAAAGCAAGCACTCATTAGAAAAGCAAACAGCTCATTATGTTGACTGCTTCACAACTGTAAGCAAAATAACTGCGAAAGAGTGCAAACAGTTGTTGGATAAAGATATTGATGCTATTCTTCCAAATGGTTTTAACAACGAAATAGTACCCAAAGGGACGGAATACACACGAAAACGCACCGCAGCAAGAAACAAAATAGTTGACATTGTTAATGATATTACAAAATTAAACTATAACAATGATTGCTTTATAATTTCTACAAGTGGCAGATTTGAATTTAGAAACAAGGGAATTGACATATTTCTTTGGGCAATGTCAAAGATGAAAGAAAATTCGGATATATACAAAAACATAATTGCCTTAGTATATGTCCCATCAATAAAAGATAAAATTTCGTGTGAGACATACGGCTCATTGAGCATCATTTATGTTCCTTATTATCTTGATGGACATGATGGCACATTCAATTTATCTTATTACGACTTGCTGATTGGTAGTGACTTAACAATTTATCCCTCATACTACGAACCTTGGGGATATACTCCTTTAGAATCTATCGCCTTCCATATTCCGACTATAACAACTGACGTCGCCGGTTTTGGAGCTTGGGTCAAAGAGTATACAGACAAAGAAACCGCGATAAATAACGGAGTAGCTGTAGTTGAACGCAACGACCATAACAATGAAGATGCTGTTGAAAACATTGTCAATATCATAAAATATTATTACGATTTAAGCCCTAAAGAGAAATCTCAAGCTCGGCAAAAGGCATTCAACTTATCGAAAAAGGCAAGTTGGGAAAAGTTTTACAAATGTTATTTAGAAGCATATAATATCGCCATAAATAAACGAAAATAGTATTTGAGTTATTTATTTATACATTGTTATTATAAAAAAAGATGAAGATTAAAACAAGCAACGTAAATACTGTTAGCTGGAAAGAATTAACCGTTAAATCTACTCTTCCACAAGAATTGAAATGTTTAGATGACTTAGCTCATAATATGTGGTGGGCTTGGAACTATGAAGCCCGAGATATGTGGAAAAGTTTGGACGAAGAATTATATGAGGTTGTTGGTCATAATCCCGTTCTTTTGTTAGAACGATTAAGTTTTGAACGTAAAGAACAAATAGTTGCCGACAATTTTATTATGGAGAAAGTGAAGTCTGTTTTCAACAAGTTTCAAAACTATATGAATGTCGAGCCTGACTCATCTCGCCCCTCGGTAGCTTATTTCAGTATGGAATACGGAATCAACCAGGTATTAAAAATATACTCAGGTGGTCTCGGCATGCTTGCTGGAGATTATTTAAAAGAAGCTTCTGATAGTAATGTAAATATGTGCGCTATAGGATTTCTTTATCGTTTTGGATATTTCCGTCAGTCGTTAACTATCGAAGGACAACAAATAGCCAATTATGAAGCACAAAATTTCAACTCTCTTCCAATCATCCGCCAACTGAATTCAGACGGGACTCCATTGATAATCGACGTACCATACATGGACTATTATGTACATGCTTATGTGTGGAGAGTAAATGTTGGACGTATACCGCTATTCTTGTTAGATACAGACAACGAATTGAATTCAGATTTCGACAAAACCATAACGCATACTCTATATGGTGGAGACTGGGAGAACAGATTAAAGCAAGAGATACTTTTGGGTATCGGAGGTATGCTTACCCTAAAAAAATTAGGCATACATAAGGATATTTATCATTGCAACGAAGGGCATGCTGCTTTATGTAACCTGCAAAGATTGTGTGATTTTATAAACGAAGGATTGAGTTTTAATCAAGCAATAGAACTCGTTAGGGCATCAAGTTTGTACACATGCCACACTCCAGTCCCAGCTGGTCATGACTATTTTGATGAAGCTCTGTTTGGAAAATATATGGGAGGATATCCCAAAATGTTAGGTATTACATGGGATGAGTTTATTGGCATGGGACGACAAAATCCAGAAGACAAGAGCGAAAGATTCAGTATGTCAACTTTTGCTTGTAATACTTCACAAGAAGTTAATGGTGTAAGCAAATTACATGGATGGGTAAGTAAAAAAATGTTTGCACCGATATGGAAAGGATATTACCCAGAAGAAAACCACGTTGGATATGTAACAAATGGTGTGCATTTCCCGTCATGGGCAGCAACTGAATGGAGAAAGCTTTATGCTAAATATTTTGATTCTTCTTTTTTACAACAACAGAGCAACGAGACTATTTGGCATTCCATTTATAATGTACCTGATATAGACATTTGGCAGACAAGATATGCATTAAAAAAGAAATTGGTAACATATATCAAAGATAAGTTTAGAGAATCGTGGTTGAAAAACCAAGAAGATCCTTCAAAAGTAGTTTCCATTTTGGAGAAAATCAATCCAGACGCTTTGATGATTGGATTTTGTCGCAGATTTGCAACATATAAACGAGCACATCTTTTGTTTACGGATTTAGGAAGACTATCGAAAATAGTCAATTCACCTGAACATCCAGTTCAGTTTATATTCTCAGGCAAAGCTCATCCTGCAGATGGCGCAGGCCAAGGTCTGATAAAACGTATTTTTGAAATTAGCAGAATGCCTGAATTTTTAGGAAAAATTATATTCCTCGAAGATTATGATTTTCAATTAGCACGTAGATTAGTATCTGGCGTTGATATATGGATGAATACTCCCACACGACCACTTGAAGCTTCCGGCACATCAGGGGAAAAGGCAGAGATGAATGGTGTCGTAAACCTTTCTGTTCTTGATGGTTGGTGGTTGGAGGGTTATCGTGAAGGTGCAGGATGGGCATTAACCGAAAAAAGAACATATGAGAATCAGACTTATCAAGACCAATTAGACGCAGCAACAATATATAGTTTGTTAGAAAATGAAATCGTTCCGCTTTATTATGACAAGAACGAGAATGGATATAGTGAAGGCTGGATACAAGTAATAAAAAACAGTATTGCAACGATTGCTCCTCATTATACTATGAAACGACAGCTGGATGACTATTTTTCTAAATTTTATAATAAAGAAGCAAAGCGTTACAAGCTATTGGCTGAAGATAATTTTAATTTGGCAAAAGCTATTGCTTCATGGAAAGAAACAGTTGCAGAACGCTGGGATTCAATTAGTGTTATAAGCAAAAACAGCAATATTCCAATTGAAGGTATAGAGACTGGAAGAAACTATCAAATTCAATATGTGATTGATACACAAGGACTGAAAAATTCAATTGGTTTAGAACTTGTTATCCTGACACAAGATTCTCAAGGCGAAGAGCGTGTTTATCTCGTTATTCCATTTACTGTTGAATCTTCGGAGGCCAACATTTTAACATACAATTGCGATGTTACCGTTGATGACGCAGGTTCTTTTAAGACGGCTATAAGGATGTTTCCTTCTGATGATCGCCTACCCCATCGTCAAGATTTTTGTTATGTAAAATGGTTAGAGTAAATGTGTTATAGGGGTTAATTTCAATTTAAAAAAATGACTAAAGTAGTAAGACTGTTAATTATCAATATTTTATCATTGTTCATATTTTGCGCTTGCGATTCTTCGTCACAACCTGATTCCTCTCCAAAAGGTAATCATGATAATCGCCAGTGTCATGATAATACGAAGCTATATATCGGAACGACCCCAACATTTGATTGTTTACCGCTTTTCATAGCTGAAGATGCAGGTATCTTTGCAAAACATAACCTGCATGTTGACCTTAAACATTACACTTCGGCTATGGATTGTGACACCGCTTTTATTGGTGGTTCTATATCTATAATGGCAAGCGATTTGATTAAGAGTGAATGGTTAAAACAAAAGAAGCAATGTGACATCTCATACTTTAGTACAACAAATGCACATTGGCAACTTATAACAAACAAAAACTCAAGAATCAATAAACTCAATCAGTTTGGAGATAAAATTATTGCAATAAGTCACAATTCTGTCCCCGACATGATAGCCACATTATTTGCATCGTCATCATCAAATAATTCTGAAAAATTTATAGTCCCCATAAACGACGTTTATATAAGGTATAAAATGCTAAACAGCGCATTAGTTGATGGGGCTTGTTTAACTGAGCCATGGTCAACTTTATCATTAAAAAACGGTCATAAGTCTGTTTATAACTCTAAGGATGACAATATAGATTTTGGTGTTATCATAGTAAATAACAAATATGCTCATGATGACAACATAAAGAAAATGATGAGCATTTTATCGTCATGCTATAATGAAGCATGTGATAGTATAAACAAGAACCACATTAGCTCATATTCCAATACATTAGCAAAGAGATTTAATATGAGTCAAGCTGACATACAAAAACTGCATGATATCAAATTTCGACACATTGTTCAACCAAGTGTTGAGAGCATAAAACGCGCTCAAGAAATATTCAATAAAATCAAATAAATTACACATACTTTTTTGAGGAATGCTATCTAAATATAATGAAATATTAAATGAGGTTATAAATCGCAAACTTGGTAAATCAATCAACTTGCTGAAAAAAAATCTTGAACTTCTACCTCCAAGCATTTTTAATGAGCAACTTTATCAAATCGAAAAAGATTATGATTTAATGCTTAGTTTCTATCAGCAAGGATATTCTGACAACCATAGAGACTCGCTTTATCTATCACTACTACAACGATTAGCATGCCTCATAAATAATATTCATTTAAATCAAACGATTGAGAACAATAGCTCTTTGCGCAATAGAAAGAATAAAGTTGATAAATTTAGTTGTGATTTTGACAAGATTGAAGCTCATTTGTCTGATTTTATTGCAGAAAGAACCATTCTTGATTTGGACGAAGAAATAAACAACAATGCTAGGAAACAAGAGATTTTTCAATCACATCAAGATTTCATGGATAACATATTCGACACAATTTTACTTTCGAATATATGGACTAATGAAGAATATGAAAGGTGTAAACGTATTTTATTATCTCCCATCATAGAGCACAATGATAGCCTTCTTGTTATTAGTGCACTATTCTTAGCAAATTCCCAATTTTTTGATGTTGCAAAATTCAAGCTCCTTTTAGAATTATCTTCAGATGACAGCGTTGATCAACATATATCTCAAAGAGCTCTTGTTGGATGGGCGCTTACACTAAATTCACAAATTACTTTATATCCAGATATAGTCGATGACATTAAAGAGTTTTGTAATCAGCCTAAAAATGTTAAACAGCTGGTTGAATTACAAAAACAAATGTATTATTGCTTGAACGCGGAGAAAGACAATGAAGAAATACAAAGAGACATAATGCCAGATTTGATACGTAACAGCAATATCAATATTACAAGATTTGGAATCGAAGAAAAGGATGAAAACTCTATTGATGAAATTCTTGGGAACAAGTCTGACGATGAAGCAATTGACAAGGTTGAGCAATCAATGAAGAAAATGTTTGATATGCAAAAGGCTGGTTCAGACATATATTTTGGCGGATTTTCTCAGATGAAACGTTTCTCTTTCTTTTATAAAACATCTAACTGGTTTGTACCATTCTATATACAACATCCTGACATTCAACAGGCAGTTCAACAAATTGGTAATGAAAACTTTACCAATGTTTTATTAAACAATAGTGCTTTTTGTGATAGTGATAAGTATTCTTTCGTATTAGCTGTTTCATCCATTATAAATCGATTGCCAAATAACATTCGTGAAATGCTGGGTAATGACGGAATATTTGAGTTGCAAAAAACAGAGAACAACGCACAATCTGCAACTTATATCCGCAGAATGTATCTTCAGGATTTATATCGTTTTTTTAAGGTGTACACCAATAAATCGTTGTTGAAAAATCCTTTTTCATGTCAACACGGAAGAGCACATTCGGCACTATTCGTTGATTATGATATTTTTAGAGATACAGAACTTTACAAATCTTTAACTGAGATAGGAGCATTTTTGCTTAAACAAACCTATTACGAGGACCTCCAACATCTACTTGATGCTATTGGCAATGACAAACATATTGACGCAGTTTTGCTAAAATCGAAATGCTTAATAATCAACAAGGACTATCACAATGTAATAAAAATCCTTAATTCATTAGATAGCAAACATTCCAACAACAAAGAAGTATTACAACTTTTAGCAAAGTCATATACCGCGGTAAAGCGTTTCGAAGAAGCTGCATCGTGCTACGAAAAATTACTTTCTGACAGTCCAGAAAATCTTAATTTATCTTTGAAATATTGTCTTGTTTTAGGTCATACTCCAGACAGAATGAAGTCTCTTGATATTTTATACAAACTATCTTTTGAACATGCTGACAACATCTCTGTGCTAAGAGTTCTTGCTTGGAATCTTCTTCTAACGGGCAAATTAGAACAAGCTCGCGTTGAATTTACACGCCTCTTATCTGATAGTCAACACAATACAAGTGACTTATTCAATGCCGGATATTTTTATTGGCTTACAGGAGACACAAACAAAGCTATTGAATCGTTTAAGGATTGTTTTAAAGCCACACCACAAGAAGCGCTTTATGATTCTATAAAAAAACAGTTTTACGATGATATTGAGGTGTTAAACTACAATAGGGTCTCTGACAATGAAATAAATATGATGATAGATTGTATTTGTTATCGATAACATATTTTTCTATAAGGACAAGATTGGCAACGTTGTGTATGCTCAGTAGGTTTGAAGGGTTTATCTATATCGAATATATCTTCTAAGATAGTTTTAACACCTTCTATTATTCGACCAGAGTATTTTCCTATATCATCAATAGTATCTTTATCAAAAGTTAATATTGGATTATAATTCTGAGACGCACTATGTCCAATAAACAACAAAGCAGGAGCTATTGTTGTCTGGTTATTATCAATATCTTTAACTAACTTGTTATCCTCTACAATAACAGAATAAAGTAATGTCTGCAAATAATAATCACTATGATCTTCTATCTTTTCTTCATCAAAAACTTCTTCTAAAGTCTTTATCTTAGGCTGTTTGCGACCTGTTTTGTAATCTATTACCCTAATAATCCTTTTTCCTCCATCAAGAGAAATCATATCAAGACGGTCTATTCTTCCAGAGATTTTTAAAGTTTTTTGTCCATTGATAGTTTCTATATCTATGTTCTTTGACAATTCTTTCTCAGTTGCCAGAATATGCAAATCTTTGAAAGATTGGTCTGTTTTCAGCAGCTGACGTAGGTAAGTTGCAACCACTTCCCTATTTATTATCTGCAGACCATTTTGATATTGCTCAACATTAGTGTGGGGTTGAATACCTGTTATTTCATGTTCAAAAGCCCTATCAACAGCTTTATAAATTATAAATTCATTCTTTAGCGCAGACGCAATAATATCATTGGTTAACAAACCGTCCTTTGTTGTCAAATCATTGTAAAGATATTCTGCTGCTGAATGAAAAATATTACCAAATACCCTATTATCAATATCATCTACATCTGGTTCATTTAATTCTTTAATCTTCAAAATTTTCTTATAGAAAAATTGCTTTTGACAACGAAGGTATGTATTTATATCGGTTGGATAAATGCTCTCAATCTCATTTAATTGTTTACATATCTGTTCATTCTTTTCAACAAGATAACTATTTACCACAGTAGGTGTCAACTGTGTTTTTATGTGTTGGCGCTTTATTTTGTGATTACTTTCAACTAACATTTGTAGCATAAACCTACTCATTTCATTAACACCCTTATCGCCAGTAGCATTGTTATACATTATAGTGACATCAGTTGCACGTTGAATCAATCTATAAAAATAGTAGGCATAAATAGCTACTTTATTGTCAACAGTTGTCAGTCCAAATGCTTTTTTTATAGAAAAAGGTATTAATGACGTATCAGAATTATGTTTGGGCATATAGCCTTCATTGCACGACAAAATTAAAAGATGGTCAAAATCGAGATTCCTCGTTTCTAAAACACCCATTATCTGAATACCTTTTACTGGTTCTCCATGAAAAGGAATACGAGTGGTTTGAATTATTTGGTTTAAGATTCGTTGATATGTAACGACAGAAACAGATAATTCTTCCGAATCAATAAGAGCCTGTACTCTATTTAATAATTTATACATTCTAAATATTGACTCTTGAAAAAAAGCGTCATTAGCATAATTTTTTTTGCCTTGTACTGCTATGATTTCTACAATTTTAATTAGCCAACCATTTAAAGCTAAATTATTATCAACAATTTTACCAACATTATCCTCTTCATTTTCAAACTTGGCATCATTATCATTTTTATTTTCATCACTGTTAACTGGGGATGAAAACAATAGTTTTAGAACGTCATTATCATTTAACTCCTCGTCTGTAAGATAATATTTGTTGTCCTTTTTTATCTTATCTAATTTTAGCGAAATATCTTCTGAAAGACTGTTGATATACTGATGCTGAAGAACATTTATTACATATTTCAACCGATAAACATTCTTATTTTTCAGTTTGCCATCTATCTGCAACTGTATAAGCAATTTAATCAGATTTGCTATTGGTGTTTGAGACAATGGGTATCCAGATGTAATATTTATGTCGTTGGCTTCAGAAGGCAAGGAATGTGTAATTGATTGTAATAAATTTTCATTACACATAACAATAGCTGTTTTGTGTCCTGATTTTATTCTCGTATTGTTAAGCCAATTGCTAATAAATTTTGCCTGTGCATTTTCGGTAGAAGCACTTATATAAGTGATGTCTTTTATTTTCGAAAAGTTATTATAAATGTCATCATTTTCGCTATCAAAAGAATTTTTGAATTTCAAAATATTCTTATTTATAAATCTTCCAGCTTCAGAGTTTGTGTTCAAATAATAATTATCATAATCCCAATAAAATACAGTTTCTACTGTTCTTTCAATCCGTTCAAACAACTTTTGCTCTGATTTTTGCAACAGATTAAAACCAACAAATATATATCCTTTACCCTTCAGTCTTAATTCCTCTTTGAAACAAACTTCCCTATATATCTTCCCTTCGTATGCTATTTTCTTTTCATCTAATTCTTTATTGAAATCTACATATATGTCGTAAAGACGATTCCACAACTGTATAAAACGTGCTCTCAACACACTCTCATGATTGTCTTGAAAGGTATTGAAAAAGGTTTTCAACACCTGCTTTTGAGAATCGGTCAAAAAATCGGTTGTATCTAATTCATGTAAATTGCTGATATCTCTCAAAACTTGTTTCGGATTAGCTAAATTCTTATCTATATCGTCAAAGTCTGAAAGTAACATTTGCCCCCATGTGAAAAAATCATCCAAACTTTCCTTGCTCTTAGATATTGAGACATAACTCTTATATAGTAAACAAAGCAACAAGATATCATCAGCTACCACTTTCTCTGAATTATCTTCAAACAATTCGTTGATTGTGATATATGTCGGCGACCAAATAGGTTTTGCTGCATATTCAGCTAATGCCTGATTCATAAACAAGGCTGCACGTTTGTTGGGAAAGACAATGACATATTGGGACAGATCATGTCCGAATCTCTTTATCAAATCTTGTGCAACATGCTGAATGAAACTTTGTTTAGCCATATACTCTAAATTATATTTTCACAATTTTATGTTGATACACGTACCACAAATATCCTTCCACATTGTTGTTACCCATCTTACGAATTAAATCTACATATCGTGAAACTTGGTTGATATGCTCAGACAAAGGCTTGCCAAACTTATAATCAACTACTGTTATTATATCACCATTTTTAATAACCCTATCTGGTCGATATTCTTCAACGTCATTATCAACATCAGATTTTGTGATTATAGTCTTTTCTGTTAATACAATATTGTCGTCACTGAACCACTTACGTACCGTTGTATTATTCAAATTACTATCAATTAACTTACGAACAGACTCTTTCGTAATAGTTGCAGGCGACAACAAACCATCTTGTTCATATTTCGCGATAGCAGTTTCAATGTCAGATATATTATCAATTTCAGAAAGCAAATTATGCATAATTGTACCAATGTCAATGTAAGAATTGTTGTCTTCACTAACAAAACGCTTTGATGCATTACTTTCCTTAAACTCTGTTCTATTCCGATAATTCAACATTGAAGCATATATTGGTTCGCTCTTTCTATCAAAAACATTTATGTCATTATTGTTATCTTCACTGTTGGGTTTGTCCGATTTTTTTTCTTGAGGTTGTAGTTCTCCCCATTCAAAAATTGTAATTTCATCTGAAGGTAGATATGTTGAACCACTTAAAAAACCGCTCAACATGGGTAAAACCTTCTTTATTAGTCCACTTCTGCCAGTTGTTTTACTGTTTTCTCCTATGACATTTAATGTTCGGGCAGCACGAGTAAACGCTACATAGAGCAGGTTTAGATTATCAATAGCTGCTTGTAGATGTTCTTGCATATAACTATCAGCATATACACTTGCCAACATCTTATTCTTATTGCGTGTTATTGGAATTATCGGTAAGGAAGAAAAAGGTTCTGCATCTGATTTACACCAGATTATTTCATCATGTTTTTCATCTTCCCAATCGCAAAACGGCAGTATTACATGATTATACTCCAAGCCTTTACTTCTATGTATTGTTAACAATCTAATGCCTTCTGCCTCATCTATTTGTATTGATTTCTTATACAGGTCATCATCCCATGTCCTGAGAAAATCGTTAATATTGCCAGGATTATTTGCTAAATAATCTTGCAATACATCAAAAAACATACTGACATACGCTCCCTGACCTGGCAGTTTTTCAATATTGAAGATATAATAAATATACTCTGCCATTTCATATAATGGCATCATTACGATTTGATTTATTTTGTGTACAAATTCTTTTGGTAATAATTCGTCAACGCGCTCAATATAATCCAAGAGTGTATAATCATCAAAATCATTACCTAATATATCATGCTGATATGTTTTTACTATGAATAGTTTAGAAAGAATATCTTCATTATGAGTTACGTAATACAGTGTTTCAATCAATAATTTTACTGCAATCGAAGAATTTAAGTGAAACGCTTCATCAGAAACAACTAAAATATCGGGAGCATTTTTCATTAAATAATTTGCAATATCAACAATGTCCCTATTATATCTCGTCAATATAGCAATTTCTTTCGGTTCGACTCCACTTTCTATCAATTCGTATATCGTGTCTTTCAACACTGCTAAAGTATTTTCGCGATAATTTTTTTTCTCTAAAAGTTTAATACTAATTCTCCCTGCATCACTTCGTTTTGAATTGGCTCCAACAGGCTTTTCTTGCCGAAGTTCATCTTGTTTATAGGCATCGGTAACAAGATTTGCAAACATTATTTCTTCTGCCGACAACCGTTTTGTCTCCTCGTCTCTTGCAATCTCAAAGAAGTGATTATTAAAATCGACTATTCTACTATATGAACGATAATTTTTCTGCAACGAGTGAACAACTAAATCGTCATCAAGATGTTTAAATTCTTGCGCTATATTATTAAGCAATTGCCAGTCGCCATTGCGCCAACGATAAATGCTTTGCTTAACATCACCAACAAGGAGACAAGAAGACTGTTCGTGACTCAATGTCTCATTGATAAGAACTTTGAAATTATTCCACTGCAATACGCTTGTATCTTGAAATTCATCAATCATAATATGCTCAAGACCTCCACCAATTTTCTCATAAATAAATGGCGAATCACTTGTGTCAATGAGCTTTGCCAGCAAATCTTGAGTATCACTTAAAAGAAATCTATTTGCATCTACGTTTTCTGTTTGAACCTCTTCTGAAATATATTCAAGTAGTCTTAGAAAATTAAGATTGTTCAAAGTGAGTTGAACAGAATTACATATTTTCAGTAATTGTTTACGTTCTTGTTCTGTTTTTTCTAAGAAACTACACAATTGTTGATCTGCTATTTTAACGATTTGTTCATATTTTGCAGATGTTTTTGCAGCCCATTCCTCTGGCGAAGAAATGTGTTTCTCTATCTTAGTGTCGCGTATGAATGCAGATTCTCCAATATCTCCCGACAATAATTTTGTGAAATAAGTTGCGATGCTACGAGTCTTCCCGTTTAATTCATCGGGTGAAATGGCATTGTCATTTAGTATTTTAAAAAAGACTTCGGCACGATTTTTGAGCACATCTTTTGCGTCTGTATATAGCGAATGTAATTCTCTTCTAAAGTTGTTGAAATTGATTTCCGTCCGAAGAACCTTCGATATTTCTTGGGAATTGCTTTTATATTCCTGTGAAAAGATATTTTTACCAAATAACTTTATTTGAGAAATAATATTCCAACTTTTGTCGTCCGAAATTTTTTCGCGAATAAATTGCATTATCCAATGCAACAGTTTATCTTTCTGACGCAGCTTTTCAATCAATGTATCAACTGCCTTTTGCTCTATTTGTGCATCATTCAAATCAATACGGAGATTACCGGGCAATTGCAATTCATGTATTAAATTTCTAAATATACGTTGGAAGAAACTATCAATTGTTTCTACATTAAAATAATGATAGTTGTGAAGTAATTGATGAAGAGCTTCTTCTGCCCGTTTTCTAATAACAACATCAAGCAAATTTGTTTCTTTCTTCAGAACTTGAAAATATGATTCAGACGATTGTAAATTGTTGGCTATACCATATAAATGAGTGAGTATTCTACTCTTCATTTCTTCAGTTGCCTTATTGGTAAAAGTAACTGCAAGCAACTTTCTATAACTATCTTGTTCTGAGATAATTATCTTTATATACTCTACAGTTAGTCGAAACGTTTTTCCACTACCAGCACTTGCTTTGTAAACTGTAAGTTTCCGTCTAATAGTCGATGCTGTTATTTTATGTTTATTATTACACACTTTGCTTATGAGAAAGACAAGACAACGATTTAACCAAAGCAAAGAGAATATAACTACTGCTCTGACAAAACACGACAACCCATACAATTAAACTTCAAGATTTAATCATATCAATTTCGTTACGCATCAAAAGAAACTGTTATCCCAAATACTTTTTAAGTATGGCAGAATTGCCACTGTCTCGCAATTTGGCTATACTTTTCTCGCGTATCTGACGAACACGCTCTCTAGTTAGACCTAATTCATCTCCAATTTCTTCTAAACCTTTTTCCTGACAACCTATGCCAAAACACTCTCGGATAATAGTTATTTCTCTTTCTTTTAGAACTTTAGAAAGAACAGAGCTTAACTCGAGAGCCATTGACTCATGATCTATATTGCGATCGGTACGGCTATCTTCCCCGCTCGGCATAACATCAAGCATACAGTTGTCTTCTCCATCTTGGAATGGCGCATCGATTGAAACATGATGTCCGTCGGCCATCAGGCTTTGACCAATCTTTTCTTCATCAATATTCGTAGCTTCTGATAATTCTGAAACAGAAGGATGTCGCTGATGTTCTTGCTCGAAGCGATTTATCTCATGATTTATTTTGTTTAGAGAGCCAACTTGATTTAGAGGCAAACGAACTATTCTGCTCTGCTCGGCAATAGCCTGCAGAATGCTCTGTCTAATCCACCAAACGGCATAAGATATGAATTTAAAGCCACGTGTCTCATCGAATTTCTGGGCAGCTTTTATCAATCCTATATTTCCTTCATCGATTAAGTCTGTCAATGTCAGACCTTGATGCTGATATTGTTTTGCTACAGACACCACAAAACGAAGGTTTGCCTCAACCAGTTTGTTCTTTGCGCGTTCACCTTCAGGACCACCTTTCTTTATTTTTTGAGCCAATTCTATTTCTTCATCAATTGATATAAGAGGAGCACGACCTATCTCTACTAAGTATTTATCAAGTGCTTCACTGGAACGATTGGTAATACTCTTTACGATTTTCAGCTGTCTCATTGGTGGAAATCCTTTCTTTTTATAGGTACAAAACTTAAAAAAATCAATCTTGCAGTCTGCCTTACCAAGCTACAAGACATAAGACGTGCAAAGATAATACATTTACATCAAACCACAAAACTTTTGTTTCTTTTTTAGAGATTTTTTATTAAAACTAGCAAAAACAAACATAACATCAATGTTGCAAAAGCTGCATTATTTTTGTATCTTTGCACTGAAGAGAATCTGACAACCTACTAACTTTTATTCATTTCACAAATAAAACATTTCGTTATGATCAATTCAACCAAATCAACCAAAAACACTTTATCATCAAATCATTTTGATTTCAATGACGTTCCATCTACCTGGGCGTTATGTTTTAACGACAAATGCAAATGCAAAAAAGACTGTTTGCGACACATTGCAGCTTGTAATGTACCCGACGATGTTATCTTCGGACCTGCCGTTTATCCAAAAACAAATAGCAAGAATGTCTGTCAAATGTTCGTAAAAGCTGAAAAAGAAAACGCAGCTTATGGGCTTCTTGACATCTACAAGAATGTTAAACAACAACATTACATGGAAATCAAAGACGAAGTAATGAATTTACTTGGCGGCAAAACTGCGTATTATCGTTACAACAAGGGAGTTTATTTGCTTTCGCCAGAACAACAAACCGCTATCGGACAGATATTTTCAAAATATGGTTATGATAAAAACATAAAATTCAACAATTACAAAAGTGCCTATAAATTTGGAAAACATTTTGCCACTCATGACCATGATTAAATCCGTGTTTAACATGCAAGAATCCACCAAACTCATCTTTACCGACTGACTCTAAAGCATTACTCACTAATAAAAACAACATTTTCACTACAACTGGTTATAGCAAAAAGTCTGAATGAAAGCAACACCTTTCACGGCTTTTTGCTATTGCTAGCCAGAAAGAAAGCCTGACATTGTAAAAGTTTCACTTAAAGAAACATTTAGTTTCCAGCATGGAAACAACAAGTTTCAGATTCAGAAACGCATCGTTTCCATGCTGGAAACTTACACTATTCATTAGCTGACAAGATTTGCATATTGCCAAAATATCAGTATAAAAGACATAAAAAAGATTAAAAAAGGCGTATCTTTGACGAGATAAGGCTAAAAAACAGCAAAATATTTTGCCATTAGTAGTAAAAATAATACCTTTGCATAGTTTTATTATATGATTTTTATGAAAAATATTTGGCTATATTTATCAGCTGGGTTCATTGTACTATTGACAGGCTGTGCCAACGAATATAATTCCGTTATAAAAATCAATGATACCAAGTATCAGTATGAATATGCGAAGGAACTATATTCAAATGGCAAGTATGCGCGTGCTATCGAAATCCTAACTGACATTGTTACCGTTATGAAAGGAACAGAGAACGGACAAGAATGCCTGTACCTTCTCGCTATGGCTGAATATAACAACCGCGACTATGAAACTGCCGCGACCTACTTCAAAAAATACTATTCGTCTTATCCGAAAGGTATTTTTGCGGAGCAAGCATCGTTTTTCACTGGTCAAAGCCTTTATATGAGCACGCCAGAGGCACGTCTTGACCAGACACAAACCGTGTTGGCGATATCTGCATTTCAAGAGCATCTTGACTTATTCCCTAACGGAGCAATGAAAGAAGATGCCCAACAACGATTGTTTGAGTTGCAAGATAAACTTGTGAGAAAGGAGTTACTATCTGCACAACTATACTATAATCTTGGTTCATACTTTGGAAATTGCACCAGTGGCGGGAACAATTATGAGGCTTGCATAGTAACATCGGAAAACGCTTTGCGCGATTATCCCTACACTTCTCTCCGAGAA
>AUXO016458164.1_pt1 | contig 20835 bp, 22 predicted proteins | sample 768731 | NCBI WGS metagenome assembly AUXO01 (sample SAMN02715735, study PRJNA202380) | gut metagenome | biome: sheep rumen | host: Ovis aries | place: New Zealand: Palmerston North
TCCTGCCACCATCGAGGTGCCCGTTGCGCCGTCCCGGCATAGAAGTCAAACACCGCCCCAATGGTACCCACATGGCAGTGAATATTCAACTCCTTCCAGTGACTATATGTCCATTTCTCCTGTTTCGGCGCCGTCATGCCTATCCACAGTAAATCAGGATCAGTATCATTGATTGCCTTAATGATAGCCGCATTATCCTCATCCGAAAACTCCGGCTTATATGGCGGAGAATACGTCACCACCTCCAGATGCGGATAGTCCTTTGCTGCCCTCTCTTTAATCAGCCCCAGCACCTTTTCCGAACTCCCCATGAACATCACCTTCAGACACTTTTCACTTTTTTCTTTTCGCTTTTCACTTCTTCCTTCAAGAGCATCCATCTCGAAAGAAAACAAGTCCCATCCAGCAATTCTCTCCTTCGGCAGACTCTTCGCCTTCAGCATCCTACAAGCCTTGATGATGCTAGCCCCGTCAGGAATCAAGAAATCGCCTTCTCGCAGGGCCTCAGCGAACAATTCGTCCTTCTGTGCCTGATTAAAAGAGTGCGCATTAACTGTGTTGATCAGCACCTTCCCCTCAGGAATCTCCTTCAGAGCCCCCTTCGACTCCACAATCTTCAGTTCACTCAATTTCAGCATAATATCTATTCAGATTCTTCATCTTCTTATCTCAATGTCTTTAATTCAGTCTATCCCGTGACTTTTCGTCGAACTATCATTTGTTTTTCGGAACTATTACTGTTTTCATTTCAACTTTTTCTCTTTGTGATTGAATAACTTAGGAACTTCTCTCATTGGCCTTAAAGATTCAACATTCTCTTCACTTGTGCATCGACACAAACCAGATTCCTTAAGACTGATTTTTGTTTATATTCATTATAACGATTCACGCGTTTATTGTATAACTGTACCTTCCCTTTTGTCCTTTTAAAAACAACGTATGAAAATACACGATTTGGCAGATTTTCATAAACCACCCACTTTAATTTAGCTATAGCTTTCTTCCATATTGGCAAATTGAAATCATCTCTTTGAATGGGTACATTCCAATTCTTACCATACCAAAATAAAAGAAAATCCGTTCCATCTTTTGCTCCATAAAACTTTTCTCCTTGAAAGTCATACAAAGCCACTTCTTCCACAAATTGACTAGGAAGGAAATATGACTGAGCCAGTCTGACATCCTCATTAATTTTTCTGAAAAACAAAATGTCAATATATTCTCCATTTCGCATAATGGAACACAAATCACCCCTTCGGTCATATCGAATAACCTCGAATCCATTGTCTCTTAACTCAAAGAGCATTGAAAGAAAAATATTCTTATATTCATTCAGCACAAACAGATCAATATCTTCGTCATGATTAATGAAGTCATGCTCTCTCATAGCCCCTAAGAAAGTGCCAAAGGCTAGCCCAAAAATCAGGCCATTTCTTTCAGCAACATTCTTAAAGAGTAAAAGGTTTTCCCTTGCCTTTACTTTGTCGATTCTTTTAATGCCTTCATATACAATCAAAGGCTTATATTCATATATACCCTGGGGAGTTAATAATTTTTTTTCCATAAAACCAATCAGTTATTCACCACTCTAAGAAAATCTGACTTCAAATTACTTAAAGCAAGAGTATCAAACTTGTTATTATATTCAGAAATTTTATCCCTATCCATAGAAAGAGCTTTCAGCATCATAGAAGAAAATAAAGCTTCATCCCTTTCCTCTATTATATATCCATTCACATCATTTTCAATCATTTCCTTGGCACTACTGAAGTTTGTTACCACACATGGCATCCTGCAGGCGCAAGCTTCCACCAAAGTGGTTGACCATCCTTCTGTGTAACTACCCATGATAAAGACATCTGCAGCATTAAGATATATTCCAATTTCTTTAGGCGATTTTTTACCACACAACAGCACCTTGCCTTGTAATCCCCGTTCATTAATATATTGTTCCATTTTCTCCTGATCCTCACCATCTCCGATAAAAAGTAGTTTAGAATCCGGCTTTTCTTTCATTGCTAATATGAAGGAATCAATCATGAATTTCCATCCTTTAAACCACCCCAATCGTCCAACAGTAACAAATACAGTGTCTGTCAAATTCAAACCTACTTTTAATCTGCATTCCTGCTGGTTCATTTGGTGAAAGAACTGATCATCGTATCGCGTCGGGAATGTGATAATGTCATCAGCCTTTATCCGGCCTTGACTTCGTGCTGCAAAATCCGCACATGCATTTCTATCTGCAGCTGCTAAAATGTATTTGCACCTCGAAGGCTTGTCAGTTAAAAAATATCTGTCATAAAACTTTGCCAAACCATGCGCCCATTTATAGCGAGATATAAGCATAGAGTTCCCAAGTCCTGGCATAATTAGACAAGTCTTTTTCAAAGCTTCTTTAGGGAAACACCTCACTGCAATCACGTTGTGAGTGAGTATTATGTCATAATTCTGATAACTCAATATCTTCTTAACATGGCGCTTCATCCTGAAAAGATATTTAATTCTTTCAGGAACCAGTGGCTTTTCTGCTCTCGGTTTTACTCGTTTTATGGAATAATAGTCATATACAGTTCCGTTAATCTCTTTTTTCGTCCAAGTTCCCACAGGAGTTGTAGTGTCTGTAGTAATACCTGCCAGAGATATATCATCACCAAAAGCTGGTAGCATACTGCGATAAAATGACAATATACCACCTGTTGGGTAATCTATAAAATTCACATTATCTACAATTAGGATTTTCATAACCAGATGTTCTTATTCTTTTTCTTGGAATCCCTCCTTCCACCAAATTATGGCATCATGCCTCAGGATCCTTTCGCTTTCTGGAGGCAGCTTCATATAGTCCCCATACCAAATTTTCAGCAATCCATCATAGCCAGAAGGAATTCGGACTTTTAATGATTCAAAATCATGGAGTTCAGATTTGTCCAACAATTCTCTTGGTAGCAATTTTGTGATACCAGCATTAGAATACACCATGCTACAATCTTCAAAATTACCATCCCCACGTAACCAATTCGCCATATTCAAAAACAAGTTGGCAGAAAATGGGAACAGAATCATTTTAGTCAATATTTTGACCATATTCTTTATCATCCCTGACTTGTTGTGAGTAATTTTAAACTTATAACTCGCCAAACGCAGCAACAACAAATCCAATTTATATCGGATTTTATTTGTATATGCATCAAGAGGAAACACATCTACGAAAACGCCATAGATTGTTTCTTTGCATAACTTCTCTTGGTAGCGTGTCCTCGTATCATGTACTTTGGCAAAAGTAGTATAGTATCTTTTGTCTGTGCCAAAATATAGCAGTCGTAAAAAATTCGAACTATTTTCGGCATTATATGTCTTAATGAACTTATCGTAGTCTGGTCGCGGCATCATGATGTCAACATCATCATCCCACGGAATAAAGCCATTATGCCTTATCGTGCCAAGCAGTGAGCCAAAAGCCATATAATACCTTAAATGGTGTGATTCACAAAACTGGGATATATCATTTAGAATATTTAGTTGAAGCTGCTTTAGCTCTATTTTATTTATTACCTTCATTACAATTATTTCAAATTTTTCAATTTGGACATGTAAACACTCTTCATAAGCAACAGAGCCATCTTATTTAATCCTACCATCAATAAAATTCTGGAGATCTTTTGATATTGTTTGTTTGGTTTGGCTTCTTTTATAATTTCTTTAACAACCTCATTCCGAAGTACCTTGTCGACATCATACTTATAATATGCTGCTACTTGTAGATATATATTAAGATGGTTTCTAAATACTATTGATGCTAAAAGAGATAAATCATAATTGACACCCCATTTTTCATGCAAAGCCTTGATATCATTGTAAATGGTTATAACAATATCTATGTAGTCTTTTCTTACTTTACCGATATTGTTGGCCATTGAAGTACGATAGTTATAGCCACAATAGTCAATGGAACGAACACTGCTGATACAATCATAATATCTGTAATTAAAAACTATGTCCTGCGAACGCCTAAAGGCGGGAAATTCAACATGGTTTTCCTTTATCAGCGACATCTTGTAGATTTTTCTTGTAGGAGCGCTTGCCAAATAATCACCGTAGAGTTGAAGATATGCCTCATGACATTGTTCCTTACCTATAATAGTAAAATCTTTACCTCGGATATCTGTTTTAGAAACTAATTTGTCGTTTTGGTCAAACCTACATTTAATTTTATAAGAAATTGTCAAATCATAATCACCCTCCTGTTGAGCATTCATCAATTGATTTAAGCAATCTGGTTCTAGCCAATCATCGGGATCTACGAACATACAGTATTCTGCTTTTGCATAAGCTAATCCTGTATTACGAGCAGGACCACTACCAGCATTTTCTTGCCAATATACAGCAAATTTATCATGGTTGTCACAATATTGTTTTGCCAGCTCATACGAGCCGTCTGTTGCGCCATCAATAACTATAATAACCTCATAATTTTGATATGTTTGATCCTTAATGGAGTTCAGGCACTGCTCAAGATACTTAACCACATTATACGTGGGTAAGATAATCGAAACAAAAGGATGTTCCATTATTACAAATTTTTCGTCAAGTTTTTAATTTTTTTGAAGCGATTCCGTAGTCTTACATTTATTTTCTCTCGCATTGATGGTAATTTCCACATCTCATCTTTTGCTTTTCTTAATGGATCAAGAGCAGCCAAAGCTTCGTTCCTATAAGGATAAAAATATAATTCGTCATAAATTAAGAATTTTCCTCTATCTTTGTCGTAATATCTATCTAACAAGATATTATAGTTCTCCTGTGGATCCCAATCTAAATCATACAGCTCCTCCGATTTGTCTTCATCATTAAAAATGTATTTAAATCTCTCTGAAACTATAGCCAACTTTCTCTTAGCCTGAGCATAATACTTCGTTTCTGCTATGACATGGCTGTGAGAGGGTATTACTCCGTCCAAAATGATAGAAGGCAGATCAATATTCGATGTAATATGACTTACTTCTTTTATACCATCAATTCTTGGAGTAATAAGCGGTATATGAATAGCCGGTTCATAAAGGTCAAAGCCATAGCAGACTTTTTGCCTATGCATATTCATGTGTCCATGATCCGTAGAAAAAAATAGGTTCTCATCACCAACCATCTTTCTTACAAAACCTAAGATTTCATCAACCACATCCATATCATCCATATACGAGCGACGCCCGTACAACACATGAGGCAGATGAAGCCATATAAATTGTTTTCCACTTATTTTGATGGATGACAGTTCTTTATATATTATATCTTTAGTTCTCTGTAAGAGTTCGTCATTACGTTCCAAACGTTTTACTCCCTTCTTCACGTTACCCGCCGGCTGTCCAATTTTCAGATTATGGAGTTTCAACAGCTTTTCATCACCAAACTCTCTAACAAATGGCCACGCCATCTTCATCCATCTGAAATCCCAAATCAGGTGAGTTTCATAACCTTGCTCCTGTAATATCGAATAAATACTAGGATATTCATTGGGGACAACATTAGTATATGAATTACGCTGGAACTCGAACGGATAATATCCCGTTAGCATGGCACTCATAGCCATTGCTGTTGAAGGAGCCGCTGTATAATGCTTTAGGAACTTTGTTCCTTTTTCAGCGAGCTCGTCTACATTAGGCATCTTTCCCTCCCAATATTTGCACCCTCCATAACATGGCATAGACTCTATCGACATACAGTCTTTGGTGAATAAAAATATCAAATCTTTCATGTTCTCAAATATTCAATTTTCATGATATTCCTTAGACAGTTTCTCTGCCACCTTAGCTGACGCCAAAGTCTCTAAGGCATATTCCCTATTAGTCAAGCCTCTTTGCTCATAATCCGAATTAATTGCAATTGACAATGCTTCTGACACGCTTTCAAGTCTCTTTGGATCAAAAATAATGTTCCCTGTGTTTTTCAGAATGGGACCCACATTTCCAGTATCAGGTCCTACCACCATTTTACCAGCATGGAAAGCCATAGCCAAATTCCCGGAATTGAGGATTTCCAATCGTTGTATCAGAACTATATCTGCGGCACAGAAATAAACAGGCAAATCTTTATCAGGTATTAAAGAATTGCAAAATTTTATCCCTCTCAATCTATAATATATTCGCTTATAGATTTTCTGTGGTAACAGAATTAAGGGTCTTCTCAAAAGCTTCTGACGATAAAAGCCTGGGGCAAGGAATTCTGCATTTTGTTTTTGCATTTTTGATCTTACCTCCATGAGCATTTCTCTCTCTGCGTCGTTTCGAAAAACACCAAAACTAAGTATTGTTATTTTGTTTTGTGACAGGCCAAGCTGCTCTTTAGCGTTTTCCTTTGATATATCCATTGAATAGACATTGTCATATATGTGATGAGGAATAACGACGTGTCTGGCCTGTGGATATTCGCTCCTAAGAACAGCCCTACTATACTCCCCCATGTGAACAAACACATCAGTATACTTATACAAGACATCATAAAGCTTTAATGCCACGGAATCCTTAATTTCGTGCGGATGGAGATTGTGACAAGTCAAGAATACTTTCTTCCTTTTACTTTTGAATTCTAAAAGTCTTTTATCCAATCGCTCCAATTCCTCTTGAGTATGACACACTTTCCACCTGAAGAGAGTCTCTGGCCATTGAAAGTGTATAATGTCAAAATCGAAGAATTGGTCTGTCCAGAAATCTTTTAATGTACAGACAGCATTCATTCCTTGCTCATTCAATGCATCACACAGAGAATATACATAATGATTGTTTACTGTTCTGTTTGGATCTGGAACAGGAAATAATATTTTCATAAAATGTTATAGTTATTTAAGTGGAAGGTCAACTTTGATGCCGTCCTTTTTGACAATACGAGCAGGATTGCCGATTACAGTTACATTATCTGGAACATCCTTTGTAACGACGCAACCTGCACCAATAATCACATTGTCACCAATTTTTACCCCCCCCAACACCATCGAACCAACTGTCATCGTTACGTTATTCCCGATTTTAGGGAAACTTCCCCTCATCGAACCCACCGTACAATTATGCCAGCATTTAAAATTCTTTCCTATTTCATCCGCAATAATAAGACTGCGAAATGAATGTTCCAACCAAACTCCACCACCTAAGCCATGCTTTGTATGGATTCCGAAACTCTTGTCTGGCCTGCAGATTACTTTCAATGGGGATGCCAATGAGCCAAACCTTGTATAAAAGAGATTTCTATAAACTGGAGTATCACATAGAAGAGAAAAGAATCCCCTTTTGCTTGCTCTTCGGGAAATATCCTCATGAAATAGTGATGCCGATTCGACACCTATTTTCAATGATATTATGTAAAATAGATATAGTGGAAAAACGTAAATACAACGAAAAAAGAACAAAAGTCTATGCATCGGGCAAATAATTAAAAAAACTCAGTGAATTTACTTTTTTGAATAATTAAATGGATTCTCCAATCGATGAATCTCTAACTTTTTGCGATCAATATTTTTCACAATACCTTTAACTTCATCTATTGACATATAATTATCAAAGCTATAATAGAACCTATAATGATGAGAAACTCTACGCTCAACTGGTGGTAACTGAGCATAATCACCATACAAATGGTGCAAATACCTGTCATACATAGCAGGAACATAAATTTGGGTATCCTCAAATGGCAGTATAATCATCTTACTGAACCATTCCCGATTATAAATTTCCTTATGTTTATATGGTCCGCATAACGATACTAAATATTTTGAAGAAAGATTACCTAAGTCAGACAATCTCTGAGTTACGGTCTGAAAGGCTTCCAACGTTCTGTGATAGAAGAACTTATGAAGGATAAGCGACTGTATCTGCCAATAAGCCCTTTTCAATTTTCTCGCTTTAATATAATTCCATAGGAATCTAAAATGAAATGATTGCCTACTCCTACTTACTTTAGACATAAGTTTTAAATATTTAGACTTCACCAATATAGCTTCCTCTCTATCATCCATATAGTCAAGAGGGAAAATATCGATATATGCGCCCATGACAAAATCATATTGTTCTTTTTCCCAAATAGTAAGTGAATTATAACAATACTTTGAGAAAATAGCACTATAATTTCGTGTTTTTTCAATTGTCAAGAGGGAGAACCCTTTGTCGATTTCATTTTCAAGGGACTTTAGCTTTTCATAATCTTCTCTTGGCATATATACATCAACCTCATCATCCCAATGTATAAACCCACCATGACGGACGGCTCCCAATACTGTTCCGTAAGCTGAGCAGTAACGGAGTTGATGTTTATTGCAAAAATCATCAAATGACTTCAAAGCTACAATAATCAAAGATTTGTAGCGTTCAGTTTCTTCTTTAGTAAACTCCATTGATATTCATTTATTTTTATTAGCAACTGACTCCTTTTACTTTTCTTTCTATTTCGCTTAATACTACAATCTACTAAATATAGATATACAAATGATGCACTTACATTTCGTATTTGCTGACCAAAAAAGTCGAAGAAACAAAGTTCAAGCATCATTAAAAGGTAAAGCAGAAGGCTCAGGTCAACATATTTATAATTCTTTACTATTTTAACGATAATAAACATCCAAGAAAGGATTCCCATGAAACCAACTTTTGAAAAATAACCAATAAAACCCACATCAGACTGGAAATATCGATAATTTTCTCTTAGAGATGCTACTAAATTAGCAAGGGTAGAATTTCCACTTGGAATTCCTGCCCCGAAAAGATAATAGAGAGGGGATGAGTTCATATCAAATAGGAAATACCGCGCCGCAACATACCTAATAAAATTTTCATCTCCAAATTCTATTGTTGTTTGTGCGTTAAGGTCTTCCATCATACTTGGAACAATCATAAAAATTACAAGTAAGAAAACGGATAATATCAATTTTGCCACAAAGGACTGTTTTCCTTTTGCGAACAAAAGACCTATGGTCATCGCACTTACCGATGCATATATATCTTTACGAGCTACAAAAAAAACAACCCCGACAAAGAGAACTGCTAATAAAATATAGTTTTTCAACATTTCCCTTCTGTCAATTAGTTTTTGAAAGACCAGCATCAATGAAAGCAAAACGTAATAAATTCCAAATACATACATTCTCCATAATCCCATTCTCTTCTCCACAAATTCCCTATTAGCTTTCTCTATTCGGCCGCAGAACCAATAAACAGGATAAGTAAACTGCTCAATTATCTCAACAGCAGTAAAGAATAGTGAAATATACAATAAAACTTGAAACAGATATTCTTCCGATAATTTTAATTTGTGAGCTAAAAAATACAAGCCTGCAGCATAGGCATATATCATTGATGCCTTAAATGAAGATACAAAACTCTGATGGTATAGTATATAGGAGGAAATAGCTGCAAAAATGAAGGTTATCAAAAAGAAGATTATTTCACGTTTAAAAAGAAATCTCTTTCTATTATTGTACATTTCAAAAACAGACGTGCACAACAGGAAAAATCCTATTATTACTATAATATTATTGGATTTCTCCCATTCAATCCATGGGCGGAATGAGAAGAAATCAATGGACACTAATATTAATATAACATATACTATTTTCTCCATTATTCTTTCTGTTTTAAGGATTTTAGGATATTCTCCATCATAGATTGATATCGTTCAACCATCATCAATGCATGATCTTGCACTTTCTTAATTGGAAAGTCAGTTATTCGCTTTACAATATCATTAGCACTGACTTTACATTGCATATAACTTATCATATAATGATTATAACCTACTCCAAATTCATTCATTATATGCTCTACCTTGCTGGAGCCATCGCTTATTTTTTTATTAAAGAAGTTGGTCCGTCCCCAATTATCTATGCTTACACAAGGAACAGCATTATGCAAACACACAACGATGGGATGCATATTACTACCAACATAGCCATCGGCATATTTCAGTAAAGCATACCAATCTAATGGTGACAACGGTGGAGCTATTTCGTAATCAAAATTGTGATCAAATTTTATTCCACCTGGCATAGTTAACGCTACGCACGATATATTCCTTTCTTTAAAAAGTTTCTTTATTGCGTCTAATGTTTCTAAAGAAAGAGATTGGCTTCTCAAACTCACTAGAACATATTTATCTGGTAAACCAAATCTGTCTTTGATATTATCCTTTAATGGTATTAATTCTATTGCATTATTATTGAATGCAAATACCGGATCAGGTGTTACAGGGACTTCCTCCTCACAGATTGACATTATCATGTCCTGCGTCCAAGTGTCTCTAACAGAAATATATTTCATATTACTCAGAGAATGTCTCATTCTTTTTTTGAGTAAATAAGAATACCATTTATACATTGAATTCTGAGAAGATACCGACATCAAAGCAGATGGGATTTTGTTAGAAAACCCAGCCCCCCAGAACAAATTCGGATATGTCATCTCAAGAAAACTACGTTTGATTGTAATGGGTTTTCTCTTTCCAATTTTGATACGAGACAATAAAGGATGGTGCTGAAGGACTGCATCTGATCCAATAATCATTGCTTCAATATGATATTCTTCAATAAACTTTCTTAAATCTACTTCAGAAGAACAAACAGGTGTCTGATTCTTAATATAATTATCAACCGTTTTTATATGATTCTGAAATTGAATATCATTTTTCGATTTCTCCATCTTCAAAAGACTCTCCTTGGATTTATATTGTATAAAAATTGGAGTATGCCCATGCTTGATCAAATAATAATAGGTTGATATAGCTTGAAGATTCGCGCCAAAGTTGGCAACTCTATAAAACGTGAGAACACCAATAGTCATAATATATTAGTAAATATGATTTTTATTAGTTTCATGTTTGTAACCATAAATATACTCCTTTTTTTCACGTTGTCCAATTATCCTTGCCGGTACACCTCCAACTATCGTGTATGGAGGTACATTTTTTGTGACCACAGTTCCAGAAGCAACAACTGCCCCATTTCCTATTGTGACCCCTGGCAAAATGATTGAGCGTGAACATATCCAGCAATGATCTCCGATTTTTACCGGAGCTCCTTTTGTGCAAAACTTTACATCATTATAGTCATGGTTTAAAGTCCAAATAATGGCTTCGTAAGCAATAGCAGTTCCTTGTCCTATGGAAAGGCCCTTCCTACCATCCAATAAAACCTTGGGACCGATGGTTACTCCATCAGCAATATCTATCCCTTTTGGACTTCGTATTTCGAAACCAGGGTAGAATCTGACATTCCTGCTCATCTTAATGCCCATATACGATAATATCATATTTCGTAATCGAATGCTTGGTATGTATGGTACTATTTGCACCAGCCACCATTTTTTTATACCGCTAACAAAAGATTTCATAATTGCGTGTATTACTTGCCAAACAGTAATTTATGTAGTATATTACTTGCGGATAAAAATCTGGAAACTATTATAGAGAGGAAAATAGCTACCGATGAAGTAAGTAAACTATATACAATGACAAATGTCATATTTGTAGTCCAAATGTCATGATTAGACAATAAGAATTTACCTACGTCTGTATATCTCCATACGAAATATACATGAAGAATGTATATCTCCATAGAATTACGTCCAATTATACTCAATACTCTATTTTCTTGACTCAACAAGAACAAACGGTTTAACCAAATTATCATAAAGAGAGGCATTATGAATGATAGTTCTTTATAGAGTCCAAAATATTTGTGAACAATAAAAAGAAATATGAATACTAAAAATGATATTAAAGCCGTATATTCATGAGTAAAGAATTTGTTTATCTTATTATGTTGACGCATCAAACAGCCCATTAGGAAGGGGAAGTAATACTCCCACAAACGGCTTGTGAATATCAATTTTGGAGGAGCCCATTCCATTGGCAAATGGGAAATAAAAAAAATTGCCCCCCCCCATACATAGGTGAACAGCTATCTGTTTCTGTATATTAAGATTATATTTCTGAATGACATAAAAACTAAAACAAACAAGAACGTTTAGAAGAAACAATACCTGCAAGAACCAATAGCCATAAGTTCCTTGGAACCAGAAGAGTATAAAGCCAGTTATGAAATACGGCAGTAAAATTCGGCTCACTCTCCTATAAATCACTTTTTTCATCCCCTCTCCTGTCGCAAACTTATGATCTTTATAAAAAAGGAATCCACTGACAAAAAATAAGAGAGGCATGTGAAATGAGTAAATAATGGTATAAAGAATCGATGACGACAATTCGTTTCCACTCAATTCACACATTGGTTGATGAAAAAAAAATCTGTCATCAAAAGCCCATGCAGCAGCATGGCCCATCACCATCAAAAGTATCGCTAAGCCCTTTACGCTATCTAAGTGCGTATAATAAACGTCTTCTTTTACCATTTTAATGATATTATGTACTTTATAATTTTCTTGAGTCTTTTCTTTCTATAGTTAGCTTCCCATTTTTCCATAGCACTATCAAAATCCGTATCAAGGGTTTTACTGAATAATTCTCCATACTCACTTGGAGTGAAGGGGGTATATAATTTATTTCTTTCCTCTGGCACTTGTCTATTGGAAGGCTTTAAGGCATTTTGGTTAAAGAAATGTTTCTTTTCTATTGGAACAAAAATAATCCTGTTTTGTACCCATTCCAACATTTCGTCGGCTTGAATAGAGTTAAGAGAAAAAATAGATGTTCCTGAAAAGTAATTTCGTAAGTTATCAACTTGTTTGTAAAACCTCTGTGATCCTTTTGAATCACCCACAGTGATATCACCATATCTGCTTTCTTCCCTAAAAGTACAATTATAACATGACAAGCGAAGATTGAAGGGTTGTTTAAACTTATTATATGCGTAAGCTGCGTAAATGGGCGAACTACATCCTTGCCTTTCTATATGCACAACCTTTCCATTCTTAACTAAGTCAAAATTAATCATTCCTCCACATGGGTAGCCATATTTCTGCTTGCTTCTAAACTTGAAATTTGTTACCCTTCCTGCGTACTTGTATTCCCAATAAGCGATCTCCTTTTGAAGAAGCTTATATGAATATACTCCATGACATATTATGTCTATTGTATAAAGTCTCTCTCTTCCTTTCTTTATAAATGCCTTAAGCCCCGCAACCTGACACGGAGTACCAACAAATAGAACCTTCTCACCCTCCTTTAAGAGCTGGTTTATTTCTGCATAGCTACTATTTGTATCACTCTGAGCATACTTGGAGTTTCTTGTTTTCATCAAAGAGTTTATGTCGTTGACATGAATATGATGAACTTTCCAAGATTCTGGTTCTAACATTACCGCATACACATGGCCATTTCGATGTAACATTTCTTCGGCAATCATCGTACACAAGCCTATTGTTGCACTTTCTAATGTATAATCTCGATTTTTAGACGCTGCTATATAGTATTTTTGTTGGTAGTTAACATTTACCTGAGTGTCATTAACCGCAGGACAGCATTTATCACATAGGCCACAATCTACACATTTTTCAGAATTTAAAGAAGGGAAAAGGAATCCCTCTTCGTCTTCCTTCATTGTCAAAGCGCCATGTGTGCATATCTGCGCACAAGCTCCACAGCCTGTACACAATTTCTTGTCTTGGGTAAAGATATAGCTATTCCTTTTCATTACCTCAACTTCAACACTTTGGCCAATTTTGCTGCGATTTGATATGGTAAATATCTAAATACATAATAAGTAAGCCTATGGCTTTCCGATGTATTTCTGTATCTTATATATTTACAAGTATAGCCTTGTTTGGCCAATAGTCTGTCCATTTGTCCTTCATATTGATAATCATAATCATAGGATGACAGATTATTGTAGTAATCGATGATTTTTGAAACACCTTTTTGTAGATCACATTTGAATTCCAAATAAGGCACTGCATCCTTAATTTTATTGTTGTCGAATACTGCGTCTAGGAATCTATCACCAACCATCATTGATTTATAATTTGGAAGATATATGCATAGATCTTCCTTTTTCACTTCAATAACATTTGGCCTTTTATCCAATTGACGGTATAGTTCTAAAAGGATGTCACGAGTTTTATAGCAATATTCGCTTGTTATGTGAAAAGCCTCATTATATGCTTGTTTATTCAAAAACAAGCCTACCATGCCAACCGCGAACTCATCTGTATAAGTAATTGTTGTTAAGGAATCTGGATTCCATATAAACATAGGCTTATCATTAAGGATTCGTTCTATAATCGTACGATGATATTTAAACCTTGGCGCTACGCCTAATGGTATCCTTCGATTGTTATATGTAATATAAGGGCGCACGATAGTATAATAGGAAGAACCATCATTGCTAAGGGAGTTCAGCAATGTTTCACAACCATATTTATTTATATTATAACTCCAATCCCGATTGGGTTTTGGCGATGATTCACAAATAGGAAGATTCTGGGGCTGCCTATCATAGACACAAGCTGAGGATACAAAAATATATTGAGAGCATCTGTCCCTCAGAATTGGATAGATTCTTTCCATGTCTGAAGGCTTCCTGGAAAGGAAATCAACAATTACATCATATTGTTTGTTTTCTACTGATTCCTTTATAGAACATGCATCATAAAAGTTTCCTATTAAGACTTCAACACCATTAGGCAATATATCATTGTGATTACCACGATTGAAGACACTAACTGAAAACTTCCTTTTCAGTGCTTCCTTCAAAACAGCAAAACTAAGTGTACCCGTACCACCAATAAGTAGTACTTTTGTTTGAGAGTTATCCATCATTTCAAGATTTTCTTTTTATACTTTACTACATAATGAAACAACATTTTCTTCTCCGCCTTATCTAAACCCATGAAAAATATGGTCATCATAATTGATATTGTACATGTTATTATGATAAGAAATAGATAAAATATATTTTTTGGGAAAAAAAAATGGCAACAAAAAGGAATAATACAGGCGATAATAGTAACAAGTGCACATCGAATATACACACCCTTTATATAGTTCCAAATTGGGAAAGAAACTAAATGGTTAACTAAAAAAATACGGAGGAAAAGACAAATAATGGATATGGAAAGCGAAATAAGAAAGACGGTATCCGGAGGGCAACCATATCTTAAAGCTAAATAAGATAATGGCACATTTAATAAAATAATAGGTGCAAGAACGCTTTGATACAATTTCATTTTACCAACTGCCTGTGCAACAGTCATAAGAGGATGAGCCATAGCGTCTACCACAGAAATTAAAATTATAAGTCGTGTAAATATAACAGAATAATCAGGCATCTGTCCCAACCAAAGATTAATTATTTGCGGTGTTTCTAATAGTATTGGCATCGAAAGAAGAAAAATCAGATAATAAGAATAACGAGAACTTAATGTAACAAGCCTGAACATATTGTTTAAATCATTCTGCGCATAATATTTTGTGATTTGAGGCCTAAATGCAGTATAAAAATTCGAGAAGAACTGACTTACTGCGTGATTAATTTGAACAGCAATTCCTCTGGAAGCATTGACTGCGGGTGAGAAGAACATGTTTATAACGATGTTTATACCTTGAGTCTTTAATAAAGTTGCAATAGAACCAAACATATTCCATCCTGAAAAAGATAAAATTTGAACAAACAACTTCCTATCAGTCCTTATAGAGAATTTACATTCTTTGAAATTTCTCATACAATATACTCTATAGATCATCGTTATTATCAACTGGCATATCAATATAAGTAAACCATATATTGCTAGACAATCAAAAGGTATGATAGGTATTAAATAGACAACGATAAGTTTTAGCAATACATCCACAATGCTTACATAAGCATAAACATTCATGTGCTCATGTGCTATTATACTGGCATTGTATGTGTTTGTCAACAAAGAGTTAATACTGGCAATAATTGAAAATTGAAAAACCCAATTTGCTGCATTAATGCGATTATCAGGTATTATCAAATGAGTGTTAAGAAACCATAGGCCAACAGTTTCTGCTAGAACAAGTAAAATTAAACAAAGCATCAAGTAGATGAGTAGACTTGTGCTGAATACCTTTCTTAACCTTCCCTCATCACCAGTACCTAATTCATAAGTTAGGTAGCGTTGTGTTGCCACAGACATGGCACCATTTAGGATGCCCATCATGGCTACGATACCTCCCACAACATTGTAAATACCATAATCTTCAACCCCCAACGTTCTCAATACCACCCTACTTGTATAGAGTGATATAAGCATCACGAAGAATGTGCGTACATACAAGAGTAAGGAGTTCTTGGCTATACGTTTATTATTGACAGAAACATCTGACATAGGTAACTCCGTCGGATATTAATTATTCAAAGATAGGGTCTATCTTATTGAATTAGCTAAAGCCACCAGTATGTATTAGCAGAGTGACCTCTTACCTGTTTTTCTTTAGGTGGCAACTTCATGTAATCACCATAGATTTGTCTAAGATAAATGTCATATTCAGAAATAATAGAAACAGTTATTTCCTGAAATGGAACTCTCTGATACTTATCAAATATAAAACGTTGATGAATGTCGTTTTTATAAGGACTACAGACATTGCAGACCTTTTGCGAACTATAAAAATCTACTTGATTAATACCAGATAGATATTGATTGATTATATCCTTTCTGTTATATCTACACCACATAACCCTTTTAATGGCATTCTTAATATTTTGATAAAAATCAAACTTTGATGATAAAGAAACATGCGCCACACAAGCCTTCATTGCATTTGGCATAAGATTTCTTAAACCGACACCTCCAATACCATCTATAACAAAAATATCTATCCATACTCCGACAATTTCCTCCGACCACTGATAAAACCTATAAACTCTTGTTCGTTTCATATCACAAACACGAGCTATAGGGAAATAGCAATTACCAAGTTCAGGAGCAAACAATTTCACATAGGTATTTTTACTTATCTCACTCTCATTAAAGAGACGATAAAATTTCTCGTATTCTGGACGAGTCATAATGATATCTATATCATCATCCCAAGGGATACACCCTTTATGGCGTATTGCTCCAATTAAAGAGCCATAACCTAACGAATAATCAATGTTATTTGACGTACAGAATTTATCAATAATCTCCAATATATAGATACTGACTCCCTGAATATCTGAAACACTCATTTCACGCATATCTCTATTGTCAAATTTAGTTGAAAACAAAAATATTAACGAAATATAACGAACTAATATCACTATTTACACAATAATACAGGGGCCATCTGTCGTTTTCCTCTATGAATGTCATCACTTAGTCGTACCAGACTTGATTCCAGAAAGATATGGCAGTAAAAAGACTGCTGCATCTTTATTTGGGTGACACTGACAGCCCCTGTTACCCTCGGATTTGCTTATTTAAAGATAAGAATCGAACCTCCCCAACTGAGACCTACGCCAAAGCCACTGATCATTACTTTGTCACCGGCCTTGATTGTTTGATTGTCCATGCAATCCTTCAAGCCAATAAGGACTGTTGAAGAGACTGTATTGCCTGTATTTGCCATATTAACATAGAATTTATCCTTTGGCAATAAACAAACCTTACGAATGGTGTTGAGCATGAACTTATTGGCCTGGTGGAAAACATAGTAGTCAATCTGGTCTTTTTCAAGATGATTTCTCTCTAAGATTTGAGTCATCATTGCAGGAACAGCATCAAGGGTGAAGTTGAAGATGGCTCCTCCATTCATGTAGAGATAGTCATCATACCAGATATGACCTTCGTCATCTTCCACATACTTCCCTGTAGCGGTCTTTTGCCTTGCCGCGCCAGTCTTCACAATCAGATTGTTGGCTCCGCTACCATCTGTTCCAAGAGAAAACTCACCAATTTCTGCAAAGCCAGCAGTAGAGATGAGACAAGCAGTTGCTCCATCACCAAAGATGGAACGGTTGCTCTTGTCAGAAGGGTGCAGATATTTATTGTAAGTCTCTGCTGTCAGCAGCAACACATTCTTGGCAATACCTGCTGCAATCAGGCCTTTGGCTATTGCCATACCATAGATACAGCCTGAGCAGCCAAGATTATAGTCGAATGCGCCTGACGAAGTAGGAATGCCTAATCTGTCTTGGAGCACACAAGCCGTAGAGGGCAGGAAATAGTCAGGACTCTGCGTGCAAAGCATGAGGAAGTCTATTGACTTAGGATCAATCTGATATTCCTCAAACAGCTTACGGGCAGCCTTTTCAGCCATATCGCCAGCCGTTTCATCTGTTGATGCAAGATGACGAGCAACCACGCCCACCTTCTGAGCGACCTTTTCCACGCTCCATTCCGGGAACTCGCTGACAAGCTCCTCGTTGGTTACTACCTTTTCAGGCAGATAATATGATATTGCTTTGATAAATGCCATATTTATCTTAATTTGCCCCCCCGGAAATTTGCACATTACTACCTGTCATCCAGGCAGATGCATCAGAAAGCATATAGACCGCAAGGTTGGCTATGTCCTCTGGTTTACCATAACGTTTCAAAGGGTATTTCTGTTCGTCTTCTTTCAATTGTTCTTCGTCGGTGCCATCTGCCAATATGAGGTCTGTCCACACCATGGCAGGACTGATGCAGTTTACACGAATTTTTCTTGGAGCCAGTTCTAAGGCCAAGCAATTGGCGTACGAGATAATGGCCCCTTTGGAGGCGCTGTAAATAGAATTACCCAAGCTGCCGGACCATGAGGCTATGGAAGCGATGAAAACGATGGAAGCACTCTTGTTGATCTTCTTCTGCTGCAACAACTCTGCTTGCAGCATGACAGGAGCCTTAAAATTCACATCCATCACCTGATCGACATTGAAGCCTTTCAGATCCTTACATGGTATGCGCTGACCCAAGCCTGCGCAATGCACCACACCGTCAAGTTTGGGCAATGCCCCAACCAATGAAGACAGCGTAGTGGCATCGGTCAAATCGCCAGGCATGATGATGCAGCTTTCAGGTTCCATCTGCAAGGATGTTTCCTGAAGCTTGGCTGTATTACGCCCATTGGCAATAACCTTTGCGCCCATTTTGGAACACATTATGGCAATGCCTCTTCCAATGCCGGAAGATGCTCCTGTCACTAAGATTGTCTTGCCTTCAAGCGAGAAGGGATTGAATGTTGTCATTATTTTGATGAAATGAGATTGAAGAGGTCTTCCACCGTCTCACACTGACGAATCTCTTTACCGGTAATGGTCTTGCCATATTGTGTTTTTGCCAATGCAATAATGCTCATGCCTGTGAGTGATGACCACTCTTCCAATTCGTGAAACTCTGTGGATGCTGTTATTTCAGAAGCATCTGTATCATCAAATTGTTCAGCGAATAACTTAATAAATTCTTTTAGTTCCATTTTTTTCTTTTTATTTGTTAATAATCTAAATCTTTAAATACAGGTTTATATCCCTCATCCACCATCTCGGCAGGATTGCCTGCTATAATACAATTGGGAGTTGAAAAACTATTCTTTACTATACTACCAGAACTCACAATTATTCCATTTGCTAATTTTACGCCTTTGCATACGATAACATTGTGTCCAATCCATGTATCATCCCCAATCATAACAGGAACGGTCATTTTTAGTGGTTTACCTCTAACCAAATCTATAACAGGATGAAAATCCGTATCATAAAATTGACAATCCCAACTTGTTCTAGATTTATATCCAAAGACAATCTTCTTATAAACACCTATTCTACATCCTGCATTGAAAGCAGTCTGGTCACCAAATTCCAAATAAGCATTTGGTTTTACCATAATCATCATATGATGACCCATTCTACATAACCCCTTAAAAACAATAGTACCCTCATTACGCCAAAGAAATACACTCTCACGACAAAGAGGAGTCCTCTGACGTCCTATCCGTATCATACCTTTTTTTATAGGGAATGAAGTATCAAATAAAACCTTCCCTTTATTGCTAATTATTGTTGGCCACACATAAATATAAAATGGTAATCTAATAGCTATTTTAAAAGGTAAAACTCTAAAATTGAAGTAAATACTATAAAACAGACTCCTTATTTTTCTAAATATCCTAAATATCATAATTTGATTGTTATGCTAATTGAATAATATAATTCAAGACTGCTTCAGCAAGTAATTTACCGTTGGGTCAACAAGCTCAAATAATAAGCATAGAGATTATTTTATGATGATCTCGTAGAGCTGTTTGATGGCTGAGCCATCTAGTGCTACGGGATTATTTTTTAGACGGATAGGATTAACTGATGATGTAAGAAGTAAGATGTCAGATGGAAGATGTTCTGAAACCGGGTTCTGGATTTCCATTTCTAACATCATTTGACGAAACTTGGAAATAGCTTCAGTTGGGGTTAGACACCCCATTGCTGATGCAATTTGCAAGAAGATGTTGCCCAAATAGGTTTCTCCTCGGCTATCGAGGCATTTATCCATGTTGTCGAGCATATACTGCCAGATTTCAGGGAGGCCGACAGCTACGGCATGGCCGTGGGGGAGCTTGTACAAAGAGGTGATCTTGTAGCTCATTGCGTGGGCTGCCGTGGTCTGGGTGATATTGATGGCGCGGCCTCCGTAGTTGGCACCGAGCATGATATTGGCAGCTGCTTCATCATCATTTTCGAAAATGTACTTACGCCAGTTAGCCATGATGAGTTCGATGGTCTGGCGGCTGTAGTCGTAGCTTTCCTCCGTGCTGTTGACGCTCCACCAAGACTCTATGCCCTGGCAGAGGGCGTCGAGCATGGTGCATTTCTTTTGATAGAGGGGAAGGGTCTTGAGAACCTTCGGCTCCAGAATGGCTATGTCGGGCAGAACGGCATCGTTAGTGACGGTTTGTTTGGCACCTTCGTAGTACATCACGGCGTTGTGA
>AUXO013952631.1_pt1 | contig 20833 bp, 46 predicted proteins | sample 768731 | NCBI WGS metagenome assembly AUXO01 (sample SAMN02715735, study PRJNA202380) | gut metagenome | biome: sheep rumen | host: Ovis aries | place: New Zealand: Palmerston North
ATGTAGGAAGTCTTGCTCACCTCACTAATCATCGTGTGAACGTCCTGAAGGCTGCTGTCCTGACACATGACAGCAATGCGCTCCACCCATTGGGCAAGGTTCTCACTCTTCCGCTTCTGATACTCTTTCGCTTTCATGACTACGCTAGCTTCTTTAGTTGTTAAACATTCCAATGCACATAAGTATTATACATATCCAAATAAAAACTATTGCTTCGTAATCCATACCTTATTATCCTTTTAGTCTCTTTAGTTGTTCTAACAAGTCTTCAAGTACAGTCTTTACTTTATTTGTTTTTTCTGCATTAGGCAATCTATATATCGCCCATATAAGCCAATGTATATGCTCATCACTCGGCTTCCAAGTGCATCTATTCTTGAGGGATTTGAGCCATTCAATATCTTGCTCTTGTTGGTAAATTGTATCGGTATCTCCTTTTCTATTATACCACAAGAAGTCAATAATTCGTTGCAACCTTTTACTATCCTCTTCACTCCATTCTTGCTTTGGCTGTGGCTGTACTCTGTCTTTGAGGGATATGAGCCAAGATGCCTCTGCTCCGGCATTATACGCTTGTTCTATTTCTTTTTTCCAAAGACCTTGCTGTCTCTTTGTGAGTAGCTCTTGAAAAAGTTCTGACTCAATATTGAAACTATATTCTTCAGCAGGGGTTGCACTATCGGGTTGGATTAGATTGGGAAACATATCATCTTCGCTCCGCTCAGCAGGATTCCCTTGTTCTGTGACAATATCTATGATGTGGTTAGCATTATCTTGGTAGCATGCATCAATAATTTCGTCAGGTGATTTCACTTCAATAGTGGGATTCGGTTCACCTTGCTTAACCTCATCAGCAGATTTATTCCTCCTCGGTTTGGCTATCCTCGCTATCTGTGAAATATTGACAAGTTCACCGGCTTCATTGCGGGTCACCTTGTCACCTATTTGGATTGAATCTCTGAATCTCTTATGCTCGCCTTGCTTCTCAACCCAAGATAGCCACCGTGTGTAATCTTCTGTATTACCAGCTGGTTCATACCCTTCAGCACCATCTTTTAGGTGTTTAATTAGTTCTTTCCTTATTTTCTCACCCTCGCTCTCCCTGAGTTCGGAGAAGATGTCACTTGGTTTCATTCCGATAATGCATCCGTATTTATCAGTTTCGCACTTTCTTATTACACCAATCGCCTCATCATAGCGTTTTGCTTTTTCTTCTTGTGTCATATCGCTTTATTAGTTCTTTTAATTCTTCAATATCTTTTCTTATCATTATTATTCCAAGACTTGCCACAAAAGTACAAGCAAGTATAGTAAATAAAATTACATCAGCAATAGTCATAATTATAACAAGTTTAATTCATTAAGTGAGTTTCACATCTATTCCATTGTCACGTTAATACATATCCGCACTTTCTATCGGAAGTATCTCAGCCAATTTCTTTGACTGAGAAAGGTCTGTGTATGTTTTAATTGAAGCCATAGTTATTTATTCCTTTAATTTTATAACTTATTTAGTTCTTATTTCTTTAATATATACAGGATTATTGATTTCTTGTAATAAGTAATGTTTCCTATCATAAAAACTAATCGTTTCTATCGGACCATTCCCCCAGAAACCAGCATGACTTGTATAATAATAAGCCTCTACATAAATTGTATCTTTGGTCGAAAGTAATACTTCGTACTTATTTGGCGCTGGCGTTTCATTAACTTTTTTATTTACTTTAGTTTTATTTGGCGTTGGGTTTCCACATCCCACCATCATTAATATTGCAAGCGCTAATAGGATAATTTTTTTCATTTCTCTTTCCATTCTTTATAATATTTAAATCGTTTCAATACTTCTTTGTAACCATTTTTGTACTGTGCTGATGACCTAACAAGATTTAGTAAAGATTCTATTTCAACTATATCCTGCCAAGTCAGTTTCATTCAATATTTGAATCTTGTATGTTAATATAGCAACGATTATCTGCGTCAATTCCTTTAATAGAAACAACCGTTCCTTTTGGTATGCACACATCTTTTGCAACACGCACCATATCCCCTACCATCAATTCGTTTGCTGTCATACTATTCTTCTTTCTGTGTTTTAAGTTGTTCTTCTTTTACAGTAAGCATTAAGTTGCGACAGCCTTCTATTTCATTGTGGCTAAGATTAGTATAGGATGCAAGCCAATCACAACATTCCGCTATAATTGTATGTATCATCAAGTCTATCTCCTTCGCTTCAAGATTTTCTTTATAGCGAGGGTCTTTTGCAAGTTCAATGCCCATTTCACCACCACTAATACATGCTTCTTCTATTTCTTTTCTCCATAGTTCTTGTTGTTCTTTTGTAAGTTGATTATATAACTCACTCTCTATGTTGAAGGAATAGGTTTCTGCATGAGATTGAATACCATCTTTAATAGAATCATATTGAACATACTGCTCATAAGGGTCTATTACTTCAAGAGTGCTGATAGAATCCTCTAATTCACATAAAGTATCGTAAGTCAAACCATTCGTTTCGCTGTCTTCAAGATAGCCGTTTCTGTCACAAAAACTATTCTTATAACTCTCTATCTCAGCCATTAAAGCGTCTTTGTCTATATATTGCGTCATAATCTACTTGCTTTTTAATATAGTTTCTTTATGCGTATTAGGAAAATGAAACTTATTTGTTAACGTTTCATATAATTCTTTAGCGGAAATATTTTCAAAATATCTATCAATTTTTGATTTCAGATTTTTAGTGAGTTTCATTCGTTATTCTTCTTTGTATTTACCTATTCATATATTTTTTGAAGTCTTCAAACATTTCTTCCTTGTTATCAAATAATGGTGATATTACACCGTAATCGTCATGAGATGCAAAGTAATCGTTAAACCAAATAGCAGCCTTCTTAATAAATTGTTCTTTATTGTAAATCATATACTGTTTGGCATCTTTCATAGTTTCCTCAAATGACGGAAGATTTCCGTTTAAACTAATTGGATAGCCTTTCTTTTCATGAAGATATTTTGCAATTGCCTTTTCATCAAGACTTTCGGACTCCGCTTCTTTCACTTCAAATGTATCAAGTAAAGCGAGAATATCTTCATCCTCTTTTTCCCTTCCTGCCATAAAAGCACTTCTATCAAGTTCTGCACTTATACCATTGTGCTTCAATCTTTTCTTAATCTCCACCACTAAAGCAGATTTGTCTATGTACGGTGTCATGATTATTTATATTTTATGGTAATCTGGCGAAAATATACCTCGTTCATTATATTCTTTTTCAATTTCGGATAATGCACGTTCATAAGATTCTTTTGCTATCTTTTTACGCATTTCATAAGCCTCTTTTTTAATTGGTGCATAATTGTTTTTATATTCTTCCCATTCAAGAACATCAAGATGTTCGTCTCTATCTGAACATTGGTCTATTTTACTTGCGATAATTTTTCTTGCTTCAAATTGAGCACAAAAGGGGCTATTTTTAGCAACATTATCATAAACAACTTTTGCTTCATTTAATAATTCATTATATGTCATAACTTACTCTTTTTATTCAAAATTAGAAAATATTAGTCATTAACATTTAAAATGCCGTTATCAACCATAACAGTAGTTCGATTTGGTGAATAGAGAAATTCAGTTAGTCTTTCAGCCAAAGCTTTATATTCATTTTTCTTTGGCAAAATCCACAGAAATGTTGAAGGTGGCAAATCATACTCACCACATTCCATATTGAGTTCAACATATTTCATCCATTCGGGTTTTTCAATCTCCTTAGTGAGAACTTTTTTAATTATTTTTACGACATAATCAACTCTCTCCGAAAAACTATTTGTAGTATTTAACAGTATATCAGGCGCATCTAGTTTGTTGTCAAAAGATTCACTATAATTGAAATTAGCATAAACGTTTGTCGCAGCGAACACATCATAATAAAACAAATCGTCAATTGTTTCTGTCATTCCGAACGTCCCAAAAAAATCCGACATCAGATTTTCCAATGCTTCAATCGAAGGCTGTGAATTAATAACTGTAAAGTCTTTTACGCATCTTTCCATAATACTAATATTTTGTTATAAATTATTGCTTACTATGTACTCGATTGAGTACATCTGTTGTTATTTTGCGCCTCTGATAGCTACGTCATCATAAGATGCATTTCTATTTCATCCTTTCTAAAAAAGCCGTCTTTAGTTATCTCATACGCATCATCTCTGTATCTATCAACGACATTTTTGAATTTTTTCACAGACAGTTCAACCATCTTCAGTCCAAACATTTCTTCTGTTATCTCTTCAATTTCGATAACCTTATTATTGAATTGATAATCCACATCAAACGATGCAAACAAATTCAGTGGTGTAACACCTGTTCTTGTATCCAAACAGATGCATTGAATATTATTGGTAACATAACGAAGAGGCATCAAATAATAGACATTGGGTTTTTCTTCATCACCAACTTTTTTGACTGTTAGTTTAATGAACTTTCCCCAATAAGGTCTGAATGCATCTATCAATTCATTTTTGCTACTGTTGAGTTCAGTCTTCTTATTTTCCAGAAACTCATTTATTTTGTTGGTTAACTCAGTTGGTAGCCCAAGTCTCCGGATAGACTCAGAGTTGAATGTTTTATCAATCCAAGTCAAATCTTCTATCGCAAGGATATTTGGTATTTGTACTGACTTTTTGTTTTCCATTGCTTTTAATTTGTTTTATTATTAATTTATTCTTACTTCAACAATTTGGCATGTTTCCCTCACAACTGTAACCATTTCGCCATTCAGTATTCTATTCAATTCTCCAAGACGTTGTAGGCATAAATTGGTACAGAAATCTTCTCTAAACTTCTTGTCCTTATATTTTGTCTCACTATACAACCCCCAAATATCTCTTTTGGAAATCAGTACAAAGCCGTCAGCATTATCCTCATCGCTTGATATTATTATTCCATTCGGATATTTATCTTCTTCGCCACATACTATTGTAAGTGGTATTCTCACATACGTATTGCCACGATACTTTGATTTGAGTTTATGTATATCCCTAACAGTTTTATCTGTACTTATTAGTGAATACTTCTCATTGAAAAATATGAATTTAACTGCGTTATTCTGAACAAAGAAACTGATTATCTCTTCTGTTGGTCTAACTGTTTCTTCAATTGTTTTTATATTACAATGCTCCATTTATTTTTTTTTTACAAATATAATGTATTTAGTGATAAGTTCAAAATTTTTATACAAACCCAAATGTAAAAACTCATTTGAGTACATATTATATCTTGTTTTGCACAAAATATTACTTAGCATATAATTAGCAAAAATCAATATTGTAACTAATTGCCAAATGAATCATACACCTCGTCTTGTGTTTTTCCGTAAGCCTTTTGCCCACGATTGAATGCATCCACATTCCTTCTAAAATTCACAATGTTTCCATCAAGGCTATGTCTCAATACCCACATTATTGCGCCGTTTTTTAACGGTATCGGATTTCCGCATAGTTCCCACCCCCAAGCAGACCACAAATATGAAACTGCCGCTTGACCGTCGCTAAACTCTTGCTTCTTGTTGGAGAAATACATTACTGTTTTCACATAGTTACTGCCAAGATACTTAACTTCATCAGTAAACTCCACATACACCTTGTGATTTCTCTCTAATACTTTACAAGTGGCGTAAGACTTGTTCTGTGAATACGTTACTATGCTGGTTATTGCCAACACAATAAATGTTATAAAAATACGTTTCATCGTGTTCCGGTTTTAATAGTTAAACATTTTACGCAAATCTTGCTTTGCGTTATTTCTTGATTTTTTGTCGGTGTTATTGTGCTTCTTATTATAATGCTTGCCGTCACTAAAACGATTTTCCTCGTAAATGTCGTGATGCCCCTTGTTCTTTTTCTTACTGCACATATTTTTACTTTTCTTGAAAATTAACAATCAATTCTGTAAAACTCTCAGGTACTTTGTTAGCAAAGCCAATACAATCATATGCCCATGTACCTACCTTATAAAGGTCTTTCTCTGAATTGTATTCGCCTGAACGCCCATATTCGTTTGAATTACAGCAGAGTAATGGCAATGGGTGTAAATCATTGTTTTTATATCCGCTCATATCAACAAAACGCTTCTTTGTGATGTTGAGTAAATACTTATACCCACTGTCATTGTATGTTTCGTTTTTGAACTCAATATGCCTTTTGCTTTCAAAAAAGTATGGAATATATTGTTTTTTCCATCGTGAAGATTTTGCACTCTTTCCTTTGATATGCTCTCGTATGTCTCTTGCATAATCCCCACACCAAACAAATGGATAGCCAAAATATACACCACCCAAAAGGTTCTCATACATACGTGTATACACATAACCAACTCGGCTATGGTCTATTAGTCTGCTACTCACAGCAAAATCGTGTGGTGACAAAATAACCTCAGCCTTCTGCTTTCTGTAATTATCGCAGTAATCCCTTGTCAGGATAACGCCTTTATAATACTGACACATATTGTTAGTTTATTCTAATGTTTAAAAAATACTGCTTCATCTCAGTCAGATGTAAAAAAGATAACTTTGAAAAAACATTCACTTTAACCCATGACGTCACAAACTTAACCACATTGTAAAGTTTTATTACTACTGGTACAAACAAGAGTAAAAAAACATATACAAATATAAAGACTGAAATAAGGCATATTACGCCAATAAGTAATATAGCGAATGAAACTAATACACCCATCAATGGTATATATCTGAATGACATATACGCTTCGTAAAACACGTTTTCTTCAACATCTTTCACAAAGTCACCAATGGTTTTGTACTTTTTAGAAAACCAAAACCCATCACCACCATTAATAACATTATCTGAAAAGTATATAGAAACCACCCCAACCCAAAAGAAAACTGGGGTAATAACAATCACTTGTAAAAAGTAAAAGACTATAAAATATCCAATATAGGTCATCATTTGCTTTTTGCCACTTTATTCAATTGATTTAAGTAAGTAAGAACTCTCAGTACTATTCACAGGTACACGTATTTCCCAATTTATAACAAAATCAAGAAATATACCATCACCCAGATGCATCCTAATGACATCGGTTGTGTCAGATACAGCCTTCAAATGTTCCAATCTGAACATTGAAATATCATTCATTTTATCAAATATTGCATGCTTATTGCACCCCATAGTATAACGAAACAACGGGTTGAAAAAGCCATTGATAATGTTTTTCTTTATACCTTCGTACATTTGTGCGTTTTTATTAATACCAAATTGTTTCAATTTCCTCCCACTCATTCTCAGGGTCAACTCTTGTAACCGATTCCAAATCTAAACAAACATGACCAATATCAGAGAAATCTTGTCCAGCATCAGCCATTGTCTTTGCGATTTCAATTGCCTCTTCATCGTTTGAAGCACAGAAATAATCACCATCGGGGCAAAAATCTTTTATGCCAGTTGCTTCATAACTTGCGTAATACCAATTTTTTTCTTCCATTTATGATATTTTTTTAATAAACGTTTCTAATTACTTTGCAAAGGTACAACATTTTTATTAAAGTGCCAAATTGTTTTAGTTAAATTATGTTAAGAAAAAAACTATACAACAAGATTGAAGTATTTTCGCTATATTGACAATTATTTCTTTGTAAAGTCAAAGTATTCATCATAAGACATCATAATGCGGTCTTTTGGCTTTCCGCATTGCCTCATTCTTACATTTTTAATAATATTGACGCAAACAGCGTCCGTTGCAACAGAATAGGCTTGACCAACATTTTCACATACGACAGCATACTTTTTTGTTGCACCATATACATCTGTAATGCAAAAAGTTACATAGGTTTCTTTGTTCTTTATCCAATTCATACGCCACTTATTATTTTATATCTTCTCATTTCGCCTTGCAGTTCAGTTATATTAGTTGACTTATTTATCTTGTTGTATAAGTCAAAAAGTGCCTTTTCATAATTTGGATTACTTGAGTACTTCTTACCGTCTTTATCTACGAACTTAGCCATTAAATCCAACTCGGTTTTGGTGCCGGTTATGTAGTTACTGTATAACAACTGCATATAAGGTTCAATTGAATTGTCTGGATGCAAATATTTGTATTTTCCATTAATACACTCATAAGTCGTTTTATCGTATGCTCCAACGTTAAATACGCTATTGGTCTTTGTTGCCATACCGGTTGTGCCAAAATGTGATTCAATCTGTCCTTGTGCCAACACAAACTTGATATCCAAATCGTATGTTTCACAACAATCAACTATTGCATAACCATTCAGTGCACTTGTCGGTGCTACACTATCAATATAAGCTTTTACTTCCTTTACCAACAGACTTTTATATTCATAATATGAAAGTACAGCCTCATGCTTCATCACCTCAAACGGATATTGCTTTAACATCTGTTCTGAGCGATATTTCTTATCTGCAAGTGCCACAAAAAAAGTCGTGATTGCTACAACAGCAGCAAGTGCTATTGATATTTTATTCTTCATCAGAAATTCTTTCATTTTCTTTCTCTTTTAATTATTCTTGATATGTGAAAACTGTATACTCGTTCAATTTCCGGTTCATCATGAAGGTATTCGCATTGAGGGTTTTGGTCACCGATATACTCACCCCATTTGTGCCACCTCCAACCACCACGTTCAGGTTGATTCTTTTTATTATGCTCGCATAAAAATATTACGAAGTTTTCTTTTGACTCTTTATAATATTTTAATTCAGGAACTCTTTCAAAAATTTGCTCCCAATTATCGCAAACACCATACGGGTGGCTCATATATACATCTTTTTTATCTCCATACATGTTTAGCCAACCATAATGTAGTTCTTTTGCTAATTCTGACGGCACATATTCATGCGTTTTAAATACAATATTATCGAATATTGGATTATTAACGTCATAATACTCATAAACGCCATCACTAAGTTTTATCAATATATCTTCCCATTTTAGGTTAGCATAACGCTCTGCAACTTCATCCCCATAATTTTTTCTAAGTGTATCTATGGAGTTTTCAACGCCCGGATAATCCCAAACCTTTCCTTTTGGATTATATTTTAAGTTTACAAACATAGATTATTTATCTTTTAAATGAATTTTATTAGGACAAGATGCAGAATGCTCAATATCGATTCCTCCGCCACTACCCAAATAAGAAACGCCAACTATATACTCATGACCATGATACATAAATGTCCTAATATCTACGTTATTATTGCGAATTCTTATGTCATATTGATAATTAAAGTTATTACTATTCTCTTTTATGGTTTTCTCAATAGTAAATTCATCCACACCGTTATCACTTGAGCAACTAAACAGCAGAAGTCCAATAAACAGTAAAACAAATATCTTTTTCATTTTTAATTATTTTTTTTTGTAAACTTAAAATATGCGGCATAAGATTCATTATATGCTGGTTTATCATATTCAACCTTCCAACCAACTTCTCGATATAAATCTTCAAAATCAAGCCAATTATTATCAAATATAGTTCGACGTGATGGCTTATCATCGTCAGGTTCATTAGATGAGATAATTGCCATAATCTCATTTTGCTCGATAATTGCTTTTTTACCATCCCATTTCTTTTTTATAAGAGTATTTACTGCTTCAATAATAAAATCAGGGATTTCATGTTTAATTTCGTCAGGTGTAATTGGTTTAATCATAATTTAATAACAAGTGATTTCTTCTACTTTAAAAATTTTAATGCATTCAATACCGTCACATCCTCTTATTAATAATCATCGTCTTCGTGGTCGACAAGCATTAAAAGTTCACATTCGTCAGGCATCGGGCCAAATCCATGAAGCCAATCGTTTATTGCCTCAGCAATATCTACAGTCAGCCATAACTCATTTTGTGTTCCGCCATACTGTTGCCAACTTTCATAGCAAGCAACAATATGTATCTCTGTACCATTACTAAGCGTACAGATACACTCTCTACTTTCTAAGTCCTCGCCTTCATTAAGCGTAACGTCTTCAACATAAATCTTTTCCATCTTAAACATTATTTTTAATTTGACAATGCAAAGGTACATAAAAAAATTGAGACCACCAAATGTAATCTCAACTTTTTTCTTAGTATTAACATTATTTAACTAATTGACTTGTAATCTTCGTGAATTTCACCAGTCCAAACGGCATTTTTTGGTACATATGCGTGATTCTGACCAACCTTTCCGTCTTTTTTAACGTAGCACAACGTGTAGTCAATAGTAGATGATTCGAGAGTTATTCCGGTCCACAAACGTATCCCTGTGACAACAGCAGAACATTCCTTATCAGGTAGTTGTTTAAGAACAGGATGCCACGTAGCGCCAACGTTTTTGACTCGATTGGTTTCTTTCCATTTTACGATTTCGCCAAGTTTGTGCTGAGATATTATTTCTTTATACTCATCCTCAATAGCACTTTTTTTCGATTTAAGTTCGTCCATTTGTTGAATAATCTGGTCGTACTCTTTTATCAGTTCTTCTTTTCTATTATTCATCGTTCTCAAAAATTATTTTATCAATTTTATAAAAGATTAGTCCGCCTAATAAATTAGCGACTATTGCGCTAATAACACTGCCATATGTGCCAGCTAAAAAATATGTAATAACCGCAAGTATTGGTGTTGATAACTGCCACCTCAGCAAATATAAAAATAGTTTCTTCATTGAATACAAGCCCCAAAACGTTAACCACAACCTCTTTGGCTGATTTTGGCAGTTTGTGACCTAACCATTATTATTGTTAATATTCACACGTAACGGAAGCATTATGCGAATTAGAATCATTAGTGCAAGCATTTTTAGTACTGTGATATTTGCTAAACCGAAAATACCTACAATTGCATAGTTCCACAAAACGGTTGCAAAGAAAGCAAAAAGCACACAGAATATAAGCTCAATAAAAATAGCGAAAATCATTCCACCGAACGCCATCAAACAACCTTTAAAAATAAAATCCCCCATATTATATGATATTAAAATACTTTTTACGTACTTCCATACTATCCTCAAACACTCGGAACGCAACCTCGCCTAAATCAGTACCATTGCTTCCGCCAGAGAATGTCCTGAAACGATAACTGAACGAAATTCTCAGGTCATAAATACCCTCATGTCCCTTAATCTCTTCCAAACATCCATATCCGTCAACATAAATGTCCTTATATATGACAGGCATTGTGTTGAAACTATCTGTCTTTACGTAAAGAGAATAACCGTTTTTCTTTGGTGTGATTTCCAAGTTCACCTCAGCATTGATGCCAAGTTTCACAAAAGCGGTTTTTACTGTGGTGATTATCTCATCACGCATTTCATCTGTAAAATCATTAAATGTTATCATATTTTTGCTTTTTTAATGTTGTTATTTTCAAATATCTAAATTATAAAATATTTACATCCTTACTTCTCATTAGTGTTATGCACATTTTTATATATGCAATTCGCTCAAATGGGTGTGAAACTTGATAAAGATAAATTTTCTCGCCCGTACCTACATAGCGAAAGTATGAGACATAATAAACGTAGTCATCATATATATTTCTCTCATACTCTGTCAGACTGACATATTCCAAGCCTTCACATTCGACAATCACCGGCAACAATGGTGTGCATATTGGTATCAAGCAAGTAATAATGCAGACAGCCAAGGTAAAATATTTTTCTAACGTTCTCATGATTATATTGCAAGGAAACCCACCATTTCAATTGTGGGAGGAATTGCAATAATCCTTTTATTTTGGTTAAACATTATTTTTTAATTCTCACATTGCAAAGGTAATACTTTTTTCTGAAACCACCAAAACTTTTGCGTTAAAAGATGTTAATCACATTTACCATTTGGATACATTGTTACGCTGATGTCATCAATATCACCTTCGTCAAAAGGCTTCATTTTAAACTCCTTTTTCGCAATAGCAATAGCCTCTTCATATGACGGTGCATTAATAGAAAAAATTCTGCTTGCGTAAATTTTTATATCAAAATTCTGTCTATTCTTTACTTGTTTAACCAAGTTGATAAGGTCTACAATATCCAAATTATTAACAGTTATTGTAACCACAGTATGCCCGTTCTCAACGAATGATGATGCATAAACATTGCCATTATAAAGAAAGATTCTATTTGCTTTTTTGCCAATATAGGGATTGCAAGCAAAAGCAAAATCTTCTTCAAGGTCAATAACACCTCCATTGTTCTTTATTATTTCACGCAAATCGTCAGTATACTTGTTTCTCACATCATCTATGAGGTGGTCGAGTATATCACCCAAAGAATTGGTATCAAAGAGCAAAACATCACTGACATCAGTCAATATCGTTGGCGCTTTGTCCTCAGACTTACACATTATAATCACCTCATTATTTACTGAGACTCTTACGCCCACACAAATCTCCGTTGTTGCAACTTCACCTTCAATATAATGTATAAAGAACGTGTCTTGAAAAATGTGCGTACCGTGGCCCAAAATATTGCGAATTTCTTCAAGTATCTCACACTTCACGTTATTTACTTTTTTCAAAAAAATGTCTTTTGCCATAATGAATTAAGTTTAATTTTGCTTGATTTTTAATTTGACAATGCAAAGGTACTAATAATATTTGGAATAGCCAAATTATTTTAGTTAAAAGATGTTAAGGTGTTTTTGAGACCACGCCAATCATTGTTGTTATAAGTGAGGTCAGTTATCTCAGTACCATAAGTGTATGGCGACCACCTCTGAATGTTTTCCCATCTTCTACATCTGTAGGCTCTTGATTTACCAATAACGAACAAATTACATCCATATGAAAAATCAGGACTATTGTCATAATCTTCATAACGATTACCATCTTCATCTTTGCATTCCAGATAGCCACCACTTTTTGTCACAAAAAAGTTAATTGAAGAGAAATCCTTGATGGTCTCTTTGTAAACATTTCTGCCATTAAACGGCTTCTTTAATTGAAACCTAATTACCAAATATATTACCTCACCTTCTTTGCCACTACACTCAATAGACGGTGCTTTAAATAAATCTTTTCCGAAATTCTCTTCAATCTGCTTTGAGAAATGATTAACTAAATCTTTCTTCTCTGCTGAAGTAAAATTCAACCAACCTTTACCAACAAAATTTCCGTATTTCATATTTTTATTTGGTTTTTAATTTGACAATGCAAAGGTACATAAAAAAACTGAGACTACCAAATAATCTCAGTTAATATTTGTTAAAAGGTTTCTACAAATTCCCCGCCAACCTCATATTCCTTGCCAATCTCGTACTGAAAGTCTCGACAAGTCAAATCGGAATTGAAACCTTTATATGCCTTAATAACTTTCTCTGCCATAAATATTATGCGTTAAAACAAACTTACCTCTGAGAAGTCTTCAACAAAACTCTTAATCTGTGCAATAACATCTTCTGTTATAACAATCTCATCATCCCAGTTATCACTAATAACTGGACATTGTCCCATAATGTATGAAACACCCTCAATAACCATACACACCATGTAGGCTTCAGGATTTTCAAATGGGTTATGTAGGTTTTCACCAAAATTTTGCTTTTCGTACTCCCAATATTCTGATGCATCCTCCCACCACTCGCAAAGATATTCTATTGCCTTTTGACGGCTGTAAGTTAAAGTGCCATCAACATTTGGTCCTTCTGTTATTGTAGTACAAAAATCACAAGCGTAGTGAGTAGTGTCAGCATAGCCATCTATGTGCTCAAGAATAAAATTCTTACAATATTCTACAAAATCTAGCATCTTTATTTCCCTTTATTTGTTATACTTCAAATTCCTTCGTTAAAAGTTCAATTTTTACATTATACCCGCCAAAAGCGTCACAATCTACAATACATTTGTCATGCTCGCTCTCAATAATTTCGGCATCCTCATTCTCAAGTTCCTCACGCACACCCTCAACCAAACCATCGAAGCAATCATAAGCTTCCTTCATATCAGTAAATGTGTGAGACTCTACAGACAAATCATACTCACTCCCAAGATAACTTGCGTAAACAACTGTGTAAACCTTAATCTTCATATATTTTTACCTTTTAATGTTTAATTTCCCAATAATTCATCCATACAATCCTCGACCTTGTACCATTTACCATTAACCAAAATGGAATCAATCAAGTATTTTTCCAACAAAGAGCCAAAACAACTCGTTTCCTCTATTTTAAAATACGTTGAACAAGATGATTTATCTACGCATTTAATGCGTTGAACACTGCCCAAGTAATCAATATGTTCCTTTCCAACAGTAAAAAGGACAGCATCACTACGTTTCTCGTAAAAAACTATAGTACCGCCATAGCATGTGCTATAATCATATTCCCCCTTTAACTGCTCCAAAGACTTCAAGCGAACGAAATCTCCCGTCTGTATTGCATCAATAAATTTCATTTTACTTATCTTTTTTAATTTGACAGTGCAAAGGTACAAAGATTTTTTGAAACTACCAAATATTTTTAGCTAAAAAATGTTAACGGTCAATCATCAAATAATCATTAATTATATCTTCATTTTCATTTAAGAAACGGCTACACTGTTCAAATGTATGAAAAGCAAGAAAATGATAAAACTTAGTTTTACAAATACTGCTACGCTTTTCTCTATAAATAACATATTTAGGCATAGCGTTATTATTCCACTCTTCATCAGTAATGACACCACCAAAGCGTTTATCATTAGCCATTATCTGACTAATTCTTGCCATAGCAAGAGCAGATTTAGCTTGCTTTTCTGTTGCAAAAACATTATAGTTATCACAAATATTAGGGCAAGGTAACTCACTATCTACAGGAGTAATTTCACTCCATTTATCAATGTAATACCCTGTGATTTTATTTGAAGTATCATCCCTCCACCTCTTTTTAGGTATGAACTTAATACATTCAAACGTAGAATTTTCCACATCTATTTCCATGCCTTCAGGCACATTTATCTTAATTTCTTTCTTCATGTTTGTTTTTGTTATATTAGATTCACGATAAAGAATTCTGTAAATATTTCCTGTTTTATTACTCTCTACATTAACAAATGTTCGAATTGTATTACTAAAAACTTCTTCTTCATAAGGCATTGACACAATTGTAAATGTTGCACCATGTTCACCCTCAGTAAAACAATAATCAGGCATAATATTAGCCATTTCACGTGTTTTTATATTTATGCACCAACTATTGTCATATGGAACATATTCCATACCTATAATATTTTTATCTTCTTTATTCATATCTTTTATTATATTATTTTCATTATACAAAGTCCTATATGTTTTTGAGGTTTTACTACTTTCTACATTAACAAATGTATATGTTTTTGGACCTCTTGGAGTAAGAATTACTTCTTCATAAGGTATTGTTACTACAGTAAATGTGGTATCACGCTCATCCTTAGTATTATATTGAGGACTAATATAAGCTTTGGTATGAGTTTTTATCTCTATACAATAACTGTTGTCGTATGGGCGATATTCCGCACCTATAATATTTTTATCTTCTTTATTCATAATTGTACGTTTTATTTATTATTATCTAAAAAATTCATCATCTGGCAATTGAATCTTTTCATTACACTCCGGACAATCTATGTATTCGTGATGCATGCAACATTCTTCGTCTATATAGACATCATCTTTACTAAAATTGAGTGCAGTTCTACAACAAGGGCAAATTACTGTATATTTTAGAAAATCTTCGATGTTGTATCCTTCACGTCTATTTGATAACACATTAATCATCACTTATTCTGCATTATATTCTCAATATAATATCTTATTGCCGCATCACACGCTTGTTCATAAGCGCTTAAAACTTCTTCTTTGTTGGGAATACCAACTTTATATAGAGGTTTACAGCCTGTAATATCCCTTTCAGTTAAATCAAATATTTCAAAATACCATCCAAGAGATAAAGCATAAGGAGAAATCATAGCATTATGCTCTTCCCTCAGCCACTTCATTGCCATCTGGATAGTTGGAGCAGAACAACATCTTGATTCCCAAATAGAATTAGTCTCGCATAAAGACGAATACTTAACATCGTCAGGCTCATCGTCAACATAGTAACCGAAACACTCCCAATCAAAACCTTTCTCTTTCAGCAGTTTTGCTGTTTCAAATGAAACGTAATCTTCTGTAATCATAATTTTTATTTATAATACTTCAAATGTTTCTTTCTTATATGTTATATCATCAGGGTCTTCACGATTATAGAAAGTTTCACTCATTTTTTTTACTTCTTCTAAAGTGCTTCTATTAAACCCTAATAAGATTTGCATGTAATATCGATAATCTTCATTATATGTGAGTTCCTCCTTAAAGAAATAAAATGGCGGTTTGCTCAGTTCTTCCCATCGTGCTTTAATAATATTATATGCATTTTTTTGTTGCTTGGTTAATTGGTCATAATTGTAACGATATATCCATCCTCTTTTCTTAGGACACGATTCCTCATTAACAACTAATTTATTAAATAGATTATTAATATTGCGAATCTTATTATTATATTCAGTAACAGTCATGCCAAATGCATCATCTTTATGCTTGTCTTTTTCTATGAGGTTATCAGCCAAATCATTAGAAGTTACTACCCCTAATATTTTACTATAAGATTCCTCATACATATTATATGCTCTTGTGACTACTATTACTTCCATAATTATTTATTTATTCGTTTTTTGTTTTATCACTTTTTGTCTTTATACACAACTACACTATCAACCACAACACCGTCTTTATAAGTCTTTAATAGCGTCGTTTTACCTTGATAAACCTCTATGGCTGACGGGTCGTGTTTATCAAACTCCCATATTGGCACAGATATTACATAGCAGCCTATTGCTACGAAAACATATGCCAAAACATCCATATCGTTAAAAAGGAATATAAAACTAGAAAAAATTAAAAGTAAACCTATAATAAATAAGATAGCCATAATTTTATTTTTTTTTTTGCTATGTATTTTTTGTTTTATCAATTCTGTATCGTTTCAGTTCTTGTATGAAAGAAATATCTTCTTCTGACAGCCAATATGGCAGTTTTAATGGTTTTGGTATAAACACCATTCTATTGTAAGACAACTTAGACAAGATATCCTCAACACCACTTTGAAACCTATCATAATTCTCACTATCAGCATTGAATTCATCATCATCTGAATAAGTTAATATTATTCTTTTTAACTCTTCAAAAAGAATATCGTTCAACGAAGTAACAAAGATGTGAACTTCGTTATTACGTATTCCAAAAATTGCCATAAGTGCTGGTAGCACAAAGGAGAAAATCAAAATAATTGTTTCACTCATATCTATTGAATTTATTAAATTTAACCAATCCTCTGAAAATCACTACTATTAGTTTTCACCTCGGCAATTATGTATCGCTCGGACTTGCCGTTATCAACCCAATAGAATGTCATTTTATCATCTGACCAATTGCATTCAATATCCTTTGAAAGTTCTTTGGAAGCCTCTTCAAGTGTTTCCCACTCACCTTCAAACATATTATTAATCTGATTCAAAACCGTTTTCTTCGCACTATCAAATGATTCACAGTTTTTTACTGAAACATTCATTGAGCGTTCAACCTCATCATTCGTATCAATTCTTAAAATCTGTATCATCGTTTAAATCTTTTTTTAATTTGACGGTGCAAAGGTACAAAGAAAAAATGAGATAGCCAAATTATTTCAGTTAATAAATGTTAAATGTTTCAATTTATAAAATTGCCACGAATTTCTCAGGTGTTTAGTTTAGCCCCATAACTTAATCATCTATTAAGTCTAAAAATGCACAGCAACTACCTTCGCAAGCAAAGGTATCAGAGTCTAAATCATGTTTTTGTCTATAAATTGAAAGTTCTTCCAATACTTCATGTGCAAGGTCTGCCGCTTGTTTAATAACATCGTCAATGTTGAGACCGTCAAGAGTCACAATTGCTGACGCAGTAGTTGTAACTTTAAGTTGTTTCATAATTCTATGCTTTTAGTTTCTTTAAGTCTTCATATAGTGTATAGAGAGGGTCTAACCCATCTATCTCATAGTGTTCATCGCAAGCCTCTTTCAGCCTTTTCATCTGTGTATCACTGGGCTTCCAAGTGTACCTTTCTTTTAGTGATATAAGCCAATTTGTAGTGCCGATGTGTCCAGTACTTCTAACTAAATGTATGGCTGCATCAAGTTGCATTTTGTCTTCGTCACTCCACTCTTGTTGTGGCTGTAGTTGTACTCTTTCTTTAAGGGATTTGAGCCATACAATACCACATTTACAATCTTCCGCATAACACGTTTCTTTGAATGTGGACAACCATCCTTCAAGAAGACCAATAATTCGTTTTCTTTCCCACTCATCCTCTTCACCCCACTTAACAGGTTTCTGCTCAATATTATCAGTTTCTGCTTCTATTGTTCTGTATTCTTCTGCAAGTTGACCATCTTCATTCATTATGCCAGTTGATTTCAAAAATGATATAGCATGTTCTTTATCAGATGTCACTTTCCTTGCAATATCCTCAATCGTTTGTTTGCTCGACTCTTCAAGCCAAGCAATCCATCTTCTGCAATCACTTCCATTGTAGCGGTGGTTTACACCATCTATGCCATCTTGAAATAATGATATGAGTTCTTTCCTAATCCTCTCTCCCTCACTCTCCCTGAGTTCAGGGAAGATACCTTGTAAACGTAGTTGCAATCTTGACATCTTGATAGAGTCTTCTCCACTGCTCAATATTTCTTGAATACCTTCAAGAGCCATTTCGTATTTTTCTTTATAGTCCATTGTAATTTCTATTTTACTCAATTTATTAACTATCACAAAACGTCGAATGAAACCATTTATATGCTTTATCAATTGCTTCCTCTGGGGTGTTACCTTCAAAGTCTTTTATGCCATCACCTTCTTCACAACTAATCCAAGAAACGTGCCAACTACCGTCAAAGTGATATAAATTAGGTGTATATCCCCAATCTTCTGATGTCTTATGAAGGTCTCCGGTAATATGTTGCAAAGACTTAAACTTCTCAAGAGAAGTATCTTCCACCTCTTTCACTTCAAGAGTGCTGATAGAATCCTCTAATTCACATAAAGTATCGTAAGTCAAACCATTCGTTTCGCTGTCTTCAAGATAGCCGTTTCTGTCACAAAAACTATTCTTATAACTCTCTATCTCTGTTATAACAGCGTTTTTATCTATTAAATGTGCCATAACTATAATATTTCTCCAGTTGCTATAATTTTACAATATTTTCCAAATGCACCTTCACCTTCATAATCAGTGGTAAAACCGACTAAATTGTCTTCCTCGTCATATTGAGGATACATATAAAATTCACCTTTTGGTGGATAATTCTTTTTCATAACTTACCCCCTTCATATACTTTTTGAAATCCTTGATTATACCTTTTTTAAGAACAAGTTGTCCATTAACTATATCAATATAATGGCTACCATTATCTTTTATAAATTCACAAGCCTTTTCGATAAAAGTATCAGTGCGAATGTATTCAATGTCATCACCAAGTTCTTTAGTTGAATAGATGCCAAGAAGACTTCTATCATCCTCTCCGAAATATAATTTCTCTGGTGCTTTCATAATTTATAAAATGATTTCTTTTTCTATTCCACAAAGACGAAAAATGTGCTGAAGTTGATGAACAAATATACAAGGTAAATGCTCAACAAAAACACGTTCTGAATCAATATAAACCCAAGGCTCTTTATATGATGTTCTGTTACCTTGTGGAAATGCAAATCCAACTTTTATCTTGGCTTCTTTATTTATGTATTCATAATAGGGATAAGGATAAACGTGTTTATTAGCCACAAACCCATTTTTCTCCAATATCTCTTGTGTGGTGGGAATAGGCTCAACTTTTTCAACATTACACCAATGAGAACCATTCTCCGAATCGCCATACACGATTCCATCGAAACAGTTGAAATATACAAAACAACGGTCAATCAATTCATTTACTTTCATAATTCTATGCTTTTAGTTTCTTTAGTTCTACAATCAATTCTCTCAAACAATCTTCATATTCGCTATAAGCACAATTTTCTGTTGTATTTTCAAGTGCTTCAAGTTGATAATCGCTCACATTCAAAGTATATCTATCTTTGAGGGATTTGAGCCACTCCTTATCTTTGATGGTTGCAAACCTTGTGTTACATAAGCCATCGAGACGTTTCAATAAACTATCAACATGTAGTTCATCCTCTTCAGTCCACTTGGAAGGCTTCTGCCCATAGATTTTCTTAACTGCGGAAATAGCACATTGGTGTGATAATATGCCATCATCAGTTTGGTAGCCGTCCACTCTGCCAAGAGTCTTTTCAAGAATTCTTTGTGCATGATAAAGACCGTCAATTCCATAGTCTTCGCCATTAAATTCTTCTTCAATCTTCTTTATTTCTTTTTTCTCAGCATTCCATTCATAACCCTCTTCTTTCATCTTTTGAAATAAGAGGTCGCACTGTTCTTTGGTAGCTGGTGTTACATCTTCATCATTAGGTGCAAGACATCCTTTTTCAGAATCAGACCCAAAATGAGGATACATAATGTTATAATAGCAATGATAACCAAGAACATAAGGTTTCTTTGGTGCACCTTTTAATATAAATACAATCTTTGGTTCACAACATTCATAAGTACAAAGCACATCGCCATCCTTTGCATCTTGCGGTGTCCAAAGATGACACATATATTCTTTATCAAAACCAATTGAATAATGATTATTTTGGTTGTCAACCACTTCATACCAAGATTTACATACCTCAATAACTTTATAGACTCCAATATTTTCTTGTATAATCCATTCGCCTTCATGAAACTTTGG
>AUXO013444201.1_pt1 | contig 20830 bp, 39 predicted proteins | sample 768731 | NCBI WGS metagenome assembly AUXO01 (sample SAMN02715735, study PRJNA202380) | gut metagenome | biome: sheep rumen | host: Ovis aries | place: New Zealand: Palmerston North
ATCTGACAAGTTACCATTCTTGCCTACAACCAACCGCCAATAACGATGATGGGATATGATGTTATTATCGTAGGTGGTCTTGTCGCAGAAGGCTTGGTCGCCATTTACAAAGTCGTTGTTGATGGTATTCTCACCATCCTTTGCACGGAAATAAAGGCGATAGTATGATGTGCCAATAGGCTCTGTCTGCGGGTTGGTAGCCAAAAGCACGTCATTGGAATTGTAAGCCTCTACCTTGACACATTTAAGACCCGCCTTACTTGCTATGCGGTTGCCCGATGTATGCTCGTAATTCTTAATCTCCACGTTATCAAAGTAAGCCTTCATGCGGACGTAAAGCTTGTCGGCTTCAATATAAACCTTTCCGTCTGCGTCCTTTCTAAACACGCCACCTTCGCCTCCTAATCCACTTGTGAAGCGGTCGCTTACTTGCAGACCTTTAAGGAACGTGATAAAGCCTTGCGCTGTGTCATCATCGAGCTTAGAAAGGAAGCGTGGGTTTGTGTAGTTAGCTACCACACGTCTTACAGCGTTAAGGTCTATGCCTCCGCCACCACCTACACCGCCCGCTAGGATAGTCTTTACTTGTTCCTTTAACGTGGTCTGTGCTCCTTTCAGCACCTCGTTACCAACGGTAATCTCTTGACAAAACTCATAATCGAGCTTTGTAACGATTTTCATCAATCGTGTTTCAAGCTGATAGTCACCATTCTTGTAGATTACCTTTCGTCCGATATACAGATGCGAGTCTTGGTTGAGCAGCACATCATTGTCGTACGTCTTCTTGAACTCAACATAATCAGACTTGAACGAGTATGAGTTGTTATCGGTGAACTGATTTTCGATATACTTCAGTGTCTCGTTCTCGAGGTCGTTCTGTGCCGACTCCTCATATTCTGAGCCGATAACGATATTGTATAGGTCAACAATATTACCCTTTTGACCATCGTTCTTGTTAGCGAGCTGATTGAGGTTCGTAACCTCTTGTCCGCCCACTTTCACGCCCTTTGGTATGATACCTTGTGACGTGGTGGTAGGAAGGATATAATCGCCTTGCTCTTGGAAGACTATCTCATAGTCGCCTTCAAGTATATCAATGCCCGTGTCCCCGTCAGTAGGGTTAGCGGGTATATGCTCTGCAGTGGTATGATAATGAAGACCAAATCCGTAGCCGCCATCATCACCACGTCCTCTGCCCGCCAAAGGTGTTGTCTCAGCCCCGCTATAAGGGTTGGGTTGGAACGCTCCGTAGAGCTCCTTGCCGCTGATTAAGTCCGTCTCGGGGTTGATAGTGTAGTCACGCCACTCTGTTACGTTCTGTCCCGTCTTGATAGGATAGGCAAGCCTTATATACCATACGGCATATTTCTTGTAAACGGGCTGTCCGTCCTCGTAATGGTCAATAACCTTTTCGTTGTTCTCATCAAGGAGGTAACGCTCACGGCATCTGACGTTATAAGCGTAGAGGTCTATCTTTGGATAAATCTCGTCAAACACCAACGGCTTGATTAACGCTTTTGTTCCAACGGGTAGGGATGGTATCACATGCCCGTTATCATCGGTATATATAATACCATCGGGATAGTCGTTCTTGTTAAGCGCAAGTCTTACGTCCCCTTGCACATACTCACCGCTTGCTGCCCTATTGGATATGTTTCGGGTAGAGCCTTGTGGTAGGTAGGCATTATAGAACCCTTCCTTTGAGCTCCTAACAGACGGCACTCCGATGTTTCTGCCAACTTCCAATGTCAGCGTCTCCACCTCATCATGGTCTATCATGATATGACCGAAATAAAGCGTCTTGCTCTCCCACTCTATATGCCATTCGCACTTCAGCAGATTAGCCACGTTTGACAAGGCAGACAATATATCGAGCGAACTAAATGTTGTGTTCACGATATTATCCACCTCTCCAACGATAACGTAGGAAAAAGTGTTTGCCGCTAGACCCATTTCTTTCTCTATGGTGCGGCAGAACAAGATAAGCAGCGTATTGATGTCACCGCAATAAGGAAACTCTATCAAGCTGATAGGCTCTCCCATTGTGTCAGTGGTATCGTATCGGAACGGTACTTTACCTAGGTACATCTTCGGGTGTTGGAACTCGGGTTTGTACTCGTACTCATCTTCGCTCTTTTGTTCTGGCTCATAAGGCTCGAGTAAGACGAAAGCTGTTTCCTTGTATATGATGTATGCCCCAACGGGGAGGGTGTATTTCTCACTATCACGCCATGACAACGTGATATAATCGGATTTCATCAACTCCTCCACATGCTCACAAGGCTCTGTGATTGGTAGGTCGCTGAGGACATCAGACAACACAAGCTTATTTCCGTTATTATCGTAAATATCTATCATATCAGATGCAAAGATACGAAAAAAGGAACACCCTTAATGGATATTCCTCTTCTTGCTTGTTACAATAAAAAAAGTGTGCGAAATTACAACTTCTCGATTTCCTTTTCTATCTGTTTGATTGTATCTACACAATACTTGTAGATAAGCCCAGTAAGATTATCTTCTTGGACTACAGCATGCTGCTGACCATCCATTGTTGTGTACCTTACAGAACCACTTGGGCTTTTCTCTATCAGCCCCTTCAGTTTGTTTAAATCGTCTAATCGCATTTTATAGCGAATAGCCATATCTAAGTTCTTTATATCCATATCATTTCCTTTTGTTTCTACCTCTCTTTCTGAACAGCATAGCATCTTGTGGTCTGAATTGCAATCTTCTCACCTTTGGCTCGGGTTTCATCACCTTATGCTCCACGGGGACAATCTCACAATCAAACTGACGCCCTTTCTCAGCAATCAGATTAGGGTCTATCATGTCATACGCCTCCTTTGGCATAAGCATCTTAGTAGGCTTGTTATCATGTTCTCTGAGGGTGTTTACCACTCGCTCCAAATCATCAACAACACTCATTTACAACCCCCTCATGCGCTTTATCAGTTTTATCTTCTCTTCATCACCGATATAAGGATTGTTGAGCACGTCATCCTCACACTTATCCCTTTTCTTTGCCATCGTACGCTCTGCATCTCTATAGAGATAGATAGATGCGATTACGATAACCACTATAAATGCAAAACACAAACTAGTCATAGTCAATAAGCTTTTCCTCCATGATGATAGGAGCGACCCTCGTTGTACTTCATCTTCTGCTCGATATGCCAATCAATATCAAACCCTAGTTGGTCTGCCCACTGATAGACGTAGTAAATGGACGTAGCGATATTCAGCATCCCACTATTGAGCTTTTCATTTACCAAATCCCATGCGTTATCTGAGAAATCCTTGTTACACGGAACATCGTTGTGATAGCAGTTGAACCGCATATCAACACCCCATGTTTCATAGGCAAAGTCAAGCAGTCGGATAATGACATCAGCAATTTCAGCCTCACGGCACGGCTTGATATTATCATGGTAATAATCCCGCCACTCTTTATCGTCCTTGATGGCACTTCTAGCCGCCTTGTACTCATCAGTATGCCCGTACAAGCCTTTTCTGTCGGCTTCCACAGCCTCGGCAACCTCAGTGACCACCAACATCATCCACTTCTTTTCGCTCTTCGGAGCATCATGCCAACCTTTTATACATGCCGTATCATGGATAAGCATAGAAAGGTCTTCCAACTTCTCACAATCAATCTCTTTCATATCACATTCTAATTAAAAACTTTTTTCCCAAAATGGCACAAAGAGCTTGCACGGCTCTGTCTGCTGCTCGTCAAGCCACATACGATAGAAGCTGCTCGTTCTTGGATTACAGACAACACAGACCTTATTTTGCATGGCTCTCTAACAGCTTTCTCGTTTCCAACCCTACATCTTCTAACGCCCTTTTCATATCCTCTTGCGAGTACCCGAGCTTACGCATAGTATTCTGCAATGCAGTGACACGTGAAAACAGCTCACGCCCAAAATCACGTATGTTAGACTCTAACACCTCTTGCGGAGTGAAATACAAATCCTTTATTGCGAATCCATCTTCACCCGTATGATAAGCGTACATTCTCGTACTCTTTAAGGCAACATTATCTACATCAGTCCTTATGTAGTAATCTATATGCCAATAACCATATTCACCTTGCTCTTTCTCGTATTTAGTAGGCTCATACCATCTGACTTCAACCTTCCTAACCTCGCAGACGGATATATGCTCATAGTTATGGTAGTTCCACGGACAATGAGTGTAACATCTATCACCAACCTTCAGCAGCGGCACTGGCGGATGGTTCTTATCTCTATACTTATATTCACTATCTGCCATAATTAACAATTACCTAAAATTCCATTTGCTCATGTAATTAAACTTGGCGGGGAAACCCTCTATATCCTTTGGCGAAAGAAATTCCTTTTGGCAGTCGGCTGTGAAATATTCCTTTTCTGAGATAGGTACTATGTCAAAATTAGGCAGATATCCCCATCCTTGCACACCCTTACCTAAGACTTTCATATCTCTTTCTTCAATGCACCAATTCAGCACTATGCTATAATGATAGCCTTCAAAACTATATACAGCAACTTGAACTCTTGAAGTATAACATCCTGTTTCAGTCAAGTCGGGGTTATAGCGCACCTCGAAGTACTTAACATACTCTTTCTCATCAAGCACTTCTCTCTCGTACCTCTCGCAGTCTTTCTTGCTAAGGAACTCTTTGCCGTCATTGGCAACGAATAATTCTACTGTCTTTTTTGTACTCTTCATCCTTCAATCCCAACCTTTATACCGACAATACAGAAAAAACCAACAATCAAACTGATAATATTCAGTGTCGCATAAAGGGCATTATTCGGGTATCTCGATATGCCGCTAGGAATAGTAAGCACAGTACCATTCTCGCCTTGGTCTGTCAGCGACTCACGCACTTTCATCAGAACATTGGTCTTTTCTAGCGGAGTGCTATTTATGCAGCTAGCAAGCTCTTTCTTGCAAGCCTTGATATTCTGATACCAAAAGCATACATTCTCGTCTTCTGTGCGGTAGAAAACAGACGTATAGCCATTCGTCATCCCGTTTGCCTCTATGTACTTTAACGCCTTATCAATACGATTCAGCGCAATCTCTACGGAGTTGGCATCAGCCGCTTGTTTCAGATAGCCGCTGCAGTCTTGACGAAACTCAACATTCATTACTACTGTGCTCACTGGCATTACGCAGCAAGCCAACAACAAAATACCGAATAAAGCAATTTTACTTTTCATAACTCTTATTTTTTTATTAAACACTTACAATGTTACACCCATCACCGCTGTTGTCTTGAACTCATTGAAAAGCTCACGTGCCACCTCTTCTAGCTCGGGGCAGTATTTCAAGATACTATGGGGAAGACACTTATATGTTACCTCCAAACACTCTTCGGTTAGGCTCTTGCGCACCTCTTCTGTATCACCACGCTCTTCTAACACCCGCTTGAAAAGAGCATCATTCTTCTGTCTTACTGAGTAGTACAAGTCCTCGGGGGCTTTGCCGTCCTCGACAAACACTTTACCCTCTAGGTTCATCTGCCGTGCAATGATGTTACGCATCTTAATCCTCTGTCTGTCTGCAGTCTGTTTGTACCTCGGGGCGATATAAGCACCCACATGCACATCACCATCAAGGAAATAGAAATGGAATATCACATCCTTGTAGTTAAGGTAATAGCCTACCGACCCTTTCTTGTCGGGCATGCCGAAACGTTGGCTCAGATACAAATGTACTGTTGCCATATCGAGATTAAGCATCTCTACGGCAATATCCTCTAGCTCTTTTGTATATACGTACCTCTTGGGCACTACTCTAATCCTTCTTATATCCATACCTCATTTTAATTACATTAATCGCTTGCTCTCTCTCACCATAGCACCAACGCCCATCATCGGACACATAATAGCCGCTATTCGTATCAAAAGAGCTTCTGACAAAGGTTATACCCTTATCCTTGTTCACGCACAACACATCTAGGTCTTGCTCATTGAGTAGCCTTTGGTTTGTCTCTACGAGCTCGTCACAAAGCAACTCACCCTCAGAGAACAGCTCTATCACAAACTTATCCATTTTACCTTTTTAAAGTACTCTTCTAAAACCTCTTTCTTGATATCGTGGAACGTACACCCGTTGCAGTCGGTTATGCAACCGCTCTGACCCGACACATACACCTCACCTTTCTTGTAGCACACCTTTTTCAGCACAACCATATCCTTGATGCATTCATAGTGCCCACCGACCTCGATATCACTATTCACGCCCGTATAAAAGATGTCCTTCACACTCTCATACACATACGACTTTGCCGCCTTTGCCCTACGCTCGATAGAGTCAATATCCTCGTACAGAGTACTGTCTGTTGTCTTGAAGACGATGTTTCGTCCTTTATAGCGGATAAGGAAACTATACAAGCCGTTACCCTCTATCTTTGCGACAATCTTGTGCCCGTTAAACATTACAGACTTCATGTTTGCCATTTTCTTTCTCATTTTACATTAACCTTGTCATAATCACATAAGACTTGTTTCAGTCCATTCATCTGTTGGAAATGCCCCTTGCAGCCTTTGCAAGCAAAAGAGCCAATCATCACACCTTTATTGTAAGGGCAGGGTGTGATACACTCACTACCCTTAACCCGATAACTCATGTTACGCATAAGCAATACACAGAAAACAATACGTAAATAAGAACACACCCGCAGCAACTAACATATAGCCGATAAAACTAAATACCTTCTTCATTTCAGTATAAATAAAAGGTTCGACTTACGAAAACAACGCCACTCTCTCTTGTCAATATCGTAATAGGTCTGCAAGCTGTCGTTTGTCTTGCGTGTACCATTCGTTGTTGGCACTTCACCCTGCATCAGCGAGCCTCGAGCCTCACGAAAGGTATTATCCACCTTCTTGAACAGAAAACGGACAACCCCCTTGGTCATCTTCTTGTAGAGCTTCAAGTTACGCCATGCAACCTTCAGAGCCTCGCTCTGTGTGAAATGGTTCTCTCTTACGAAACGAACTGCGTCCTTCATCAATCTGCTCAAATCATTACGTGTTACCATAATTGCTACAATTTTTACCGAGTGTCTCTCGTGTTTAATATTTAACCTATATCCTTAACCTAAACGGCATTGGATTAATTTTGATACTGCAAAGATAAGCATATTTTCTTAATCACGCAAGTTTTTTAAGAAAAATCTTATCCGTTTTAACTTTGTTTAAGTTTTCGGTCAACACATCAAATATCCTTTAACATAACAAAAATTCCCCATCCACTCTACACCGATAGTAATTCTGTTATTGGTATCAATATGATGTTTACATACGGACAAAAGTATTCCTTTATACACTCTCTGTTTCAGTTCATCTATGTGCTTGTCTATATCACGCCAAAGGGGTTTACTGTTGTGGTCAAATATTACCTCGCAAATATTCATGCCCAAGGCTTTGCCTTTCGGTCTTTTGAATCCCTCGTGCTTGACACCATCGGGGTCTATCAACATAATAACGCCTAGGTCTTCATAACCCTCTTCGATTTCCAACGACAAAGGTACTTCGGGACGGGTAACATACCGCATACCATCTTTCTCTTCTATATGGGTAAACACTTCCTTGCCCTCACGCATATAGGTAAGGTTATGCTCTCTCAAGATTTCTACTATTGGTCTTTTCATTTCTCTCTTTTCTTTTAGTTGCTATATCCTCAAACGCATATACCACACGATACATTGTGCGGATAAAGAGTTTAATCATGCTCGGTGTCATACGCTGCATACCGCCATGACCAAAGATTACCATGCCATTCTTCAGCTCTTCTATGTTAGCAGCACCCTTTACATAGGCGTAGAACGTCATCATGGATTGACTGAACCCAAAGGCGTTAAGGCTACGGAACATCTGAAGCCTATAGCCTTCTGCCCCATTTAACACCATATTGCAGAAAGCATCGACAGTACCTTTGTCGTACCCCTTACCATCTAGCTCCTTACAGCATCTCGAATACTCTTTGTAAAAATGAATAGACAAGTCAGAGTATTTATCCGCATTAGGCAGAAAGGCACTAGTGGGTATCTCAACACCGAACATGCTACTATACTCTTCCGACATCTGTTCTGCCTCTGTGTACGAGAACTCACTATTGGCGCATACAGAATAAAGGGTGTAGGATTGGAAGGCGTTGTAGGTAGCGCACAGCAAAGCGGCTAGCTCTACACGTCTGTTTCGTCTCATAGCGTTTCTAAACACTATCGGATTGATGTAGTTTCTATTTACCATGTTTCAGCTTCTGATATTCGTTATTTGCCATCTTGTCAACTACCTCATTCCACTTGTTGCCGTTATGCCCCTTGACCCATTGGAAGAATACCTCCTTACCCCTACTGACCTCGAAGAACTTCTCTATGAGGTTGAGGTTTGTCTTCGGTCTGAAATATCCACTGAGTGCGTTAATGGCATATTGGCTGTCGGAATAGACCACGACACTAGCACCTTGAGGAATCCAATTCACTGCACTGATGATAGCCATTAGCTCGACATAGTTATTGGTCTTGTTCAAGAACCCCTTTGATGCCCGATGCACCTCATTACCCTTGCTATCGAGTATGACATATGCTGCACCAGCGGGTCTTATCGGATTGTTGTTGTCGTTACTGCCATCGGTATAAGCCACATAGGAGCTCACTATCTCTGCGCCCAAATGCTCTATTATTGCCTCTTTTTCTTCCATTTCCCCTATATCATTTTTTACCATCTATGCTATACCATACCAAGGGACTGACGAACGCCTTTGCTTAACGTGTACGTGTTTGCTGTGACGATGAATCCGTAATTGCGGGTTGTAAAGGTAAAGCCCTCTACGTACATGCGGTTCACACCACGCATCTCGATACGAAGGAAATGTGTCTGCTTGCGACACCATCGTTTCTGTAAGGCATAGGACACGACACGCTCTGCAGTCCTCACACACACACCAACCTCTTTCGCAATACGCTTGTAAGAAAGCCCTAGTTCCTTAACGCTGTCATACACCGACTTCAAGACACCTTGCTTGACGAGACGCTTCACTGCTTTTCTCGCACTATTGAAATCCTGACCTTTCTTCGGATTACGTGCAATTTGAAGCGTGCGACAAACATAGTCCTTACGTTGCTGCAGAATAAGTAAAAGGAACGCCCTTAGAGAATTATACACGCTCTTGAAAGACTTGAACGAGAAACGATGAATATCAATGTTTCGTGCCTTGTGCTTAGAGCGCATACAACTTATCACCAAATGCTCGTTGTTCTTTCCGTCAAACCGCACAAGACCCATATCAACCATTATAGGCAGATATTTCTTGAACGTCTCAGTATGAATACGAGCCATCTTCTGTATCTTATATGGATTATAGTTTCTGATTGTAGAGCCACGCCCGCATAACTTCTTAAGATAGAGAGCAAGAGCCACAGCTTTTTGTTTCTGCGTCTCACCTACTATCTCATTTGTTATCTTACGACTTATGTACTCGACTCTACTTTTCATTTTAAATGTTCAACACAACGGTCTGACCCATAAAAAAGTCAATCCCGCAACCTTGAATTTGTCATTTTTAACCTTGTCTCGAGTCTTATAGGACGTACAAAAACAAAGCGAGCCGTTAGGAATTATCCCTAACGACTCTGACCTTGTTGGATGCAGTCTTCGGGAGACAACTTTTCAGTTGATAGGGAGTCCCGAAAGTATCTGCATATGTTTAGTGCAACGCAATGCCTTTCGTACCGCTATCCAGCTCCCTATTTCCTTCAAGCATTGCAAAGGTACGAACATTTTTTTGTATTTGCAAATTTTATCCATGATTTTTGCTCATATTTTGGTTTCTTTAACATCTGCCCCCAAAAGATGCCGTTCTTTATACACAAGATACATGGCTCTGCGATACGCCCGTCTGTTCTCTATATCCTTTTCGGTCATATTCTCATTCTGCTTACGCCTATACTCTTTTCCGTAAGCTAAAAGGCGTTCTCTGTTGTTCTTGTAATACTCTCTGTTAGCCTCTTTCAGCCGCTCTAAATGCTTCAATCGGTATTGGCGCATATACTCACGCCTATTTCTTCTGTTCTGTTCTGATATCATAAGTAGTACCTTTTACTTTTAACTCTGCATATCTGCCATCAACATTATGTCTCAGCATCTTACCCAATGGGGAATGATTGTCAAATGGGCTACCATCATTAATGAAGAAATATCCGTCTGAATGATATTCCACAGAGCCAAACGGCTTCTTATCATCAAATCTCGAATAAATCAAATCGCCCTCGAATATAGGCTTATTGTCAAAGTCATAAAGCCCCGTAAACTGCCCAACACTCTCGGGGACTACCTCATAGCCGCCGACCATCAACCTATCAGTAAGGAACGGCTCGGTCTTATTGACCTTCTTGTTATGCACCAAGTCACCATAGACCCAACCTTTGCGACCATTGGCATCCCATCCTCTGAATTTTATTTCTCTCATACAAACGAAATCTTTACATGGGTTATAAGATAGACTATCAGTATCATCAACACACAGAGCACCAAAGAGCACCCAAGACAATTTGAACCATCATTTTTTGCCATAACACTATTCTCTATTAGGATATCTAAACTTGTATTTCTCTCTTACGTCTTCAAGGAAATCCAAATAATTGAAATTCGGATTATCTTTCTTTATAATTTTTAATAGCATCTTACGCTCCATATCGCTAAAATCAGCACTCTCTTGCATCTTTTCGTACAGATTACGATACATGGCTGCGTCTTCCATCCACCCTTGCGAATTTTTTGAAACAGCCTCTAGCTTTTCTTTCAGCTCATTATAAGACAGCTCACGACCACTTTTTTCCAACTCACTGCGGAGCAACTGTTCATTTCTCTCTGCCCTTTCCAACGCCTTGTTTCTCTCAATCTTCGTGCTGACCCAATTATAATAGAACTTCTCACCGAGGTTCAATTGGGCATCCGTGTATTTCTCTTTGTGAAGACATGGAGCTTTCTTTTGGATAAAAAGCCTATTTTCCTTTACCCATATCAGACCCGCATATTCGGGCACTTCTTCAACTTGTATCATGCCATATGGAACGGCATAGTAGAAGTAGTTTGGCATTCGCTTATTATCCACAACCCTTTCGATGTGCTGTTTGATATCATCATCATCCCAATACCTATACTTCTTCTCCATTTTGCCGAATAGGTCTTGCTCATAGACCTTCTGTTTATCTTTGGCAATGGTAGAGCTGAGGACAATATGCTTTTCTAGCTTATGCTTGAAATCATTCTTGTAGTCAGCACGGCTAATCTTAATCTCGAACTCATGGATATACCCGCTCTTAGTCCATAGAAGCTTATCAGACTCCCATGGGAACACATAGAGGTTATCGACATTATATTTCACGCTGCCATGAGCAAAGAACCCGTTGAGTGCCCGTTGAATGGTCTGTTCTGTATAAACGAAATCACTCATATTCCTCTCTGTCGTTTGGTGTGAAACTTATCTGCATGGTGACACACAGCCACCCGCACAGAATCCTATCCCAACTGACATCAAAGAACGGCAATACATGGAACTCCCACATAGGGCAAAACGTTGTCAGATGGAAACTCAGAAACTTACCTATATACAAATCTGTCTTCATAATCTTTACCAATTTTCTACACCAAACGACTTCAAGGCTTCGTCAAGTTGGTGAACAGTGAACTTTCCAACATTTCTGCAGTTGCTGAAGTTTGTTCTGCCATATTTCACTAATGCGCCCACGGAAAGGATATTGTTTTCTCTGCACCTACTATTCACCATCTTTGGAATACTTGTCTTTGCAGCAATCTCCCAAATAGGAGTGGCTTCCAACAACCTCATCTTTTGGTCAACACCATTGACAACCCAATCGTAAAAAACCTTTGTGGTCTCTACATTCAAGCCGCTTGCTAATGCGACTTTTGCCAACTCTAATCTAATCTCTACGTCTGTCATAATCAACAAAATAAATCTTTATATAATGCATCATCAAAAATCTCATCGTAATCGTGGTCATATTCAGAAAAACCAAATTGTGACATTTCACGGTTCAAATCCGCCAAATCTGCCAAACGCCTCGGTCTTTGCATCCTACGTTGAACATACTCGTCAATCCCAAATTCTTCAACATCTTTAGGTGAACAATATACATTGCCATCACTTGTTATGCTGAAAGGAGTTTCTTTCGTGATTAACAGCCACGTGTCTTTGATATGGTTCTTCAGCTCTTCTTTTGGATAGACCGTTTCTGCGTCTGAATCAATAATAGCGATAGCCATAGCATCAAACAAAGCTTGCTCTTCATCGGTCAGCTTAAACCAACTCATATTAGATAAGCACCACATCACATAGCCGATATGGGTAAGGATAAGCTTTTTTATAGGCTCACCTTTATACTTACCAAATGTTATCTTTCTGTCTTCAGTCATAATCAGCACCCCCTAAAAACCTCTTGTTTCTTCTCGCTACAAACCTTTACGGGATTGAGTATCTGCACAAGCTCTTGTTTTGTGATATTCGCCCTCATTGACTCGTGGCGTAGGAAACGCTCGTAGTCTGCCCGTATCTCTTCATTACTAATCGTCTGTTTCATAACAACCAATATAACTTAATGTTCGTCTGTGCATGGCACGCTCTTCTTGTGTCATATCATCAAAACGCTTACCATATATTATTTTCATAAAAAACTCTTTTCTATCCATCAGTAACCTATATTATTCAAGCTACAATACAAGCATGGATTGAAATCGTCATCCTCTATGGGGTCGCCTTCTTCTCTCCAAAGCTCTGCCTCTCTTCGTAACCTACGGCAATTCTCACACAAACTCACCATCACCCAAAAATCTTTTTTGCTCTTCTGTTCATTTCTGCATAAGTCATCGAGATAGGATTATCACCGAACAACGAGCCCATACGGAAATACTCATGCTTGCCGTAATGCGGCTTATTCAGCGTAATCTCGTTTCGCTTGAGGTTCTGCAGCACGCTACGGACAACCAAGATAATAGACATATCCCTACTGACATCCATAATGCGCATTTTGTTTCTCACCTCGTTCTCAAAGATATGGTATTGGCATACTATATCAAAGTTACCCAACTTTTCTTTCACGCTATCGAACACACGTAACATCAGCATAGCAATCTCTTCTTCTGTTTTCGGACGATAGCCGTACTTCAGACCAAAGAGGTAGCTAAGGTCTTCAATCATCGTGTTACCCTTATGCTCTAACCAACCCTTAGAGTAGAGCACGATATCATTAAATTCGAAATTCTCAATCATTGCCACTGATACTTAATGCGTTATAATAATACTGAGCCTCATTGATGGTCATGGGCTTGTCGCTCTCAACCGTAAGGTTCTCACCCTCTCTCGTGAAGATATTGAAACTTGTGTACCGCTTAGGGGGTGTAGGACGGGTAGTAGTAGGAACTACCCGCACTACATTCTTACGTCCCTTAGCAAGTCGCTTACAAAGATTACTCATAGCATCATCAATTCTGTTGCCTTGAACACCTTCTGCTGCACACGACCCTGCATGATAGCATCAAACTTCGTCTCTTCACTGCGGAAATCAGCGTAATTCTGAAAGTACGAGGTCAATCCGTTGTAAACCCAAAGGGCTGTGCCACGCTCACCCATATCCTGACCCACACCGCTCTCGATGGCAAGGCGCATACCCTTCATGATGTTCTGTGTGCGAGTAGGAACGTCACTATGCCCGTTCGTCTCTGTATAGAGCTTGAAAGCCTCATCAGACATCACCACACTAGCAATGATGTTATCCAAGTCCTTCTCAGCCACCTTTACAAGCCGCATGTGCTCGAAACGCTCTTTGAGTGACTTAGTATATACGTCCATCAGATTTAACGCCTTACAAGCCATCAGAGCGTTTTCTTCGTTCGTGAGGTCAAGACGCTGTGTGACATGAGCTGAGTGGCGCAAAGAAAGACAACCGACATTGTTCTGCAACGCTGAGTTAAGAGTGTTGTTGCAGACCACACGGACGGGGGTACACATACACTTTACAGACCCCATGCCGTCATGTGAGGTGGTGAACACCATATAGAGCTCTACTCTGTCATCACCCTTATTGTCAAGAATGATATCCTCAGCGAACTTAGCTGTGACAAACACACGCTCACCATTACCAAGGACACCCGCACTCTCGATGACGGGAGCACCCGAGCCACCCGAGCAAAGGGTATCAATGAAAGAGAAAGCCTCGCTGTTCTGTACAACGCCGTAAGCATCGGTGACAACACCCAACGGCTTGTTCTCGTCCATACGCATTGTAGCCTTACGCCCCTTGATAAGAGCATCTAGGATAAGGTCTGAGCTTACAGACTGACTAGCCATAGCCTCTTGTAAGGCTGGTGTCAGTGCAAAAACGTCCTTTAACTCTACATTGTAGTCCGCATGAGAAGCCTCAAGAGCCTCTTTGACCGTCATTGGTCTGTCAAAAACTTGCCCAAGACCATGCCATGCACGTTCTTTACGACCATTCTCTGCAAAACTAGCAATCCCGTTCTTAATCTCGATGTTGTGTGACATAATTCTGAAAGTTTAAATTGTTACGCTTAAAATATTGTTTACGTTAATACCCCAACCTAAGCCCAATGAGTGCAAAAAATAATCCACTTCGTTGAGCGACTTCTTGCCAGCACCTCTGCAAGACAAGAACCTCAGCTTTGACATGCCGCAAAGGTCGCCGATTGTTTTGACATCCAAAGCGACAAGGGCTGTCATTGTACGTACAGAAAAACCGCAGTCACGAATATCCTTGTTCAGTAATAGGATAAGCTCGTTTCTATCCATCTTTGATATATTCTGCTCTTTTTCGTTGAGCAAGACATTCTTTTCGCTCTGCGAAGCGATACGCTTGTAGGTCTCAAGATTGGTCTTCAAAATCTTAATCTCGTCCTCGTATCGCTTAATGCTGTCAATCTTGTCCTTGATGTTGTTGACATGACGGCTCTTGCGGATAGCTACCTCAGCAATCTGTCTGATACGCTCTCTTGTCATGCCGTAATTAGCGGCAATTTCACTGAGGTCTTTGCCATTGACAACATCTATCAGCACGTTACCCTCTCGCTCTGTCAGCATCTCGTTTGCCTTCATCAGCTCGATAACGCTGACAAAGAATTGGCTACGAATACCATTGTTGACACTGAAAGCATATAGTCTGTTCATGTTACGCTCATCATAGGCATAGTCGTTACAAGCCCGCTGTTCTTCTTTCAGCGCAATATACTTATCACGCTCTGCCTCTAACGCCCTACGAGCCTTTTCTACGTCCATCATGGGCTCTATGAGCTTTATGATAGTGTCCTTGTCAACATAGAAAGTACCGCTTATCTTTTGGTGTGGCAGCGACCCGTTGTCAATCCAATTACGCAAGGTCTGTCTGCTGATACCCGTCAACTTCGATGCCTCTGATATAAGTATTAATTTCATATCTTTATACAGTTTTACGTGTGTCTCACGTTTTAAATCAAACCTAATCTTTCAGCCACATATTTATCTGTAGGCTCGTTCAAGTTACCTCTTACAGCGCAACCATCACCACAACCGCCATTAGCGATAAGGCTATCAAGCTCATTAAAAGCCATTAAAGACTCTCTTTCATTCAAGCCGCTCTTATACAGCTTCTCTGTGCCGTTCATCAAGCATTGGTAAATAAAATAAGTCTTTGTCATAACTCTTGCGCCTATTTTCTAACGTGTGGCTCTCACGCTCTAATCGAACTTTGATGATGCAAAGATACAACAAATATTTTTATCTTGCAAATTTTTCAGCAACTTTGTTACTAAATTTAACATTTTTACATTTGTCTATTGTTTTATTAACGTTTAGCTGTGTGGTAATCGTATTTTATATCAGAATCCTAACGTCAATTGTGCTTGTTCTGCTTGTACCCTCTTTACGGCTTTCTTATAATAGTCCTCTGACTTCTCAAAGCCTATGAAATGCCGCTTAGTATGGTGACAAGCTACTGCAGTCGTACCACTACCAATAAATGGGTCAAGTACGACATCACCCTCCTTAGAGCTGAGTAGCAAGAACTCTTCCATAAGAGCCACGGGCTTTTGTGTGGGGTGTATCTTATCATCACCACTGACGGGCTTTATCTTCTTAACCCTATTATAAAACTCGTTCTGTTCCACTCTGTTGAGGGCAGTACCGTAATCATACACACGCACGATATATTCAATGTTCTGACTAAATCGGTTCTTGTTGATGATACTAAGCGGTTTCTCCCATACGAGGATAGAGAACATATAGCCGTGTTTCTCAGCCCACAGACAATAATATGGCACTTGCGTTTCAGAACAGAACATATAGGCGTTCATTATCTTCATCTTCGGCTCTATCAGCGTAAGGAACTCATCAATACACTTGTCATCAAAGTCGGACATGCCTTTCATCATAAAGCCGTCATTGCTATACAGCTCCGAGTTAGAGAAGACACTATCGGTATTGCATTGTGTACGCTCTTTGTAGGGCTTTCCGGTGGATTTGCAGAAATGATACGGAGGGTCTGTCAGCACAAGCGACACACTCTTATCCTCTATCATCTTCAACCCGTCTTTGTAGTCGCAATTATACACCTTATCCAACATCATAAATCAAATAATGTTTTAGTCTGCTCCAAACCTTTCTTCGCTATATCGCAATACTCTGCCGATATCTCAAATCCTATGTAATGCCTACGTAAAGCACGGGCTACAATCGCGGTTGTCCCAGAACCCATAAAAGGGTCAAGAACCAAATCTTTTTCATTTGACCAACTAAGAATGTGGCGTTTTACAAGTTCTATCGGAAAAACTGCGGGATGACCATTACGTCTTTGGTCAACCGATATATTCCAAACATTACTATCAACCTTTGTGTTGTTAATCTTAAAGTTACGATGTTCTTTGTGACCATTACCTCGCCTTGTCTCAATATCCGAATTAAAAACATATCCTGCTTTCTTACATTTTACTTTGATTGGATTAAATGTTTTTGCCGTACCCTTAACAAAAACAAACATATATTCAAATGATTGTTTGTATCGCTTAGCAGGAAAAACGGGAGCTGGATTTGGTTTATTCCATATCATCGTATCTGATAGATTGAAGCCTATATCCATCATCTTTAGTGCTTGACGGAACGATGACCCTGATTCTGTACCATTCACTGTTTGGTCGCCTATCACCCATACGACAACACCACCTTGTTTAACCACACGGAATAACTCACGAGCTATATTCTCGAAATCAAAAGAATAGCCGTTATAAGTACGCAGATTATCGTATGGCGGTGACGTTACCACCAAATCTACGCTATTTTCTTTCATTTGTCTCAACCCGTCAAGACAATCCATATTATATATCTTATCCAAGTCCATAACTTAGTCGTTAAGCTTAACATACTTTCCTTCAATATCGCAGTTTCTCAGTCGTTTGTCGCACTCTTCACCAAAGGCTACTAGGACACTTCCAAACATGGGAGACTTACGGTTGCCATCAGCATCGATAAACTTTACTCTATGGCGCATAAAAAGCATACTCTTTGCACGAGGAAAAATTATCTCATGGAACAGAAGATTATCCGTCCTATTTACCAACAAGGCTATACCTTTATGTCTAGAAAGTTTTTCCACGAACTGCCTTAACAGAGGATTAGAGTAAGGTGGATTAAGCCATACGACACCTTCCCATGGTTTATTCAACCCATCATCGTCCTTAGTCCAACAGATAGGTGCTGTCTGAAAAGGTCTAACGTCAGTTGGTACAGCGCAAGGGTCACAATCAAAACGACCTAGCTTCGTCAACAATTCTTTTGGAGTGTACCACTCATCAGAAGAAACGCTCTTGTTTTTCTGTGTTCTCTTATCCATATTCGCTATTAAACACAAAGACCCCCCGAAATCAGTCACTTGTGGTTGGCAGCTTTGTGTGACCTCATTCGGGGAGTCCCGTTATGCCTATCAAGTTTACTTTTACTGCCAAACGATTGCAAAGGTAAGCATTTTATTTGTACCATGCAAGTTTTTTGGCATTTATTTATTTTGTTTTATCTTTTTTTGCAAATGGGTTTTTCCTATTGTTCCGTCTAAAGAACTCAGCCTCATCAACCTCTTCCCATACCTCGCCATAAGCCACATGCTGCTTGTCACGTGCCATCAGCAACAGATAGCGGTAAGGTATCTCGTTCACAACTTCGGCATACGATAGGTGCAAGTTCTCCATAAAGGTAGCGACTTGTCCTAAAAGCGTCTCGTTGCCTATGACTTCTGATTTGCTATCAGCTTTCTGACGCTCTTGCTTAAAGCGGATAGCCTCTGAAAATCCTTGATGTCAAGTAATGATATAGCCTTTGACAGACCTTCTATAATCTCACCCATAGTACCTTTCGACAACTCTTCCGCCAAAGTGTCATCGTCAACGATAAACCATGATAACGCTTCGGCTGCTTTGTTCATGTCCTTCATCATCGAGAACATATCCGCAAACGACTCTCCGTCAAAGGACGAAAGACAAAGCCCCGCTGCCGCTATCTTGTGGATTGTCGGCGGCTTGATATAATAGGGCTTGCCATTTACGACAACCGTATTATTCTCAGCCCCAAGGATAGCCTTACTAACTAAATCTGCTCCGTTTTCCATATTACTTGATAAAAAAGAGAGGGAGGCTTACCTCCCCCTCGATTAATATATAAAGAGGATTATGCCTCTTCTGCGCCAAACATGTACTCAGCCTCAACACCATTTGTTTCTGTCTCCATACAAACGGCGGTGATACCAAGACCGATGTTCTTCTCTTGTTGGTCGCCCTTAGCAACGATAGAGGCGTTAGAGAAGACAATCCAGTTGCCAGTCTTTGTCTTAGCAACGACACACTTGTTGACATTCTCAAGCGCACCGCTAGACTTCCAACCGACCTCATCGTTCTTGTCTGCACCTTCACCGCCTTTGGTGATTACCGCACCACCCTGCAATGCTGCCTTATCCTCGAACTGATAGACACCAAGGGTAAATGTGATGGTACGAGCACCAAGGTTCTCCTTGTCACGATAGTAGGGCTGTCCCGTAAGCTCATTGATATACTCGGTAACGGATGGGTCGTCTTGCGAATAACCCCATGTTCCCTCGTGGACGTTCTTGACCTCTTTCATGCTCTGAACAAGCTGCGCCACTTCAGCAGCACTAGCAAGGTCAGAAGAAAGAACGTCTCCATACCACAACTGCTTAATTCCAATAAAAGGTTTTGCCATATCTCTTCAATTTTTAATTGTTACACACTATAAAGTATTAAGGGTTTCAAATAATATCTGAAAGTGGACGTAATGCGAGCCTAGCTGTTGGCTCTGCTCCCTAGAACGGCGGGAATAGGATATGTCGTAATGCTCTCCGTTGTATTCTCCCGCTAATCCGTCATGGAAAATGCGGTAAGCCTCACGTTCAATGTCATCAAGTCTGATGTCAGCTTCGCCCTCGATGTCGGGCAGAAAGAAATTGACTTCCACGAAACACTTGTCAAAGATACGACCCTCAGAGTCCTCTTTCGGTAGGATAGTGATACGCCCCTCTTGTGGGATGTTCGCAATGGGGATATGCCCCTTGACGTAGATAGGCATGTCAAAGCCCTCTATCATCTGCGAAACTATCACTGCCATATCTTCCGTAGTAATCATCCTAACTCTTCCATTATCAGTTTAACACCGCTATCAATAACATTATACCCTTTAGACTCCACTTCACTAGCGTATTCAGCTCTGTTCCCTAGTATCAGCTCATCCTCGGTAGCCTCATGGTAGTTAGACCGCCTTAGATGATACGTGTGGTCTTTGTAGTCACCCTCAGCAACATTGGCATCCTCTGCTCGCTGTCCTAAGTCATCAAGATACTCTCTCACCTCTCGTCTTCCATCGGCAAAGAATTTCTCAATCTCTCTATCTAGGTCAGACATAGGACACCATGTAGTTTAGGTAGTTACACTTTGGAGAATTACGAACCCTACCTTCACCACGCACCTTATCGGTAGCGGTTACACGGCATTGTATATAATCTCCTTCTTTGATATCAACACGCTCGCTGACAACTTTGTACCTAGGGATATAGACACGCCCGTTCTCGTCCTCAAACTTTTCCGTTTGGTTATCATCACACCTACAAGGGCATACATACTGCCACTCTTCCGATGAAGATATAATCCTATTCAAAGAATCACGTGTCTGCATCGTCACCTTCTTGTAAAGGGAATGTGGAGCATAGTACATCATATTACCACTTGTTGGTTCTGTCAATAATCACACTCATGCCTAGGGCGGCTAGAACGTTCGCATCGGGCTTAACGCCGTACTTAGCGCATAGGTAGCTGTAAAGCCAACCCATCTTTCCAATGTCCCATGACACAGAAAATCCATTCTCGTTTACGCTCTTCATGAACGGGGAAAGAGCCATCTCAGCCAATAATGGTATCATAGCCTTCTCAGTAACCTCATAGTCACTCAGTTCGGCATTAAGGTCAATGCCCTTCACTTTCAGCAAATCGCTCTCGGTAGGAGCGAAAGCACGCATTTGTTCAAGAATGTATTCTCTGTTTGTCATGTTACTTTGTACTTCTTCTGCCCCTCTTTGGTTTTTCAGCCTCCTCTACATCAGCAGCTTTCTCGCCTTCCTCTTTAACATCGGTAGGTGCATCCTCGGTAGGTGCTGTTTCGGCTGTCTGTGCAACTTCGGCTACTTTGTCACCCTCTTCCGCAGCCTCTTCCGCAACCTCTGTGGTTGGCTCGGGCTCTTCCGTTGGCTCGGGCTCTTTGGTTGGCTCATGCT
>AUXO010009989.1_pt1 | contig 20812 bp, 7 predicted proteins | sample 768731 | NCBI WGS metagenome assembly AUXO01 (sample SAMN02715735, study PRJNA202380) | gut metagenome | biome: sheep rumen | host: Ovis aries | place: New Zealand: Palmerston North
CTATTTTGAAACATCCTTTTTACCACCTCTCGTTTTTAGGCTTATTTTACTACTTGTCCTTTGTGGTTTTTGTCTTTTTTAGTCCTCAAAACCAAAAAAGTTTTTTACATTTTTTTATTTTTATTTTTTTTATCTTTTTTATTTTTTCATTATTTGAGTTTTATTTTATTACAGAATATAAAAAAAAGCAATATTTTTTAAGAAAAGTAAAAAAAATGTCGCAACATGAAAGGCCGGATTAAAATTACTATTTTAACCCGACCCCATATTAAAAGTTATTTAGTTACTTTTGTTTTTATTATTAATATTCCAGCTGCTAGTATTAATAAACTACTTATAGTTAATAAAATATATGGTGTGTAATTTTTTCCCTTTCCTGTAGGTCCTGTAATATCAACACCTGTTGAATCATCGTCTGGTTCATGTGTCTCTCTAGAATTTGTTGGATCATAGTTACCTGGTATTGAATTATCTACCCTTCCTTCTTTCAAGGCATTTACTTCTACTATGTTATTAACTGAAACTTCATCAGTAGTATTTGCTAAAAGTCTTGATATAACTATGCTTACTTTTTTAGGTTCTCCTGGCTTCATATCTGAAAGTTTAGTAGTTTCTAATATTTTGTTATATTGCGAGAAAACATTATACGATTCTGTTGACATATTCTGGCCTTTTTTAAGTTCTTCTTGCTTATTAATCTCTCTCCATCCTTCTTGGTTTGGATCTACATTTATATCATTTTCAATGTAATCATATAGTCGTGATACTCTAGCTATCTTTGCATTGCTCTGTTTGTCATTTGGTACTATTCCATATAAATAATAATCTTTATCATTATAGTCTATTTCCGTTCCTGTATTGTCTGCTGTAATTTCATATGTCACTTTTAAAGTTGACCCTTGGATTATTTCTTGATCTAATTCAATAGCAACATTTCCCCAATGACCGTTTTCATCTTGCGGTAATTGTCTTAGGTTCTTAATATTATCTACTCTAGGGTCACCAGATATAACAGTTTGTCCATTAGCTAATATTAATTCTACATACGAAATTTCTTTTTTTAAGTCTAGTTTTTGTTGTGGTCTTCTTATTATACCGAAGTCTATATTGTCAAATACAAATTTAAGGTCAGTTTCGTATTGACTGATATTGTCTAAATTAACATCATAATCTAGTTTAATATCAAAATTGTTTGTTTCAGCTTTAATTTCTGTTAAACTTTCTTCACTTGCATTTTTATAAATTATTTCTTCATCAGATTTCGTTGTTCTTTCTTTAACTATATCTATTTCTGAGCTATCTTTTTTTATTCCAACTCTATCTCTTGCATCTGATAATCTTGGTGCTCCATTTCCTGTTTCATTTCTGTACCAATATAATTCTTGCACATCTCCTCTGTATATTGTTGATTTGTAATTATCTGCTTTGACATTTTGAATTTCTTTTCCACTTGTATCATAAATTACGCTTTTATTTCCGTATGTGTAGCGAATAACGTATTTCCCTGGAATTACTCCTGAGAATTCGTAATTACCTTTTTGGTCTGTAGTAGTTTTTGCATCTAATACAGATTTGTCTTTTTTGTATAATTTTGCTATTTTATTTCCGTCATCAATTGATAATAATTCTACAGTTACATTTCCAACTACATTTTCAGTGTTACTATCATATTTTCCATTTCCTATTCTTTGTTTTTCATATCCAGATTTTTCTAATTCTTCAGCTATTGCACTATCTTCCCATACTGTTCCTTTAATTACTCTTCCTTCTTGTAATTCTAGAATTAAAGATGGTGCTGAATCTGTGTCATCTTCATAAGTTTCCTTATTAATTGGTTTTGCTGTTTCTGGGTTAGAGTCACTTTCAATACCTCCATAAACTTTGCTAAAGTTTTTATCTTCATAAGTTGAATATGAACTTATTTCAGTTACGGAGTTTAATGTAGCTCTTTTATTTAATACTGCATTTATTGCGTCATTGTCTAATTTATATTGAATATATATATCCTTCTTACTTTGTGGTTCAATATTTTGATTTACATTAAGAGTTACTTTTTTGAAACCATCTTTATTATAATTTTCGTCTTCTTTATATTCAATCTTCTTTTCTAATTTTCCATCTTGTGTATAATAATAGATGCTATTTATTGCATATCTATTATCAAAGTAATTTACTAACTTATTAACCTTTGTATACACACTTGTTGATTCATTTCTAATTGCAACTTTATACGTTATATATACCTCTAGTTTTCCTCTATTTTCAGATTGCTTATTATAGCTAATGTCTGATGAATATATTGTTCTTTTATAGCTCTGTGTTCCATATTTGCTTCCAAATTTAACTGCCACATTAAATCCACTTTCATCCTTTTGATTGTCTGTATTAGTTATATCTGATGGTCTTTGTTCATAGTAATATGTATGTGTATAATTATTTAATGAAACTTCTGCTTTTTCCATATCTTCTATTATTGCTAAATCTGGCATTTCTCTTTCTTTTAGTCCTAAGTTTATATTTGTTATTTCTTCTATAGAATTTGCTTTTATATTTTCAGCTGTATAGTTAAATATGCTATTTTTATTGTAATTATCACTTGTAATAGCCGTAATTAAAAACTTATCATCTACTCCTGAAATTGGGTATTTTTGCCCTTTATATCCATACTTATATTCGCTTGCATTTTTATTATATTTTAATGTACTTGTATGGTTATTATATGAATACTCTAATGTTGTTTCTTTGTTATTTGTATCTATCGCTTTATTGTTTTCAATAGTTGTATATTTATTATTAAAATCTTCCCTATTTTTACCATTTTGCGTTTCTGTCGCTTTTGATCCATTTTCCACATGTTTTACAAGGACGTTTGTATAGCACATTCCATTGTATTCAAATTCAATGTAAGCATTTATTAAATCTTCTATTTTTAATTTTTCTTTATATGTGCTAGAATCCCCTGGTGTATAATTTCCAAATGCATATTCACCTTTTTCATTTGTTGTTGCAATTTTTGTTTTTCCTTTTCCGTAATTAAGCGTAACTTTTACATTTTCTAGTCTTTTGTCTTCCTTATCTTCTTTATTTTCTCTCCATAAATCATTTTGATATCCATCTTTACCAATATAATATTTAATGTCTTCCCAAACATAACCTGAAACTTTTACATATACACGTTCATTGTCTACAGTTTTATCTGTTGTCTGTCCTGGAGATATTATTCCTGCTGATATTTCTTTACTTGTTATCTCATATCCGAAATTTAAATTTTTTGTTTCTTTTATTATATATGAACCAATTCTTAAATCATTTACCTGTATTTCTCCATCTTTATTTGTAATAAACTCTGTTGCACTATTTTCTACAGATGTATATGAAATTTCTCCATTTGATGCCCTAACTACCCAACCTAAAGTATCATGTTTTATTTTAAATCCTACATTTGACAATTTCTTTTTTGTAGTAATATCCTGTTTTATAATTTTTAAGTTTCCATATGCAATGTTAGTATAGTTAAGTGTTACTGGTCTAGTTACCTCCCCTAATGTTACTGTAACTTCACGTGTAGAGCCAACATTTTTTGAATAACCTGGTTTATTGTTTTTGGTTTCTTTTACAATGTAAGTGCCTAAATCTAAGTTTCCAATTATTATTTCACTATTAGCATTTGTTACAAATGTTTTTGCCTTCTCTTGTGTTCCATACCCTGTTACTTTGTAATTATTATCTGCTTGTACAAATCCCTTGTTATTATCTTTTTTCTGTAGTATAAATTCAACACCTTGACCTAACTTTTCATTGGTATCTTCATCTACTTTAACAATTTTTAAAGCTCCAGTACCTTTATTTGCAAAATTCAATTCTGTAAATTGTTCTGTTGATGTTTCAGAAAGGACTGTTATATTTTTTGTAATTCCTGCATTTTCAGAATATCCATTATTTGGGTTTTTTATTTCTATTATTTGATACTCTCTTTGAGCATTTAAATCATAAATTTTTATTTCAGCATTTTCGTTTGTTTTAAATACTGTTGCTTCTGATTCTTTAAGATAATCTCCTATACAATTATATGCACCTGATTCACCTGTTTTTTCAGTAGCCTCTAAGTAATATCCTGTAGCTAGATCCTTAATTTTAAATTCTACATCTTTTTGAATAGTAGAATCACCACTATTTCCAGTTTTTATAATTTTTAAATTTCCATATGACTTATTTGTTAAACCAGTATTTGAATCATATGAAGTTGGAATTGCAGTTTTTCCTGCTTCTACATTTACTGTCCAATATAATGGTTCTAATACTTTGCCTTCCTTATCTTTTCTTTTTGTTCTTTCTATTGCACTATTTTGCTTATATCCTATATTTGAATTATAAATTTCTGTAATTCTGTATTCTCCTGTCTTCAATCCAGTAATAGTTATTTTTCCTTTATTTGTACCATCTTCTGGTGTTGTAAACATAACATTGTTGTTGGCATACTCTGTACTAACATAATCTGTTACTTCATATAGTCCATTTCCTTTATCTTTTGCCATTACAAAGTTCCCATTACCATCTTTAACTTGAACAATAAATGTAACTCCTCCTAATTTGTTTAAATTTCCATCTTCTTTTACTATTTGTAAATCTCCATTACCTTGTGGCTTAAGTAAATTTAATGTTTTTTCCCTTGTCTTTTTTACAGCATAATATAAACATATATCTTGATCACCCGTTGAACCTGTATCTGGAACACCTAACACACATCTTGCTTTGTAATATATATATTGTTTATGCAATACTATATTAGATATATTACCAATATCTGTATTATCTAATACAATATATAATTCATCTGAATAGTCTTTTATGTCTGCAATATTGCCTTTTACTGTATTTCCATCTGTGCTATATTTTGTAGTGGTAATTGTTGTTCCATTATCCATTGTTATAACAGCTTTTGTTAAATTACCATATTTATTATTTATATTATAAGGTCCAATAAATGTATGGTTTCCACTTACAGAAATATTGGGCTCATCGCCTATTCCTCTTTCAAAAGTTTCTTCTGTAATAGCTGCAGCATATGCACCTGAAGCAACATCAGTATCATGATATAATTTTTCTCTTTCTTCCTTATTTCCACCTTTTGCATTTATATATGATACATATGCTTCTGTACTGTTAATATTTGGGATTGCATCACTCCAATTACATAATTGCACAGCCATCTGAGCAATACATGCTTTATTATAGTTTCTTTTTAGTCCAAGTGCACCTATTTCGTTTCTAATTCTAGATTGATATGCCTCATAAGCAAATTTTTGTAATATATATTTGTGCTCACCAAATGTACTTATCTCATTATTATAATTAATATCGAAAGTGTATACTTTTACTGTTGACGTCTCTCCGTTTAATTTATCTTGATGTCCAAAACATACCGCACCATTATAAAATATAATTCCATCTTTTTTATCTTCATCTTTATCCCTAACTAACCCAGCATTATATTCATCATTCCATAGTTTATTTTCTAATTTTAATTTATTTCTTACACCATACTCTTTAAATCCATATTCAGACCACCATCTTGGACTACCATTTGGCTTAGTACTATTTAACCATTCTTCTGAATTATTTTTATCTCCATATCCATAGTACCTCAATTGGTAAAAAACACCTATTAGTTTACCACCAAGTGCAGGTTTTCCTTGCAATACACTTCCTTGATAGCAAAAGTCAACTGCAAATGCTTTAGAAGGTATTGTTACACATATTAAAATTATTAAAAATGTTAAAATTTTTAAACTTACTTTCTTTTGCATAAATACCTCCCTTTTAAATCATATTTTAAGACTTTTAATTTTATCAAATATATTCCTGAACATATTATAATGCCAATTGATAATGCTAATATTATGTATGTAACTGCACCAGTTTTTATAGAAACTATTACCTGTGCTGTACTTATATCATCCTCGTTAGATTCTTTGTTATTTGGTGTAGAATCAATATCTCCTATAGATAAATCATTACTTGCACTACTTATTTCAGCTGTATTAGTTATAATTCCGGTATTATTTTGATTCATTGTCTTTACCAAAGTTAAAGTTGTAGTTTTGGTTTCTCCTGGATTTATTATTTCATTTGCTAATTCTTTTGTTTTTAGTTCTCCTGTTGTTGTCTGATACCAATTTTTATTCAATTCTGAGCGAAATACTAAATCATTTGGTATATAATCTATAATTTCGTTTATATAACCGGCTATTTCTCCCTCATTAATTACTTGAATACCATATTCTATTATTACTGTGCTGTTTACTAGTTGTTTAGCATCTATTTCCACTTTTGCAAATTGAGTATTGTTATATTCGTATAATTTGGTTCCTTTATTATTTTGAACTATCACTTTATTTATGTATTTATTTAATTTTAAATCGAATGTTTTATTTTCAACAAAACCAGCATCAATATTATCTAGGTTTTTACCATTTAATTGTAAATTTTCTGTTGCTGCTACTTTTGTTTCATTTTCATTAATATTTATGTTTTTTATAATTACATCAGAGTTTTTACTATTATTTACTCCTGCTTTTTTTATTTCTGTTACTCCATATTTAGATGTATCGTATATAAATGCTACAATATAGTTCCCTTTGTTTATATTATTAAATTCATATTCTCCATTATTGTTTGTTTTTGCACTATTTTTTTCATCTGTTATTGAGTTTATTAATATTACCTCAATATTATCCATTCTTTTTTCGTTTTCCTGTCTTTCTCCATCTCTATTACTATCTATCCACGCTACACCTTTTATATAATGTATGTTATTGTTTTCTTCTTTTTCCTCTTGTGATATTTTATCTCCTTTTGCATCTCCATTTTTTTCATCTTTTGATGATGAACTATCTTCTTTTTCTTCTTGTGTTTTTTCCTTATCTTCTTCATCAGCTCCTGGAGTTGTATTTTCCACTATATCATCCATTTCACTTGTTTTTTTTCTATTTGGATCATCCTGTTCGTCTTTATCTGTATATATAATAATTTCTGATTTTTCTTTATCACTTACCATATATGTAATTGAGTTGCTTTTTTCAATTATTTTATCTCCCTCTACAGTCACTATATTTTCTACTGAATATTGCTTTAACTTGCTCTTTTCAACTTGTGTTTTTATTACCAATGTAGCAGTAGTATAAGCGTCTATCTCTACTTTTCCCATTAATGTGTTATAATTGTTCTCTGAAATTACTATTTCTTGTTTATTTTCTCCATTTAATATATATGCTTCTTTAACAGTTAAACCATCTGGTACTTCGTCAATAACTGTTAAATATGCTGTTATTGCTCCCAAGTTTTTTATTTCAGTTGAAAACTCTATTTCTTCGCCATCAACTAAATAACTATTTTCCTCTTTGGATGATTTTTGATTTAACTCTATCTGTGTCTCAGACTGATGAATTGTTCTATACATTTCATTCGAATAATATTTTTCACCTTCAATTTCCACATTAGATGTAACCGTTGTTCTTAATTGACTTTGTGCTAAATCAATTTCTTTTGTTAAAAGTACCACTACAATACTTTCTTCAGTTTTGGCATCTACATTATTTATCTTTAGTGTTACAACATTATTCTCATAGCTTACAAATTCATAATTTTCACCTTCATCTATTGAATCTGGATTAAATGAAAATTCTGATGACAGAGGTATATTAACTTGAATATTGTTTAACTTCTTATCACTTAAATTCTGAACACGTATTTCTACTTTCATAACAGAATTAGAGCGTATTCTCTGAGTAGCTCCAGTATAGTCATATATTGTCACTTTGATTTTACCTGGTTTTATTTCATTTCCAGTTAAATTTAATTCTCCTTGTTCTAAATCATTTTCTTTTACTTCTATTTTTCCAATAAGTTTTGAATTATTGCTTTGTGTTTTATGAACAGTAACTTGATAATCAAATTCTCTACTATCATTTCTCTTTAATTCTCCAACAATTAGCTCTTTAGAGCTTATTTCTATATTTTCCTTATATTCATAAGTCTTCTCTATTTGTTCTGTTGTTGTATTAAAATACTTACTTTCAACGCTGTCCCAAAACGTTCCATTTTCATGATATGAATATAATTTTAAATTAGTTATATCTTCGTCTCCTGTATTTGTTACTTTTACTTTATATTTTATTATTTGTCCTTCTAAAACATCTTCTCCTATTTCTAAATTATTACTACCTGTTGTACCATTAACTTCTATTTTTAAATTTCCTATTTGTTTTGTTTCAATATTAGAATTAATTTGTTTATTTTGTTCTGAATAATTAGTTGCTTGTGTAGATAATTGTATTGTAGAATTTGTTGAAGCACTAACTCCTAGGTAACTATATGATATTTCTAGATTTGTATAAGCTGTTTGATTTGTTTCTAAATTTTCCTTTATTCCAATCTTATTACTTAAATTTAGTGTTTCTCCACTAGATATTTCATTATCATCTAACGTTACTTTAAATGCCTTTATTTTATTAATATCTTCTACATTTTCTGCCCATGTATTACTATCTTGTTGTGCATTTTCATCTTCTGAATAATATATTTTTCCACTCCTGTCTCCTATATTAATTTTTTCAACTAATTTTGGCTCAAAAGATGTTTCATTTTCTTTAGTTATTCTTCCTATTATTGATACATCTGTTATGCTTTCTTCATAATTATTTATAATAGATATCTCTTCGTTTGCTTGAATTTCTTCATTATTTGTATCCAAATTTGCTATATTTACTTTATTATCAATACTTTCTACTATATCCTGCCTATTATTATAATTTGATAATTTATTGTAAATAAGTAGTCCATATTTAGAGTTTAAATATATTGGAGCTTTTTTTGTAAATATCTCATTTGGTCTATTTTCATTAGTGTAATTCATTACAATTTCTGATTCTTTAGTCGGTGTTTTTTTGTCTATTTCTATATCCCCAATTAATACTATTTGAATTCCCTCATCTATCTTACTTGCATAGCTTGTTTGTTCTCCTTTAAGTTTCATGCTTATAATTGTACTTCCATCTTCACTTATATGTAATCTAGGTTCTACAATATTAAACATATCTTGCATATTTACCTGTTCTATTTTCTTTACTTTTATAATTAGTTCTTTTGGCAATATAATTTCAACTGTAGGGTTTTTATATAAATCGTATTTTTCTGCATCACTTTTTAGTGTTATTAACATTTGTACATTTTCATTTATTTGTAAAGTAGATAGCTGATTATTACTTATCTCTAATTTTGCATCATTTTGTTTTTCATAATTATCCTGTAATGCTAATACTATTCCATTTCCAAGTACAATAAAATCAACCATAGTTAACTCTATTATTAAAATTAAAACTAAAAAACACTGTAAAATCTTATCTCTCATAATTACCCTCCTTCATGTCTTTTCGATACATTTCTCCTATATTTATAGTACGCTTTTGTTTTTTCAAAGTCAATATTAGCATTTTCCAGTTATACCAAATATTACATCACTTAAATTTTATGTTTTTAGGGATACTGTTTCTTCCATTCTTCGATGCATTTTTTTAAGTTTTCTTTACATTTTAGTTACATCTTTTTTCTGTTTTTTACAAAAAATCTTTTAAAACATTGTTTGCGTAAGTTTTTAGCAAAAAGGCGCAAAAAAAGAAACCTATCTAAATCTCTTTAGATAAGCCTCTTTTCTCTATGGAATTAAGAATTATTTGTTATCTACAACTTTCTTCTTAATTAGCACTACTCCTAATCCTAAGATTACTAAAGCTACTGTACAAACAATTGTTGGGATAACAAAGTTTTTATCTTCACCAGTATTTGGTGTTACAATTACTTCTTCTGCTCTGTCATAAAGTTTTGAAACTTTTGGTGTAATTTTTCTTCCTGTTTCTGTAATGATCTTAGTATCTATTATTTCTGCATCATTATTTAAGTTTATTTCGTCGCTATTAGCAAGTACCTTTGATGTATGTAATTCTACTACTTTTGAATCACCAGGTTTCATTTCGCCTTCTAAGTCTGCATTGTGTAAAATTGTCTTGTCTTGTAATTTTACGTCTCTGATTTTCTCTGTATTTGCTGTAGACCATTCTGTATAAATAGTTTCATATATTTGACTTGATGTTTCCCATTTATATATTGTATTTCCTTCTTCGTCAGTAGTTTTTCCTTCTTTGAAGTATTTTTCTGTAATAGTATCACCTGTGTATGTTTTGTCATAGCTACTTTTATCAACTACTTCCCAGTTACCATTATTTGCAGTTTCGTCCATTACCATTGTTGAATCTAAATAGTCATATACTCCAGTTGGTCTAACTTTTACAAGATTATCTTTTATTGTTCCATATTTATAGTAATCCTCATTTGAATAATCAAGCTCACTATTATTTGAAACTTTAATTTCATATCCAATTTGAACAGTTGCTCCTTGAATTAATTCGTTATCTAATTCTAGTTTTACATATCCGTTTTTTGGGCTTACATTTGATGATGGTGCCATGTAAGTTAGATGATTTGTTTGTCCATCTAATTTGCCATTGTCATTTACTTTAGCATCTACTATTACTTGACCATTTGCAAGTGTTACTTTAAATGTTTTTACTTTCTTAGAAATATCTAAACTTTGTCTTGGTCTTTCTACGATACCAAAGTCTATATTTTTAATATTATATCCTTGAGGTATAAATTTATCATCAAAACTTGTTGTATTTGTATCCGTTATTTCTACAGTTATTCCCATAGTAGGTGTTGTAGAATTCATTTTATTAATGTCTTCTCCATTGTCTATTTTCTTTCTTAGCTCATAATCATCTATTGCATCTGTTAACCTTGGTGTATCAACATCTTTCTTATACCAACTCTTATCGTTTTGATCTCTTGAACTATTATATATTGTTCCTTTATAGTCTTGAACTGTATATGTTTTATCTCCCCATGTAAATGTTAATGTGTAGTCTCCAGGAATAAATCCTGAAATTAAATAGTTTCCTTCGTTATCTGTTGTTGCATCATATACTTTTCCATTTTCTACATTTTCTTTTAATGTTACTTTAACACCTTCTATTCCTTTTTCTCCTTCTTCATAAGCTCCTGAGCCCTTTCTTTCTTCTTTAACCTTTAGTTCTCCTGAAGTAGAGTCAAGGAATACTTTACCTGTCATTTTTCTTGCGTTTTCTGCAACTTCTAGTAATAATCCTGGTGCTGAATCTGTATCATCTTGGAAAGTTGCTTTATTTTCTGGATCCGCATTTCCTGGGTTAGAATCTATGTCAATTCCTGCGTACTCTTTTCCTTTTGTATCAAATACAGAGTAAGAATTTATTTCTGCAACATTATTTAAGTTAGATTTTTCATTTAATATATTTAATACTGCTTCTCTATTTAGTTCAAACTGTACATAAATATCTCTTTGTGATTGTGCTTCTATTTTTCCTAACGTACTAGTATTTATTACTGTTTTAGCGTATTTATCATTATATTTTGAATCTTGGCGTTCAAGATTATTTTCTTTTACTTCACCGTTATTTAGTTCTGTTCCAACTTTTGTAAGTGTATATTTACTATCATAGTAATCTACTATACTATTTACCTGTGATAATAAATTTGTAGATTGATTTTTTACAGCTATTTTATATGTAATATATACTTTTAGTTCTTTACTACTATCCTTACTTGTATATTCATAGTCTGATTTGTAAATTGCTCTTGAATATGACATATCTCCATATTTGCTTCCGAATTTTACACCTACATTAAATCCATCGCCATATTCACCTTGATTTTTAAATCTTTGTGCATATTCATATATGTGGTTATATCCATTAACTGCTACTTTTACACTTTGTAAGTCTTTAACTAAAGCTAAATCTGGTTGTTCTCTTTCATATAATCCAAGATTAATATATTTTATTTCTGTAACACCTGGTTTAAAATGCTCATTAATATTGTATTTTGCCTCTGTTGTATTTGCTGTAATTGGATATTGGCCATTATTTATAAGTGTTGATTTATGTTCGTTTTCGTCTATATTATAATTTAGTGTGTATTTTTCATTTCCACTACTATCACGTGTTATACCTGTATTAGATGTTTTTCCTTCTACTACACTAAAGTTTTTGTTAAAGTTATCTCTTGTTGTATTGTTTTCAGCTGATTTTGAACCATTTTTTTCATTTTCTAAGTGAGGTACTACATTAGTATATGTTAATCCATCATATTCAAATTCTACATAATAATTATATAATACGATGTTTTTTCTGTCTTTATCATTACTATCATATAATGGAATTTCTTTAAATAGATATTTTCCTCCATCTGCTGTTGTTGCTTTAAATGGATTTCCATTTTTGTCTTTTACCTCTTCATGAGTTCTTTTATCCATTAATCTTACAGTAATTCCATCTAGTAATATATCATTATCATCTACATAATCATTGATGCTTGGATGTTTGTTTGATTTATATAAATCATTTCTAGTTGATGTTTTAGATGTTTGTTTATCTACCCATACAAATCCTGATAAGTCTATTGATGTTTGTTCATTATATATTTTTGATTCTGTTTGTGTTCCTGATTTTATTTCAACTGTTGAGTTTTCTGTTGACATTACATAATGGTCTATTGTTCCAACTTCTTCTATTTCATATTTTCCTGTAACTAAATTTTCGATTAATATTTCACCTTTTTTATCTGTTATAAACGTAGTTGCTTCTTCTTTACTTGCCCTATAATTATCTTCATTTAACGGAACTTCATATTTACGCTCTTCTGTTGATTGTTGATGTGCTCCTGTTGACATTGAAGCACCTTCTTTAGCTTTTATATATTTTCCAGTATTAATAGATTTAATTTTAAATTCAACACCTTGTAATTTGTGTGATTCATTATTTTTATCAACTTTAACTATTTTTAATTTTCCTACTTTTAATTTATTTGTAAATGTAAGTGTTACTGTTTTTTTTGCTTCTACTTGCACAGGTTCTGAGCTAACACCATAGTTTTCACCATATCCAAAGTTTGGGTTACTAACCTCAATTGCTTGATATTTTTTTCTGGCAACTAAATTTTTTATTATAGTTTTACCTTCTGCTCCTGTTTTAAATTCTGTTGCATCACCTTCTTTTGTTACTTCTTTTGTCGCTTTATATGTTCTAGTTTCAGTATTTAGCTGATGAGCTCCTGTGGTCATACTGATTCCTGTTGACTCAGCACGTACATATTTTCCATCATCTGTTTTTAATTTGAATTTTACATTTGGTAATGCTATATTATTATTTGCCTCATCAACTTTCTTAACTTCTAAATCACCATATTCCGTTTTTTCCTTTCTAGAGCAGAAGTACATATGAGATTGTTTAGCTCCGTATTGAACAAATATGAATCTGGCTCTATATTTGTCCGTAATATCATTTTTAATTTCCGCTTTTGATTCGTTATTTGTTAGGCCTCCCCCTACGTCCTTACAAACGCCAAACTTGTGCAACATTGCTATGTGAGTATGTACTAACCTTTTAAGATACGACTTATTTGGACATTTTTTAATATAATCTTCTTCTCCGTTAGCAATCGAGTCATGCGCATATTTTGCCATTGTCTTAATCAGATTTATAAAACTTTTATCCGTAATTTCTTCTCCTGTAGTTTCTCCTTTTTTAATTATAGTAACTTTATCATGTGTATTATCTGTCGTTAAATCTATTACAGTTACAATATTTCCCAGTTGTTTATTTATCTCTGCTGTTTTTCTGTGTTCAATACATGTTTCACCTACGTACCTTATTGAATTTTTAATAGCGTAACCTTTATACTCAATTTGCCCATTCGGCATAAAAGAATGTGTAAAGAAAAAATCATCGTTGCCTTCAAATGTACTTTTAATTACATCGCAAAGTTTCCCATTCTTAATCGGATTCGTAATCGGATCTTTTTTCTGTTTTCCAAAAACATCTGTTGCCAACATTCCTAAACACATTGCAATGATAAAAACTACTACAATTAATTTTTTTATTAAATTATTCATTTTTATCACCTCTCTTTTTTATAATTTTTATTGCTATAACCATAAATATTACTAATCCTATACTTATATATAGCGCTATTGCTAATTCTGCACCTGTTTTAATTGAAACAATAATTCTTGCATCACTCATGTCATCTTCACCATTAACTTTATTTACAGCTGTAGAATCTTTATCTGCAATTGCTAAATCATTGCTTGATTTTGCAATTTCTGCTGTATTTACAGTTGTTCCTGTATTGTTTTCTGTCATTGTCTTAGTTAAAATTACTGTTACTGTTTTTGTCTCACCAGGTTTTATTACTTGGTTTGCCAATGTAGTGTTATGTAATTGTTTGTCTGTTGATAAATACCAGTATTTATTCATTTCTGAGTTAAATTTCATGTCACTTGGAATATAATCAACTATTTCGTTAACATATCCTGCAACTTCTCCCTCATTTTTAACGTCTATTCCATATTCTACTACAACTGTTGAACCTGCAATTTGTTTTGCGTGAATTTCAGCTTTGGCTATCTTCTCTTTATTATATTCTCTTACTGTTGTTCCTGCAGAATTTTGAATTGTTATTTTTTTAATATATTTATTTATGCTTAAATCAAATATTTTATTTTCCATTAATCCTGCATTTATATTTGCTATTCCATTTTGGTTTATTTCTATTGCGTCTGTTATTCCTAGTTTTTCTCCATTAACAACTTTAGAAATAAAGTCTGAATTTATACTTTCATTTATTCCTGATTTTTTGTATTCTGTAAGTGAATATTTTGTATCATCATATTTTATTGCTACAATATATTTGCCTTTTTGTAATTCTTTAAATTCATATTTACCATTATCATCTGTTTTTACTGTAGATTTTGTTTCACCAGTATCTAAATTTAATAATCTTAATTCAATATTTTTAATTATTTGTTCATCAGAATCTATTTGTCCATCTCTATTTTGGTCTAACCATACTAATCCAGAAATTGTTCCCTTTGCTACACTTGTTGGCACATCTTCTTGTTGCTCTACTGGTTCTTCTTGATTTGTAGGTTTTTCAGGTGTCTCAATATCCTGTTCTAATTTATATGTAACTTTATTTGATTCTACATAATTATTTCTTGCAGATACTCCTACAACATTTGACAATTCATTGTTATCTGATAGTTCGTTTGCAATTTTTGTTTCTGCTATAAATTTGATTTCTGAAAATGCACCAATGTCTGTTTCATAATTTACTGAATTTTCATCTTCATCAATTTCTAATGGTGTTTGTTTTCCATCTTTTATCATATACGCATTTTGAATACCTGCTTCTCCTGGTAAATAATCTGAAATTTCAAATGTATCTGCCTCATCACTTTCATTTTTTATTGTTGTAGTAAATATAAGTTCATCACCATTTTTTACTGTTTCTGTTTGTACACTTCCTTCTTGTGTTACAGACATTTTTGTTTTAAACTGATATGCTTTCATATCTGTTACATTCGATATGTAATTTTTTCCATCTAATGTAACAGTTGCAATTAAATTAATATCCACATTTTTTTCTTCAAAGTCTTTTAACATAAATGTAATTATACCTTCATCCGTACTACCTTTATTAATTTTATTTATATTAAATATTGCAACATTATTTTCTGTTTTTATAAATTCTAATCCAGATTCTTCATTAAATACACTTGGATTTTCCTCAATATATTCACCTAATGGAATTTCTATTTTTATGTTCTCTAAATCTTTATCACTAATATTTTTTACACTTAGTACTGATGATGTAGAAAATCCTGCTTGTGGCAAATCTTCTAAATTTCCACCACGTAATAATGTGACTTTTATATCAGCATCTTTTATTTTATTGTTTAGTGTATGTATTGTTTGTTCTTCCTTATTGTCTGCACTTACAAAAATTGTTCCTTTTGTTTCTTCTCCAGGTTTTTCCATTGCTAAATATTCATATTCAAATATTTTATTTTCACCAGCCTTTAATGTTTCTATTGTAAATTCTTTTTGTTTTAATTCCTGGTTTTCTTCATACAATGTTGAGTCTACTTCTTCTCCTGTCAATGTATCTATCGCTTTTGTTACAAAATAATCATAAAATACTGCATTATCATGTTTTGCAACCACTTTAACATTTTTAAGTTCTTCTCCTGTTGTATTTGTTAATTGTAATTTGACTCTTACAGTTTGACCTTCGTTTATTTCTTCTCCATCTTTTAGTTCTTTTCCAGCTGATACTGCTAATACTTTTAAGTTTCCTATTTCTTTTAAATTTTCTTCTGCAACTGGTGCTGTTAAATTAATGTTTTTAGATACTCCTGCAGTTGTTAATAGTGCTGTAGTATAATCTTCGCTTATGTTTTGTCCACCATGCGCATAAGAAACATTTAATTTTTCAGTATCATTTAGGTTGTAATCTAAGTTGTTTGGTGTTGCTAGTTTATAAGAAACTGTTGCCATTTGTCCTGGTAAAAGTTGATTGTTTGGTACTTCTATTTTATATGCTTCAGCTTTTGATATATCAACAATATTTTCTTTCCATTCACCATCTTTACCTTCTGAATAGTATATTTTACTTCCTTCTATGTTTGTATTAATTTCTTCTAAACTACCTAATTCTGGTATTTCTCCAGTTAATCTTACATTTTCCATGTTTGTTTCGTAGTTGTTTATAATATTTCTTTCTACTGTTATTTCACTTTTTTCTGTTGTTGGTATATTAAGTTTTAACTGTTCATTTGATGTTGTTTCTAATACTTCTTTTCCATTGCTTACTTTACTATATACAAATGATCCATATTTAGATTCTATATTAAAGTTTTTGTTTGTTTCGTAAACAGATTGAGAACCATTTTCATTTGTGTATTTCATAGCAATATTTGCTTTTTTAGATGGTGTCGTTTTACTAAATTTAATGTCTGCATTTATTACTATTTGAATTCCTTCACTTATTTCAGATGTATAAGCTTTTTGTTCTCCTGCCATGTCTATGCTTATTACTTTTCCAAGTCCATCAATTGTTTCTAAACCTGCTTTTGTAACTTGCATTTCATCTGCATAAAGCTTGTTTATAGAGTTTACTTTTATTTCTTCTATTTCGCTTGGTAAGATTATTCTTATTCTTGGATTTTTGTATAAATCGTTTTGTTCTTTAGAAGATTTTAAAGTTGCTCTTATTTCTACATTATTTGTTTCTATTGATGATAAACTATTTTTATTAAGATCAATTATTGCTTGTGTTGTTGCTTCTTCTAATTTTGTTTTAGCTTCAGCTACATTTGTATTGTTTGTTCCATATTCGCAATTAGCTTTTGTGCTTAATTCTGTTGCTTGTTTTACTATTTCTTTATCCATTGCTCTAATTGTTTTTGTATGTCTTATTTCTATATTTCCTTCTGTTACTGGTTTTGTTGTCTTTAATTCTATTGAACTAGGTTCTTTTCCTGCATAATCTATTACTATGTTTCTGCTCTCATCTACTGCACTTGCAGCATTTACTGTTCCTAAAACCTCACCGTTTTCATTAAATATTGTTATTGTTCCTTGTTCTCCAAATATTTTATCAAAACTATCTTTATTAATTATCGTTTTGTTATATACAACATTTGCTTCTATCTCATTATTTGGTACTATATATTTAGAAGCTTCTTCTTTTACGTCTATATAGTCTTCAGCGCTTGCTAAATTAACTGCAATATTTGTTTTACTTTCATAACTTCTATCTATTGCAGAATATAATTTTCCTTTATATATTGAATCCTCTGTGTTTTTTTCTTGTATTTGGACTATTCCATCTTTTACTTCATTATTTAATACAATTTTATTTGTAACATTTAATTCTTTCTTATTATATAATGTTACTTTTTCTTCTGCAGTTAGCTCAAGTCCATTTACATCTACATCATTATCATATACTAATGAAATTACAGCCTTTTCGCTTCCTTGCTTTTTCCATAATATATTGTTTTCTGCATTTGGTTCATTAGTAAATGCTATAGAAATATTAGACCCATCATAATCATAATTATAATTTGTCATTGTATTTAACGTAATGTTTTTAGCTACAGCTGGTACTTCTTTGCCTTCTATAGTTGGCACATTTACTTTAAAATCTATTTTTTCTACTGGATAATTGTTATCTTTTAATCCTAAGTTCATTTGTAACTGTACAACTCTTTTATCCTCTCCTGAAACCTTTACAATTTTATTTGTTATCACTTCCATGGCATTTTTTACATTATCTTGATTGTTGTTTTCAACATATTCAAGTCTTACTTCTTTTGCTGCTTCTATTTTAAATTCTTTATTCTTATTGTTTTTATAAATACCATTTAAATTTAACACACTTACCATATTTAATAAACCTACATTAAATACATCACTTTTAATAGGTTTAATTGGTATTTCAATTTTTGCTGTTGTTCCAGCATTTATTTGATTTAGTGTTATAGTATTATTTTCAATTTTCTGGATATATTGATTTTGTACACTTTCCAATGTAAAATTGCTATTTTGTACACTTATATTTCCATTAAAATCTCCTTCATTTTTAACACTTATATTAAGTTCTAAAATGCTATTATCTTTTATATTAGCACTAAACTCAACGTTTTTGTTATTTGTTGCAACATTATCATTCGCATAACTTATTAAACCATTTATCATATAAACGAAATTGGTCATAGTTAAGGATGCTAATAGCAAAATAACTGTTACTACTTTTAAAATTTTTCCTTTCATAATAGTAGAACCTCCTTAATTTAAATTACCTCTATATATTATTATACCTTATTCTCAAACATTTTTCAACTTTTTTTTCTACTTTTTTAACTTTTTATGTTAATTTTTTGTTTTTTTGTCTTTTATTTACTTACGGATTATATTTTTCAAAATTTTTCTAATAAAATATTACATTTTCATTACTTTTTCATAACAATTTGTAACATTTGATTTTTTTGCTCATATAATACTACATAGATTTATTTTTTAGTTCATATATTTGTATTAGAGGTGATTTTTTTGAATGATTTTAATTTCGATGAAAATACTGTAAATAAATTAAAAAAAATGATAAATAATGGTAATTTATCAGATGTTATGGCTCAAATTCCGCCTGATATGATACAAAATTTTTCTTCAATTATAAATAATAATTCTGATACTTCAAATACCTATTCTAAAAAAGCAGAAAGTTCTAAAACCGTAGGTTCTAACTTCGATTTTAGTAATATTGATATGAATACGATTATGAAAATGAAATCTGTTATGGATAAAATGAATTCAAAGAATAATGCAGGTATGAATTTATTGTATTCACTAAAGCCTTATTTAAGAGATGGAAGAAAAGAAAAATTAGACCAATATGCTAATTTAATGAATTTTATGCAAATAGCTGAGCTTTTAAAAAATGATAATAATAAATCTAAGGAGAATAATGGTAATGAATAGTTTTCCATTTTTTAAATTTGCATATCCTAATTATTATTATAGATATAATCCAAGATATTATAATAATATTGAGCATAAAATAGAAAATATAGATAAAAATGGCAATATAAACGACAATTTAAACAGCAATTTAAACGAAAATGAAATACTACATGAAAAAGAAAATAGAAAAATATCACCTAAATATAATTCTTTTGCCAATATTAATTTATCTAATTTATTTTCTTCTAATATAGAAGATCCTATTTTAGAAATTCTTGGCATTAAATTATATTTAGATGATATTATAATTATTAGCTTATTGTTCTTTCTCTATACAGAAAATGTACAAGATGACATTTTATTTATTGTACTTATTTTGCTCCTTTTAAGCTAAGTTTTATTCTATTACTATTTTATCTTCTACTATACTAATATATGCTTGTCTGTGAAGAGGTTCTTCTTCTCTATCTATCTCTTTTACTATATTTGCAATCCTTATTTGCACTGCATCGAATAAGCCAGCTGCTACAATTGCCTCTTTATTTCCCTTTGCTCCAGCATGAGCTAAGCCTCTTAATGCTCCTTGTACTATAATATTTTCTGAGGCTATTACTTCTGCTCCAGAATTTACATCTCCTATAATAACTATACTTCCTTCTATTTCTATTTTTTGCCCTGAACGAAGTGAACCTTTATGAAATTTAGTTTCGGATGTAGCTATTTCTCTTGTAAATGTTTTCTTTATACTATGTAGTCCTAGGGTTTTAGGCATATCAAAGTTTACTTCCACATCTATTTTTTCTTTTATGATTTTTTCTATTTCGTCAATTTCTTTATTTTTTAAAATTTTTCCTGTAACCAAAATAGGTGTTTTTTCATCTTTATATAGTTTTTTTAGTTCTGGTAATTTCTTTTTTAATGATTCTATTATTTCATTTTGTTCTGCTTTATCATTTAATTTTATTGCTATTTCATTTTTCTTTAGGTTTATACTAACACAATTTCTACTCATTTTAACATCCCTTCTTTTTATATAGCTTACATTTTACTACTAAGCCAACATACATAATATTTAGAGTTAAGATTGTTTAAAAACTAATTAAAAATCTGTACATATGGTTTAGCGCTCATATCTTCTTCTACATTTTGTGTATTCATTCCAAAATACTCTGCCATTATATCTCTTACAACTTCTGCTGTATAGTTTCCGTGTCCTCCATTTTCTACCATAACTACTATTGCAATTTCTGGTTTTTCAAAAGGTGCAAAACCCACAAACCATGCGTGTACTTTATTTCCTGGTGCTTCTGCTGAACCTGTTTTTCCTCCTACACTAATATTAAAATCTTTAAATC
>AUXO014771676.1_pt1 | contig 20810 bp, 16 predicted proteins | sample 768731 | NCBI WGS metagenome assembly AUXO01 (sample SAMN02715735, study PRJNA202380) | gut metagenome | biome: sheep rumen | host: Ovis aries | place: New Zealand: Palmerston North
GATCTTGAGAGAATCTGACATGAGTTTATTGTATGCTGCTTTGAGATTGTCCGACGAGGAAATGATGTACTGCAGCGACATCGTCGCAACATCTTCCTGTGATCCTTTGATCCTTGAATACAGATGAGCTAATAATGAATCAGCCATATATGATCCTCCTAATTCCTGTTATACCCAAACTCTCTGCTCTTAAGCACGTACTTCCACCACTTCTCCCTCTCGAGAATAATGTCATCAGCTGTATTCTCCTTATACACATCAAGTATCGAATACTGAAAGTTTTCCTGAATATAGCTGAACTTCAGCTTCTTCAGATCCTTATTACCGCCATGACCATTATCAATGTAGGATTTCCATCTGCCCCACAGCATCCCATCTCCAGTTGCAGAACCAACATACTGCTTACCATTTGAGGTATCAGTGATGAGATATACGCCCTTCTGGTTCTGCAAAGCAGTCTTCCAAGCGTCTGTATCAATAACACTGTACAGTTCCTTCCAAGTGATACTGACCTTATCATATCCTGGGAACGGAAGCTTGTATGACTCTCTTCTGATCTCTATCACTTCAAGATCATCGATGTATCTCTCCAAGCAGCAATAACTCTGTCTGAATTGCCTCTTGTAGTAGATTATCGCTTTGCCGATGAGATCTTCTCCAATATCCGTAAGTTCAGTATCATAGATGAAATGACCGTCTTTGGTTTCCTTGCATCCCTTGACGGAATACACACCTCCGAACAGCCATTCCATATTACCAAGACTGATAAGTGACAGTATGTATTCACGACCAAAGTTCCTGTTGTTCTGATACTCCTGCCATTCCTTAAACCTGCCTGCTAAGAACTCCATCAGAGCTTCTTCGCGGATCTTAGATCCGCGGGCAAAGTGGAGTTTGATAGAGACCTTATTATCTTCAAGGAAAGGTATGAGAGTACTAATTAACATAGCCATCACATCCGCATAAGATCCTTGAATAGATCTCTGATACCCATAAGAACAAATCCAAGGTTATTCTCTGCCTGCTTAGTACTGTCCTTTGTGTGCCAATCCTGCGGCTTGACCTTCAGTGTTCCATCAGGGTTAAGAAGCTCATCTTTGCTTAATCCTGCACCATATTTATCATCAAGTGGGCTGGCTTCTACAAGAATAGCCTCCTCTGTTGAGAGCAATGCATCAACGAACTCGATATTAGACTGAACCTTTCCAAGATTACCGTGGAAAATGATCTCCCTGAATGCTTTATCCCAAACATCAGATTGGAAACCGATGACTTTTCTTCCTAACTGCTTACACACCTTAGGATTAGGTTCATTCATGATCTTTTTGTATGAATCCAAGTCGTTAAAGAGCAGTGCTTTCTCAGACATCATATACTGTTCTGCAGTTTGGTATACTCTTCCGTTGATCTCAAAAGGATAGGGATACCATTGTGACAATACCCTTTTTTCACAGCCTTCATCAGCCTGCCAGAAAGTAACATATTTGAATTCTCTTCCGGAATCGACCTCATTTATCAACCAATCAATTTTATATCTGTTAAAGTATTTCTCCTTGTGCGGGGCGATTATGCCAAGATTACCAAGATCCATAGCTTTGATAATTGCTTTTGCCATATCAGGATTTTCCATCTTTCCATTATCCATGTGAAAACCTCCTTTCGGTTTAAGATAATTATAATTCTTCCCCAAAGAAAGTGTAAGCAATACTGTCCAGTTGCTTTGACAACACTGAAAAATCAGTGTTAAGATTTAATGTACATACACTTATCTGATTTCCACTCATCTGATAAACATAATCGGGTTGAATTCCTTTTTCAGTTTCGGCATACAGCAGCATTCCAGCAACTACATCACCGGTTTTATTATTTGCCGTCATATTCTTAACATATGTGAAAATCTGGTATAGATTGTTAGATCTAACAGTATCAACATCATATTGGGTCTGCATTATCTTGCTGTAATATTTTGCATCTATCACAAGAGTCTTTCCATTATGCTGAAGAACAATATCACTTTGCATTGTCGGAAGCATTGTATCAAAACCATCATCCAAGACCCAGGGAATCTCCGGTGCATGAGCTTTTATCTTGGGCCATTCTTTTCTATAGTACTCAAGTATGAATTTTTCATACAATCTGCACATTCTCTGATCATCTATGAAGGAAGCTAGTTTATGTTCTCCTTCAGATGTGGTTAATAGCATTCCTTCAGTAACAAGCTGACAGATACTGATCAGCATTCGATATGAGATATTGTTTCTATGAAATCTAATACTTCCCCACTGAACCGATGACAACTCAATAGTCTCAACATTTGAGAAATATAGCATTTCTTTTTTCAGTTCGTCCTTGTATTCTGAATCCACATCCTTCTGTCTGACTAACAATGATGCTGTAGATTTCAATACTTGATTAAACAAGTTGTTATCAGACAACTCATCATAGTCGCATGAAATCACTCGTTTCTGCGATATGTAATTTTTAACAGTGCCCGGCATGTTTATCTTGCCGCGCAATGATGTGCGGTCTTCATTGAATGATGTGTATTCACGGTACAGGCCTTGTTTGATCTGTCTACCTATCCCCTTCGAGAGAATTGCTGCAAACAGATTATGTATATTATCAAACTCTTCCTTATCTATGTTTTCAAAGACACCTTGATTAAGTTCTTTAAAGGCATATGACAACATGTAATACACATTCTTAATGAATATGCTTTTCTCTTTAGCCATTAAACACACCATTCAAATTGTTCGACCAACGCTTAATCTTAGTATCATCATCAAACCAATACTCTTCGAGCATAGGGATTATTTCGGCTTCGACAATTGATTTCAACAATTCTTCTGTGCAATCACTGATATTGCAGAAATAACTATGACCAATACAGAATCCTTCCCCCAATGATTTATCCGTCGTGATTTCCTTATTCAATTCGCAGATCCGTGCGATGAGGGCATCAAATGTATCATTTCCGATCTCATTCTGATACTTAATAAAACCATCAGTCACAAACCCAGGAGTCATTTTAAAGAAACTAAATCTACGGCGCAGTGCATAGTCAATCATTGCAAGACTCCTGTCTGCAGTATTCATCATACCAATTATGTAGAGATTCTTCGGGACAGAGAACTGCATACCATTATAGGCGAGGGTTGCCTTTTCTCCCCTGTAATCCTTCTCGATAAGCATTAGCAACTCACCAAAAATCTTGCTCATATTACCTCGATTGATCTCATCAATTATAAAGAAGAAATCCTGATCAGGCTGATTAGCAGCCTTTTGACAGAATCTGTAAAAGATGCCGTTTCTCAATTCAAAACCTGCCTCTGACGGTTTATACCCCATGACAAAATCTTCATAAGAGTAATTCTGATGAAACTGAACAAATTCGATCCTGTTATCATCCTTCACACCCATGATCGAATAAGCCAGTCGTTTTGCTGCAAATGTCTTTCCTACACCGGGAGCACCTTGCAGAATGATGTTCTTTTTAACTTTAAGAACAGAAACAAGCCTTTCGTATCTTTCTTTAGGCATAAAGACCTCTCTGAGGAAATCCTCTTCCGAATACTTTGGAAGAGTTTCTTCCTTCTCGGCACGATTATTCTCCCTTATAAGATCCATAATGAAGTTATACTCATCTTCCGTTAACTTGAACAACGATCCTCTGGGGTTCAAAAAGAACTCCATATTTGTAAGTTCATCACTATCCTTAAGCGTCTGATAATCTATCGTATTTTCAAGATTCTCTGTTTTTCTGAACATGATCGTCTCACCATCTTGTTCTTCTGCGACTTCTGCCAAAGCAACAATCTGCTTGATTGGAGCAGATTCATACCCTATTACTTTATCTCCGACCTTCGCATCCAAGAAATTTTGAAAGACCCGTCTTTTATTACCGTTTGAATTATATAACGAGTATTCCTCACATTGTCCTACTGATATATTTGAGAAACTCCAGATGTTTGGATTTGCATCGAGCCACCAATAATGAGTTGTATTATCGTTTTCATCACTATGATTACCGTATAGTTCAATATCACTTAAATCTACGGAATCCAAGGCCTCAGATAATTGAGGACGCAGTTTCCATATAAAAGCACCATATTCATCACTGGTTGCATTTCTTCCTGTATATAGTACAGGCCAAAAAGAATCTGTACCATCACTGTTTTGAGGGTTAGGACATCCCGTATATTTGATGATTCTTTTTGCAAGTTTTGTCGAACCAATATTATAGAATCCGGCAGTTCTTCCATATTTCTGTGCGATCATAGCACATGAAGCTTCACCACCATAGTCTTTAAAACACTTGACTATTTCAAGTGCATTTTCTGTAAAAACAGTCTTGTTTTGTAACAATTCAATCCAATCATCAACCGTAAGTCCGGATTCGTAATCAGCCCCATACACTTCGGTTTGCTTATTGGAAGAGACCAAATAACTATGAGCAATATAAAAACCAAGATCCATAGTCATTGTGTTAAGCAAAGGATCCGAATAACATTTCTCGTTAAGATGATCATCCAACATCATCCTCATCTCCGGATCGGATTGTAATACTCCGCGGATCTCGTTATAAAACTTCATAAATGAACGGATATTCTCAGCATGATTTCCCTGCTTTATCAAATATGAACTATCAAGTTTTTCTGCAACTTTTTTTATCGTTGTATACTTAAAAATATAGTATTTATCAGGGAACCTTAACCAAAGATAAATAGTTACGGCGTTTATATTTTGAAAATGCATTCGTCCATCCTGTAACCTTTTTATCGCTGCCCATTTTGGAAGTAATTCATCAGCTTTCGTTATGAATTGATCAATCCTTTCGTATACATCCCTGCTCTCATCATATAGATTGATAAACATAGCTCGAACATCTTCGGGGAACAGCGTTGCAAATTCAACTATCATGTTCTTTGCATATCTTCTTGCTGAGGTCAACAGGTTAAGCGTTTTCTTCAGTGATGCCTCTAACATTTCAGCGAAATCAGGAGCATCAATACTCCAATTGTCTTGGAAACACTTTACAGCCTCCCACTTATACTCTTCTTCAGGCCAAATACTATCTGCAAAAGAACCTTTATATGAGCTGATAGCGTCCTGCAACTTCAGGAAATCAAAACTATAGTTTTTATTCGAATCAGTAAGGATCATAGGCACCTCCAAACAATTAATTGATTTTTATCTGTTAGTATTCACAATCGTTTTCCCGTTAATGCTTATTTGTCATTTGATTGCTAAATAGCTCTGGATAATTACGTTGAATTCTTTCAAACGGAGAAGTATTACCAAAATCCGGCAATTCGCCTTCTCCAACGAACACATATTCGGGCAAATATTTACTTTTAAAATAAATACAGGGATGACTGTTTGACAACCGTAGATCACCATATAAGACGTGCATTAGATAGAGATTAACAATATACAGTGCGGCCAGCGCAGAAAAAGCGTTTTCCAAGGTTGCTTGTTTGTATGAATTTTCATTGTTATGTTTCAGCACATTGTAAGAACTCCACCATTCTAACCCTTTAACCTGTCCATTGTTCATTCGCCAGCCATCAAGCGGCTTGCACATTGCAAATGGAGTTATCAGTTCAAAATCAATTATCTTAGGATATTTTTCAAGTATAATACGGCTTATATCACTAATATTAACCTTATCAGTTCCGTTGAATCCTGCCAAAGATTTTGCAATCAATTCAAATTCAGAAGCAGCCAAAAGGATTATTTGTTTAAATCTATCTGAAAAAACATTTCCTTGTTCAAATATCAATTCATTTGTCTCATTATCCAACTTCAAGCCATGATAAGTATATATTTTTGTATCATCAAAAAGCTTAGCTAGTGAGCAAAAGTATTGCCAATGCTGAACATATTCATACGAATCCATAGTCCCCTCCAGTTATATGACTGAAATCGGTTATCCTGTGTTCACTATTGAAGAATCAATTTTATTTTATCACAAATACAACGGTGAAAAATGTCTATACCAATGAATGTCCGAGAACTAAAACCTAACTTGTTCCGGCTGTCATAGATTAGGGTTTCAGTTTACCAATGAATGTCCGAGAACTAAAACTTATACGAAGATCTGAAGCGACACGCCCTGGTTTCAGTTTACCAATGAATGTCCGAGAACTAAAACACATCTTTTAATAGCACGGCCAACTATATTGTTTCAGTTTACCAATGAATGTCCGAGAACTAAAACCTGTTATATTGAGCAATGCCAAGACCGGAAGTTTCAGTTTACCAATGAATGTCCGAGAACTAAAACCAATTAAGAAGTGGATAAAGATCTCCGACGGTTTCAGTTTACCAATGAATGTCCGAGAACTAAAACTAATTATGTTCTGACAGATACAGTAAGGGTGTTTCAGTTTACCAATGAATGTCCGAGAACTAAAACCTGTTGTCGGTTTATCTACTTTGTACGGCTGTTTCAGTTTACCAATGAATGTCCGAGAACTAAAACCTGATCGATGCCGACAATAACATTATTGCGTTTCAGTTTACCAATGAATGTCCGAGAACTAAAACGGCTTTTCGGGATATATATATTAATCTCAAGTTTCAGTTTACCAATGAATGTCCGAGAACTAAAACGCCGTTTCCAGAGGTAAATACAAACGCCTTGTTTCAGTTTACCAATGAATGTCCGAGAACTAAAACTAACTCTGCCGCTCATGTATTTATACTTGAGTTTCAGTTTACCAATGAATGTCCGAGAACTAAAACATAAAACGATTTGCGCCACCATGACGTGCCGTTTCAGTTTACCAATGAATGTCCGAGAACTAAAACGCTCCCGCTCTTGTCAAGGCTTAATAGCTTGTTTCAGTTTACCAATGAATGTCCGAGAACTAAAACCAAGAAGTCTTGTCTGTGCAGCTCCGTCAGTTTCAGTTTACCAATGAATGTCCGAGAACTAAAACGTGTCTATGAGATCGGCAATCTCATCAATAGTTTCAGTTTACCAATGAATGTCCGAGAACTAAAACGAGGCTGGAGCTGAGGTGGTCAAGGAGAACGTTTCAGTTTACCAATGAATGTCCGAGAACTAAAACGTTCCGGAAGAAGCATCAGAGTGAGTACCTGTTTCAGTTTACCAATGAATGTCCGAGAACTAAAACTTTCATCCGCAGTGTATAGGACGCCTCCGGTTTCAGTTTACCAATGAATGTCCGAGAACTAAAACGTTCCGGAAGAAGCATCAGAGTGAGTACCTGTTTCAGTTTACCAATGAATGTCCGAGAACTAAAACTTAGGACAGTAATTAAAGTCATAATCCGAGTTTCAGTTTACCAATGAATGTCCGAGAACTAAAACTATGATAGCTGCTACAACTCAAGGAGGTGAGTTTCAGTTTACCAATGAATGTCCGAGAACTAAAACGCTCTGCTGGTTATATCCGCCAACCATGATGTTTCAGTTTACCAATGAATGTCCGAGAACTAAAACATTTTAAACATTCCGGCTCAATCGTTTTAAGTTTCAGTTTACCAATGAATGTCCGAGAACTAAAACTACATAGAGATTGATACCCTTGCCGGAGTGTTTCAGTTTACCAATGAATGTCCGAGAACTAAAACCCATACGAACTTCCAGAGCATCGATATCACGTTTCAGTTTACCAATGAATGTCCGAGAACTAAAACTTACATCAGGAAGAAGGCCATCCTCAAGCCGTTTCAGTTTACCAATGAATGTCCGAGAACTAAAACCTTAAACACGATAATTCTATCATTTTCGCAACTTAAGAGTCAAATTTCGATCAAATCACTATCTGAATAGTCTTTTTTCCCCTCGTCTGAACCAATAATGAGTTTTATACCTTCATACTGTTTCTCTGTAACTTTAAGACATCTCACATCCCCTTGAGGAGGTTTGTTTCGCTCGATCATTGATATATACTTCTCACAATCATCATGATTACGGGTAATCCTCTCATAAACCGAAAACTGTAGCATTGAAAAACCGTTCTTTACCAAGAACTTTCTGAATACAGAGTAACTCTTTCGTTCCTCTTTAGTTTGGGTAGGAAGGTCAAAAAACACTATAAGTCTCATTGCTCTATTTCTCATGATGATATATTATTTCCGGCACCTTGCATCGTTCGAAATTGTTTGTTTCTATGGAAGTTACATAACTCTTGATCATAGAATCAATAGCATATCTAACTTTCATTGTCTTTCCATCGAAGAAAACTTCATCATTAAGCAGATTAACCAGCTCACGTTTCGTCTCCTTCGAAAGATCTTCCATAAGCAATTGATAATTCAACGCTACCCACTCATCTACTAGAGGTCTTAAAGGTTCCATAAAATCATCTGCTAGATTAAAAGGATTGGTTTCAGATATATGATGAATACCTACAACACACGAGAATCCATGCGCTACAAGAGATTTTGCTATTCCAGAACGAATTATTGCATATCCATAGTTCAATGTATTATTAACCGCATCATCTTCAAATCTAACAAAACTTGAGCCAAATAGATTTCTGAAATACAGTTTAGCTGCTATTGCTTCTCGATTCCCAACATCATGAATCGCAACCTCATCAGATAAAGAATGCATTCTATCAACTATCTCAGTATCACACCAAAGATTTTCCAAACATATGCTTTGATTCAGTATCTTTTGCCTAATGATTATCTTCCAAATAGATCCTTTAAAATCGTCAGATAACTCCAATTGTTTCTTAATAATCCTATAGCTGTGATAACTCGCATTAAGAGGATATGTTACTGATACCGGCATATGGTGATCATCTGTAATGATCAAATGCACTTTATGTTCTGCCAACGAAGCAAGTACTGGCACCGTGATCAACAACTCTCGATTGTCGATTACTACACAGTACAGATCATCCATAGGGATCTTATTACTCTTACCATTGTTATCTTCAATGATAAGCCAATCATCCTTAAGACTTAGCTTTTCTCCGTTATAAACAATGACTGATCTCCACATTTCTTCATACCCATAATATGACCCAAGATAGATATTTCTATTTTTGAACAAGCACCTGCTAAATTTATAGAGTTATCTCTTCCGCTCAGATTCATATTAGAAAATAGTCTTATCTTGCCTGTGTTACGATTAATATTCTCTACACCTCTATATGCACCAAAGCCGTTGTTCTTGATGTTACCCTTTTTGTCATATGAAATTATGTATTCGTTCTTAAACAAATACATAACATGCTTGTACCCTAACGGCAGAGGTTTTAATAGCCGTAGCTTTCCTCTCTTGGAATCGTGAACAACATCTACATATCGTATACCACGTATTTGATATGTTCCTTTGTCATCAATAAAGATCTCAATACAGTAATAGCTCCTTGCATCATAAATAGTGAAATTTCCACTCTCATTGATGCCTTTATTGAATCGAACATAATATGGTGATTTTAGATTATTCTTTATGTCATTCTCCAATTCTATATAGGTATTAAAGCCAGTCTTCTTCAATGCAATCGGATTATCACTTGCAACCATATTTCCCCTGAACTTTTTGGAAATCTTAAATGAAACGTATGGCAATTTAATTCTTTCTGCAAATGTAGGATCACTTGAGTAGTATTTCTTAACCCTCGTGGCATATTCGTCTTCCGTAACCATCCTAATATCTTCAATATAATCCATTACATCTCGGGGCGACAAATTCTTTGTGAATTTATCGAACTGTTTACGAATGACATCAGAATCTGCATTTGGATCAAAGTCTTTGTCAGAAAATACAATCTGAGCATTTGGTTTTATACATACTGCTTCAGGGCAGACAATTGGAAGGTCAGAATTAATATCCTCCAGCATATTTGGAACAATAACAGTACCTGCTTCTATATCAGCATCGGTCAAATTGCTCTTAATTGCATCCATATTATTACGAAGCGACCTGTATGATTTTTCCATTTGTGTATAACCAAAAGCGTCAAATGTAATTTCAAGTGGAACTCGAATCTCAATCTCACTTCTGAAATCTTTACAAATACTCGGAACAAAGCCTGAATCAAGCAAAGATCTGGTATATTCACGATTAAATCCATAGAAATGATGTATCTTATCGAGAGACTTTGCCTTTTCTTTTTCCAACTCATCATATAATACTAATGAGGTCTTAGAATTTCCTTTTTTTGCATGATACTCAGCATCCTTACGTATACTCTCAATTCTCAAATAGTCTTGTGCAATCTCAATATACGGTCTGGTAAGATTTGCAACGACTGCAGCATCAATTGCGTGGTGATAATAATGAAGTTTACGTGTCTTTTGCTCCAAGCCATAAACTGACGGAACACCATCGTATCTTTTGCTTCTTGTTCCAAGCCATCTTCTTCTAAAACGACTAGTTACTGAACCTTTGATAACGTTTACTGTTACATCACCATTAAATGAAAGCCTCAAGTAGTTAGAAACATATTTGCTAATGGTTCTTGTATCGTTAATATTGCGGTCAACAAAACCACTTATCACATCATCCGTTAATGATTCCAACATCAAGTATTCGTATTTAATCCTATTGATATTGTTTGTCCTATATAGATTATTAACACGATTCTTAAAACCCTTTGCCTGCGAACTATCCATGTATTCCAGAGGAAGACGGTTATTCTTTTTCTGGTTTTCTTCCGTAAGAACAAGAACCTTATTGTTTAATGTCTCATCAAGAATAATCGACTGCGGAACAATGTGTTCTATCTGAACATTTACAGCTGCAACAATCTCCTTAAATTGAATCTCCTTCCCAGAGTACATACACATGTGCTTCTGGTCTTTCCATAGCTTGTACTTATCTAACAATCTATCTGAAAGCATCACTGAATACCCTTCGCTATACAGTTTTCTAAGTAATTCTGCTCTCAATTCTTCATTTGAGTTCTCATTTTCTTTCTGATATTTTGCAGTTTCTTTACGTTGTTCAAAAGACTTTCCAATATCACGTGCAATCTCAATATTGATTGTTTTGATATCTTTATATAAACCCATTACGGCATTTACAATTTTACGAGTCTCATTGATTGTCCTGTACACTACCGGGTTACGAACCATATCAGGGTCGTTAATAGGGAGTAACTTACCATCATTAGACAAGAACTTTTTCTCATCATTCTCTATATTATTCTTGATAAAGTCCGCCTGGAAGTCTCCATATTTAATTCCATTAAGATAAGCAGAAATAGCTTCCTTCATATATTTGAATGACACGTTTGACACTCCAAGAGACTTTATCGTTTTAAGCCCGTCTGCATAACCCAGCCTATTGTATTCTTCATCTGTAACATTATTTTTGATTTCATCTTTTCTTCTTCGTGGCGTTGCATACTTGGCAATAGCCAGACCAATTTTCGAAGAAAGAGAACAATCATCGTAATAATTCTCTTCCTTGAATTGCTGCATAAAATCTACATCAAACAAATGATCGTCAGTAAGGATCTTTATATATGGTGCTTTGATTATAACTTTTTTCTTACTCAACTCACCCGGAAAAGAAACCTCAATTTTATGATCTTTGCATATTTTCTCTAGATGTTTTTTGGAAAGTGAACCACCATTCTCAAATAATTGGAGACGTATTTCCATGACAACACTTTCAGGGCAGTTTACCTCTTTATTATCGCAATAGAACCTCAATTGAGATAATGTGTTAATAACAACATACATATCATATAATTGAGAGTTCTTATGCCCCCTGCCTTCCGTGGGATAGAAAGAACAGTTACCGACCAATTCATCAAATCCTGAATATGACTGATGCCCTTTGAGAGATTTCATCATTGATTCGCGTCTTTCTGGAGATTCTGCTTTGTTGGGTCCAGGACCGTCTTCAAAATCTCTTTGAACAAAAATAATCGAACAGATCTTGTCTATAGCATCATCCGTTAATTGTTCGTATCCAAACTCTCGCTGGCATGATAATAATACTTTCAGTTCATCAATGAGCGTACTTCTATTGATCAGGTACACGTAATTAGTTTCTTTCTTCCCATCTGTTCCTCGTATGGCTCTATTACGTATAACTAACTTCCCATTACGTTCATCTCGGAAACATGGTTCGTTATAGATCATTTGACCTATGGTTCTATATTGATCCTTCTTCTCCTCATATATTGTATTAATGCGATTCTTAGCAACTGCAAGTTTGCCTGAATCTTCCTCATCGTCTTCATAAAAATCTCTATATCCACGGTAATTAGAAAGATTTATGAGAACTGAAGCAAGCTCAATCGGACTCAGTTTACGAGATATGCCTTCTGACCTGTACCTCCATGTATCCGGATTAAAACCTTTGGTTTTGTACGAACAGTTAATATCTTCAACAGAAATAATGTTTAATTCTTCAATAAATGATTTTAAACGAATGTTGCGATGCTTACGTCTCTTATTGAGTCGCTTTGTTGATCTGTATGATCTTCTTATCTGACTTGCTCTACCTGCCGCATCAGTAGCCCCCTCTTCGCCACTTTCAAATATTCTCACACCCAGATCAACAATTCTCCTGGCATCTTCATCAATAATTGCCCAACCCAGTGAACCTATTCCAACATCTAACCCCAGTATTTTACTCATAAATCTATTCCTCCATCAGAAAGATATAATAATTATCTCAACTATCGTCAATTCCTGCACACTAAAAATCGGCTTCACAATTTATACAAAATGTTGTATCATAAAAATGTACTTAGAGGTGTTTATCAACGAATGTCCGAGAAACTAATGATAAACAACGGTCATTTACCAATGAATGTCCGAGAATCTAAGATAAAGCTATATGCTGTGGGGTTGCGTATCCCCTTATCGAACGTACTAAGATGAGTTTCGGCTCATCTTTTTTATTGACAAACCACATCACTATTATCCTATTTTCTTCACCTCCAACCTCGCCCTCAAATACTCTCTCAACCCATCATCCACACAATACACATAGCACCCTTTCATACCTCTGGTCAGCAGAGTCCTATAGGTATTCTTGATGATCTCATCAGCCCTTGCCTTAGCCTTCTCCGGATCAGCCTTATAGAGACCTTTTATTCCCTTAAGAGACTGATCAGTACTTGCCCTCTTGGTAAAATCAGTAACGATATGCCCATTCTCGAACCGCATGTCTTCGCCGATGATCACGCCAACATAGTCAAACTCCAGGCCCTGAGAAGTATGTATGCACCCGACCTCGTTAACGGATGTATCGCTGATGGCATAGGCACTATCGTTGCCGAGATTCCAGCTCATCTCAAAGTCGCCGATCTTGATGTCATGGTAGTCCGTGTTATTCTGTTCTGACTTGAGCCAGTTCCAGCAATAACCAGCTAATATCCTGGCTCTGTTGTTATAGGCATTTTTGTCCAAAATCATCTGCTGCATCTGAATAGGTGTATCGCATATCTGAATATCAAAATCGATACCTTCAAGATCATAGTTAGCAGTCTCTCTGATCTCCAGGGTATTATCAAGCCACGCAAGATATCCGTTCGATCCATTGCATCTGAACTGAGATACCAGTTCCATTTCCGTGACTTCAGACCCCTCAAGTTCAGCCCACTTCTTGATCTCATCAATACTACCGATGTCATCCATCGTGACGCGCTGACTCTCGTCTATAAAGAAGACAGAGCAATAGGAAGCATTAATGATCTCCTTGATCTGGTTCTCACCGAGATTATGGAACATTCCTGACTTCTCATTCAAGCGGTGTGCCTCATCGACTATGAGTGTGTTTATGATATTGCATCCGACATCGGTATAGGAGCCGGATCCTTTGAACATGTTATTCACACTGCTTACAACTTTTGTTCCCTTCAGTCGCTTGAGGTAAACATTGCGAGGTGCACTGTTCTTGGAAGTATACTGCACCAGCTGGTGACGCTGCGTTAGCTCCGCCAGGAGATTAACTGCAATGACTGACTTACCGGTTCCGGGGCCGCCTTTGCAGATGATGGTTCGCTTCTTACCGTCGCGCTGGCACATTTTGGAGAGCCTGATGATATCCTCGTAGACCACCTTCTGCTCATCTATCATTATGAACTCCGGATTACCCTTGATCATATTCGCGATGGTGTCCTGCAGGCTCTTGGAGGGCCTGATTTTGCCGTGGTCGATCAGATACAGGATCTCTTTGTTGTCGCCTTTGAGGATTAGTTTCTTGATGAATTCTCGAAGCTTAAGATTGTCCCCAACCGCAAATGCGGGCGCCTCCGAAATGTATTCGCTGTAGATCGGATCGTCGATCGGATCATAGTGTGATGCTCTCTTGTAGTTGTGGAGATACGCGCAGGCTTTCAGAGCGATCTGCTTCTCCTGGACTTCAACGTTGTAATCCTTGATCAGCTGGGCATAAGACCACGCCTGATAAGACGGATGAACTACTCTCCTGTTCGCTCCGCCGGTATAAGTCTCCACAAGAGCATCGACCGAGTCGATCTTTGTGATCTTCTCCCACTGCTTAAGTTCGATAACTACCACGCCGGGCTTATCGTTGCGGTCGTATCCACTGATGAGGAAATCGACTCTCTTAGAAGTCTGCGGGATGTTGTACTCGATGGCAACTCCTGCATCCGCGGGGATCTCCGGATCATTCATGATGATGTACATATTCTTAAGCGAATTCACCCACGAACGAAACTCGCTCTGAGCAGTATGTCTGCCGAGCTTCTCAAATATGCGCTGCTCGATCTTCGAAGCGATACTGTCTTCTTCGACATTCCTTAAGAAATCACTCTTCGTGCCATCATAAACGATCATACCATCACCTACAGTTCCGTATATTTCGCGGCGTTGCCGTATGCTTTATCAACTGGGTATTTCTTCCTGTTTGCTTCCAACTTGGTGGTAACGATATCTGCCACATCAAGATCAAGCGCATCAGCCATTAAAAGTGCGTAAAGAAATACATCCGCAAGTTCTTCCTTAACCTTCTCCGTCTTCCCTTCTGCCGTTACATCCGTTCCCGACCACTGGAATACTTCCAGCAGTTCAGCCGCCTCAAGGGAGATCGATATTGCCAGATCCTTCGGGTTATGAAACTGCTTCCAGTTGCGTTCATCACGAAAGGCAGCGGCTTGGGTTTGGAGAGATGTTATTGTGGTATTGGTTGGCATATGTTTTTCCTCGTTGTTTGTTAAGATTATTTTATCATATGCGAGTATTCGATGATCTACTCAGCGTCTTCAGCAGTATCTACAGTCTCAGGGAGCAGCCCATCGTCCATTTCTGTTATTCCACGCAGTGCTCTATTAATTGCATTCGTTCTTGTCGTCTGCAAAGTCTCTATGTTATTGGTTGCAGAATCAAGATTCTTCTTAACCTTGCCAAGAATCTCCTCATATTTCTTAAACTCGGTCTTAACACGGCCCAAAGTTTGTTCGATCTCATGTGATTTTTTCTCAATTGCAAGAGCCTGAAAGTAGTTTGTGATCGTACTAAGAATAGCCATTAATGTGTAAGGACCTGCAATAGTTATATGAAGTTTATTCAAGTCTTCGAGCAAGTTCAGATTCACTATTTCAGAATACATACCTTCAAAGGGAACAAATAGAATTGCATAAGGAGTTGTATTGGGTACACTGATGTACTTCTCAGCGATCTTCTTAGCATCATCCTTAATAGCATCGGAGAATGCTTTTTTTGCCGGCTTTATTATATCCACGTTACCGCTGTCATATGCATCAAGCAATGTCTCATAACAATCAAGATGGCACTTGGAATCAATTGGAAGATAGTAAAATCCGTTTCCTTCCCGTTCCGGGAGTTTGATGGCGATCTCAACATGATCGCTGGAATCAGGTTTTGTCGGGACTTCAACATCATACTGCTGCGGAGTAAGCACATCAGCGATAATCTGCTTAAGCTGGATCTCTCCCATAATTCCTCGGGTCTTAACACCATTAAGAGTCTTCTCAAGACTACCGACCTGAGTAGATATTCCCTTCAATTCACCCATGGATTTCTGGAGTTCTGTCATCTGTGTGATAACACCTTTGAAACTCTTATCAAACTGCTCGTTAAGAGTCTTATCCAGCTTCTCATTTACTGTCTCACGCATCTTATCTATCTGTTTGTTATTCTCTTCCCTAAGGAGATTAAAACTTTTCTCCTGAGTCTCGGTCATTTTGGCGAGACGGGTCTCCATCGTCTTGTTAAGTGTCTCAAGACCTGAAGAGATAAGTTTTGAATTACCTTCTAACAGTTCTTTGTTGTTTTCTTTATCCGCCTTAAGAATCGAAGTAATTGATGAATTCATAGACTCAAACTCTTTTTTGTTGAGTTCTCTCATCATTCCATTCATTTCTTCATTATGTTTTCTTGTACGTTCCTGCTGATCGTTCTCAACACTCGTCAGATTCTGTTCCATTGTGGAGATCCGGTTCTCAACAGCTGAAGATACAATATCTGAATAATCTACTGTATTACTCTTGCTTGACTTGATCGCAAAGATACATGTAACGATTGCAACTGCTAATACCAATACACAAACGATAAGGATTACTATTTCCATGATAAATACCTCCATGATTTCTTTCCACAGTATAATTATACTCTCTGCAAAATACCATTAATAGGACAACCAAAGCATTATTATTGAGTTAATTGCAAAACTAAAGTTTACTTTTTCCAAACTTTACTTTTACAAACTGAACTTTTACTTCTACAAACAACTATTTTTCTTCATAATATTGTTGCTGTCTGACCGGAAAGGAGCAGATATTGATTAATCTTCTGTTCATTCCACTTAGAGAAGATCAAAAGAAATCCCCTGCCAGGTCAACAATCGACAGGGGATCTGAATACTTAAGATAGTATGGATTACTCATACCTGATTGTTCCATTATATATATCTATGTAATGAAACAAATAGTGCGTTTTGATGCTTACTACATAATTATAGTTAGTTTCACGTCACTTCAGCTATTGCTTCTCTGATTAAATTAAGATCATAACTGGAATCTGGTGAATAGTAAGGACTGAAATCTGGTCCAGTTGCTGTTGAACTAACTACTCTAGTCGAGAGTTCACCATTCTCTAAATGGAAAAATGTTACAAGATCTCTCTTGTCAGTATTAGGATTATAATACCAAATAATATAACCTTTTGCTGTGTTCTTTTCGTGGAAAGCACTAAGATCTGTATAGAGCAAACCGTTTATTTTGCAGCTATTATTATTGAAGTGACTACAAAGAGAAGTACCTCCCCACCCATCTGGGAGCTTGTTTTTACAAAAATCCACAAAAGCTTTGTCTTTATCATTTAAAATGTCATATGCACTTACATATGACAGAGCATTATTCTGGTCAATTGCACCGGACTTATAAGTTTGTATAACATAATCACGCAACATCTTATCAGCCCCTTGGTACGAGCCCAATTCCTTGTAGATTGCGAATGCCTGATCATACTTAGCTGTATCAAAGAATGATTGAGCAATGCTCATTTTTACTCGATTAACGCTCTCCTCATCAGCAGTCTGTTCAAACTGCGATAAGGTATTAATAGCAGAATCTATATCCTTGACACTCAAATAGTTGTCGATCATAGATTCATATGCTTCATTTATCTTGTCATGCGAATCATTAAAGCCATTAAGACCTTTGAATATATCAATTGCATCTTGATACTGTCCCTGATTCAACAAACTAACTGCATCATCATATTGTTTCTGTTCAGAATTGCATCCTGCAAAAGCGCAAATTGCCAATCCAATTGCTAAAGATACCAATAAACGTTTCATATTAACCTCCATTTTATTCTGTAACAAATCTGACTATTGATAATGTAACTAAGATATACTGATATTGCTGTACCCCATCAAATGCCTAATGATTCACAGTAGTGTTTAAGCGCCATATTGATGTGGGATACAGTTTCATCGGAACCGTTGAATGGTTTACTCTTGTCCCATACACTATCTGTATATGGATTCAAGTATCCGAATGTTGGATTAACGCCCCCCAGGAGTCTATACGTTTCTACAAAGTCTTTATATGAATCGTATGTTTCAGACATATAGGTACTGGCAAACTCTTCCTCAGTTTCTAAGCCTAAATAGAATCTGTTTTCGTACACATCACCATATTCATAATCGCCTGTTAATCTCAAGCAGACATATGGCTCATATTTTGTAAGGTAATTACCATCACTCCATTTCCGGATTTCAAGCACTCTTACATCTCGTGGATCAGAAAACTCGTTTATACTGTTTATCAATGCATTATATATCCTTGCCTCTTCGGGAGTTAATGACTCAATTGGATTCTTTCCTTCAGTGGTTGTCGTAGTTGGCATTAATTGCTCTGATCCCATTGATTGAGCCTTACATGATGTTGCTAAGGCAAGAAACACAATAACAGAAACGGATAATGCCATGATTTTTATTAGTTTCCTTTTCATTGTCCTTTCTCCTTTCAAACAAATCAATATACGCAAATTCATATCTGATAAGGTAATTCACGCATGATATTACCTGCAAAGATCGATTAGCATGCGGACATAATCAGACAAATGTTAATTCACAGTATTAGTCTTAAAATCCATCGAATTTGTCTTATTGCGGCTAAGAATGGAATTAGCCTCGTCTGCAGATATGATACTGTATTCACTTCCTGATTCAGTCTCTTTGATCTTATCTCCTTTATCAAGGATGTCGTATTTCAGAGTGATATCCTCTTTAAACGGATTTTTGTCCGATGTTGTCACCGAAGATAAAGGCATGGTAACGGTTAACTTATCGTCCTCAATTGTATAATTGCAATTCTTAAATGCCATATTATCAGCAGTCCCCTTGATGGGAGTCATTGTAACGTCACAAGTTTTTTCATCAATAATGTAGATAAGATTACCATTTACAGCGCAATAATAATATGTTCCCGCCTTGATTCCGCCGCATCCGGCTAGAGTGAGCAGCATGAGAGATACAAGTGCAATTGTAAGCACACATCTAATGGTTTTCTTTTTGTTTGTTATAATCATAGTGTCACCTCATACATCTCTATCAATTCTTAATCGCCTTCTCGATGCAGTCCATGCAGTACATTGCGTCTTCGTCAATGTAGCATCCACACTCAAGGCACTTTCTGGAATGGGTAGTACAGCAGTTTGTATCGCCGGATGAGGCGATGTAGTTACTGCAGCCTTTATGTGCACATTTAGTTGTTGCTGTTCCGAATTTGTTCGTGAAAGCGACTGCTGTCTTGCCATTGCCGGAAGAAGATGATCCGCCGCCGCAGGCACATGCCAGCGTCATGATCATGATAAGCGCAATCGATAATGTGATCATTCGTTTCATATGCTGCCTCCTTTGTTGTTTATATCCGCAGAATAGCAAAAGGCGACGTACGGTTGGTTAGCTTTCGGCACACTTTCGATGAGTTTTAGACAGTTTTAATACTTCTTTTACACTTGGTTAACAAAAGTCTTTTCAGCCGATATTAGTTTGATTGCCAAATAACCTTCACTGCAAACACCCTCAGCTGATGCGCGCATTTTTCATTTGAATTTGAGCCCAAAAGAATCCCCCGCTGTGAAGCACAGATCAGCGGGGGATCTGAAAAAGAGGTACTATTATGAAACACTCATGCTTTATTGTTCCCTGGTATACACTATAGGTGCGGGCATTAATGGGACCGATTCCGCATTTCTGAGTCTTTAAAACTCCTTGATCGACGTCAGATCTGCAATATTCAACTTAACCGTATTATCTTCACCGTTTGCATCGGCAATCATTTTTTCAATATCCATGTCTTTCTTTGAAGCGCTAACCAAAGTGAACTTGCCATTCCCATCAACCTTGAGCAGCCATTCATCGGTCCATATATCAATCAATTTATGATGACATCCACATTCAGGACAATCCGCCTCGATCAGGTAACTACCAACAGGCCTGTCCTTTATTCCGAGGAAATCACATTCGCGATCTTCTTCTTCATAACCACAATCACAATAGATGTAATAAGGATCTCCGCCATCGTCAATTGATACCCTGTGTTTCAGATCAGTGCCATCGAAGGTAACCAAGCTTTGTACTATGTGACTACTAACAGAATACATCTGCTCCCCATAAAGCTCAAACGTATGTCCCGGGCACTTTTTGATAAGTTCAATTGCTAATTGGAGCATTATCGAAGGATAATTACCGAGAAATATAAGATCATTCTCATACTCCTTCTTAAGCGCATCTATAGTATCCTTGCACTTCTCATCTACCTGATAATTGAATTCTGCTGGAAACCATCCCATAATTACACCTCCTCATCCTTGTTCACGAGATAGTCATAGTATCTCATCTTATGATACGGTTCTTTCTCACCACTCATCAGTTCTTCTTCCAGCGCACATGGCCTCACATATTCCAGCTCACTGGTCATGCCGCGGCAGACCAGATCCGGCCTGTCCGTCCCTCTAAGGACCTTACCGGTCACAGTAGTACCATCCTTGCCGATCACAAGATGCTCCAGCCACTTCCCCCAGTTCTCATCAGAAGTCTCGTATGAATTGAAGCTCTCCGATGAATTGACAAAGAGCAGGCAACCGTAAAAGACGGTTACGATCAGATCAGCAATCTTCTGATCACAGTCGTCAGAACAGGGGGCCGTCATCTTGCCTTCCCCATTGCCCTGCCATTCGATCACAAACTGTGGCTTCGAATCAGGACCATTATCAAAAAAGAGTCTGCCATACACATACAGCTTAATAGCTGATCCTTTCTCCTCACCAGTCAAGGCAACGATCGTTAGCGGCAGATCTGCTACCTCGATCATCATGTTGTGACGCTTCGTGATCTCAGCATCCTTCAGATTAGCAAAGATC
>AUXO018196434.1_pt1 | contig 20806 bp, 26 predicted proteins | sample 768731 | NCBI WGS metagenome assembly AUXO01 (sample SAMN02715735, study PRJNA202380) | gut metagenome | biome: sheep rumen | host: Ovis aries | place: New Zealand: Palmerston North
AGGCGGAAGCACTTTCGAAAGAGCTTCGAACCCCCGAGACATCCGTTACCAATGACGCCACCGTCGACGCTCAATCCGTTACACCCACGGAACCTGTTGCGGGAGACAGTACCACAAGTTTTGTAACCAACGGAAACTACAAAATATCAAATGCCTTTGGTGCGCAAAACCTTTCCTTTGGTTCGCCAGACATAATACTTGCGAACAGTTCGTTTAAAACACCCAGGGAAACCGTACGAAAACTGGTTCCGTTCAGTTTTGCGATAGAAGAAAACGGAACGCGTATTGCGCAGGGAGCTACGGTTGAAATGCTGGCGGCAGACGCCATGGCGGTTGAATTGGATAATTTCATAAAAAAAACGCAGTCGTTATTCAAAGAATGGTTAAACCAATCCGAAAAGTACAGTTGGTGCCGTAAGAAATTTACAGGATGGGCTTCGTTTAATTTATTCCAGGGGCGTGCTTACGATGAGTTTCAATCGCAATTCAGGCATGCGCTTTATTATCCGGGAGAACAATGCGCACCCGCGATTGCGAAAATGAGGGATTTTTGGGTTTCTTCAAGCAAGGCGATTACGGATAAAGCTGTCAAAGCGGGTTTATTCAACGAGAACTTTGAGGCATTTAAAAAGAAACTTGAAAGCGAACAGTCGCAACTCAACAGGCAAAAAAACAATTATGAAACCGCTGTTGATGACACAAAGGCTATAAGGAATTACGGATTACATGTTCAAAGGGAAATTGAGGGTGAAATAAAAATTACGGATACGCAAATTGCGGAGCAGGAGGCAAGGATTGCCCGAGTGAACGCCTTGCTTAAAGATAACCGTACAACACTGTCCGACGTAAATGCGGAAATACGTAAAGAGACTGCCTCGCTCGAACGCGCTTCAAGTGCGGAGAAGGTAGAAACAGGACGCAATAAAGAAGCCAACAGGACGTTCGATGTGGAGGAGAAGGTAGCTATGCCGTACATCGAACGGGAAGTGCGGTATAAGCAGGCGGTTGCGCAAGAAGGTGCCGCGCTTGATGCCATGAAGGCGGAGCAAAGCTCGATGCATTCAGCGCGCCCAAATCTGCAAAAACAAAACAGAGGATTACGGGAAAAGGTAGATGGTTTGCGCTCAAAGCTCAACGAGCTCTATTCCGGGGTTATGGATGAAATTGAGGTGGCGATGGAAGATTTTCCTGATGAAGTCCGTACGGAGGGTTCGCATTTATTAGAAAACCTGAAGCACCTCATTGGGAAATTTAACACACTTGAGCGCGCAAGATTGGGAAGAATGTCACCACGTGACAGAAATCTAAAAGAGTTTCCCGAGGGTGAGCTGTTAAAAATAAACTCTGAAATCAGAGGGTTGCGCGAGCAGATTTCAAAAAACGCACAGGAAATTCGAAAATTGAACGCCGAACTGCCACCCAAGCTTGTGCGTATTGCAATGGATATTGAAGACCAAACAAATTGGCTTCTTCGACTACAGGACGGGTTGTCGGAGACGGAACATATCCTTGTGCCGCTTGGAAAACTTGTACGTGATACGTCCGGTCGGATAGCGAGGTCTGATAATAAGCTTCTTGAGCTTCAAGAGCGTACTAAAAGCAAAAACAAAATCGTCGAGGCTTTAAGGTCGAGAGCTAAAAAGAGAGAAAAAATCAAAAAAGCACTTGAGGACTTAAGGGAGGTTTGCAAAGAAAAAAAAGCCGAGTTGGAAGCCAAGGGAAACGAATTATCAAAACTGCGTACGTCCGCCCGTAACAGCGTCACAAAGCAATGTGAAACACTTAAAAAGCTTCGCGAACAGGCGTTGACGAAAGAACAAACAGATCGACTGGAGTATATTAACAAACGGCTTTCGGAAAATAAATTTACCATTGAGGATATTTCGAACATTAAAGATCCGATTTATGCTCCGCGTATATATGTGAAAGCTTTGTTTAAAACTCCGTCGCGATTTTTTGGCGCAAAGAAAAACAAAGAAATGCAGTCGCGGTTTATTCGCGCTCTTGCGGAAGGTTATCGCGCAGAAGGCTCAACAAAGAGCGACGAGGAGTTATTTGCGAGCGCATACAAAACCCTGTCCAAAATACAAGGGGAACTAAACGGAAAGCATTTTAACCCAAGAAAGCAACGAGGTGCGGAACTCAGTCGAGAGGTTGACATTCCTTCGAAGTATATTGAGGAGTTTCTTGAAGGCGACCCTGTGCGGTTGTATTACAGCCTCGTCAGGACATTTGAACCCGACATTGCTCTCATGAAGGCATTCGGCACTTTGAATGAGAACGATATAATCGCAAAGTTGGAAGAGGAAAGAAACGCTCGTGCAACAACCGCCAAGACCAACGAGGAGTTTAATTTAATTAAAAAAGACTTCGAGGAAGCACGGGATAACATATCGCTTCTCTGGGGAAGAATTCGCGGAACACAGCTTGTTAAACAGGGAGGGTGGGAAGATTTTCTGCACTTTGTAAAAACAGCAAATGTTGTAACCAAACTCGGAAAAGTCGGATTAACGAGTATTTATAACATTGCGTCAATCCAACAGCATGCGGGATTAGTTACTTTTCTGGAAAATGCATTTAAATTAAAAACAGGGAAAATTTTATTTAAAAACCCCGACAACGCGAACCTTTGGATACGCGCCATAGACGCAACTCAAAACAATCGCATAACCGATTTAACGAACGGAATTAACGCCGGTGTTCTTGATACATTTGCGAACGTGTTCATGAAGTTAACGCTTCTTGAGCAAATCGACAGACTGTGCAAAGAGATACTCGGCTATACCGTGTTGGAGAAAATCATAAAAGCCTCACAAAAGATTAAAATCGGTGGAAAACTTTCAAAAGCAAGTCGCGAACAACTTATTCAACTCGGGGTTACTGACGATGCTTTAATGTCCATTGCGGAAGAGTTTTCCAAATACGGAAAAATTGAGAAGCTCGGAGTTTATAACGCAAACATTGAAATGTGGACAAACGACGGTGCGCGCGACGCTCTTGTTTCCGCCGTAAGAAAAATACAAAACGAAGGTGTGCTTGTGCCGACGGCAGGAAGTACGCCTGCACTTTTTGACAATGCGTGGGCATCGACGTTTCTTCAGTTTAAAAAATGTTTAGCGAGCAGTGTATCCAAAAATGCATTGCCATTATTACAGGATGCGCGTTCGGGAAAAGTTATAAAGGTGGCGTCAACAATCGCTGTGTCCGCAGGAGCTTTTTACTTAAAGGAGGTTGCGTCGGATTATGTTTCCGGCAAAAAAAACAGAACCGACGAACAACGCATCGAAAGTGCGGTGCAAAACATGGACGTGTTATCGTGGGGTGGTTTCCTTTTAGAGCTTTCGAAATCATTCCGTGAGGCGATGGAAAATCCGTATTACGGAGGCAACAGGTTGCTGACGCAGCTTGGAGGTCCTTCAATCGGCGCACTCATGGATGCCATTAAAGGAGCAAGCGGTATTGTAACAAAAGCCGAGGGCAAAAATTTGACGTATTCTCAAAGAGCGGCAATACGTCGTCTTATCCCGTTGAATAATCTGTTATGGTTCTCCTGGGTTGCCGACATGCTTGTCGGTGAACCCGAGGAAAAAGAGAAGAAACAGGAAAAAAGACGGTACAATTATGTCATTCGTTTCTGAGCAAACAGGTTTCGACACCGAACGATACAACAGGGTTGTGCAGTACGGAATTGATAACCCCATAGAGATGTGGAAAGCGTGCATTACAGTGCGGGACAAAGAGAACAACATCGTCCCTTTGGTTCTTAACAAAGCTCAAAACAAAGTAATGGAGGTTGTGTTGCGCCAGTTACGGGATGACGGAAAGGTTCGTCTTTGTGTTTTAAAAAGCCGCCAACAGGGCATTACGACATTATGTAACGCTCTTTTGTTATGGAGGGTGCTTGCTTATCCGAACAGCAGTGCTTTTATCATGTCGCACTCTCAAGAGAGTATGATACTGAATTTTTTTCGAAACCTTGTCCGCATGGCGCAACATTTTGCATCCAATCTTTTTTTATACATGAGCAAACCGACGGCAAAATTTTTTGAGCTTGCTACAGGAACCGTTGAAGGTAAATGGGCAAACACAAAAGGAGGCGGGCGAGGCAATGCTGTTTCATTTGCGCATTTTACGGAAATTGATGAATACGATTTTTTCGACGAAACGATGGCAACCACATTGCCGTGCATACCCGACAGTAAAAATACATGTATTATTTTTGAAAGCACATCGAAAGGTTTAAACGGAAATTTGCACAATTTTTACAAACGAAACAGTAAATACGAGTTTGTGTTTTTGCCGTGGTACGACCAGCCCGAATACAGTCTCCCTTGCGAATTACCGCCGTCGTTGACGGAAGAACAAAAGCGCATCCAACGTGAATACAACCTGACGGACGCGCAGATGAATTGGTATGCGATGAAAGAAAAAGAGCTGGGCAGTCACCTTAAAATGCAACATGAATATCCAAGTTGCATTGAAGACTGTTTTGCGTTTAGTGATGACGACACTTATGTTTTTGATTTCGCCGTGTTGGAGCGTGCCGTGCGAACCCGAAGACAGCCCTCTTGTAACGGGAGGCTTATACTCGGCATAGACCCAGCCCGAGTAAATGACCATGTTGCCATGGTGTGGCGCAGAGGGCAAAACATTGAGAAAATCGTTGCTTTCAAACCGCCGTGCGGAGATGACAGTTTGTTATGGGAGCGCGTTGTTCGTGAGATAAGAGAGCTTTATCCGAGCGACATTTATGTTGATGTCGGTGGTATCGGTGGGAATGTTCCTTATATCCTACGTTCACTCGGTGTTAATGCTTATATTCACGAGGTTTATTTCAACCAATCACCCGACAACAAACAGGCGTATCATGACAAGCGTGCGGAAATGTACTTTAACGCAAAAGAGTGGCTGAAGAGTGGAGCGTCTATTCCTGAGCACGAAACGTTTTTGAGCGAATTGCGTTCCATAAAATACATCCCCGAGAGTCCGAAGTTTCGTATTGTTGAAAAAAGCGAAATAAAAAAACAATTAAAACATTCGCCGGATATTGCCGACGCTTTCGTGTTGACCTTCCCGTATGACAGCAGGTTTGAACAAAGTGCAGACAGACCGTTGAGATACGATATATCGAACAGTATATTTAAATGACGGAAGTAACTTCGCCCGTCGTTATTTTCTGCTGGAAAGTTTCTTTCATTTTATCTGTTGCGTAAAGAATTGTATCTTTCGGCATGTTGATATAACTTTTTATAGATAAATATATTTTGCATTTTTGGAAGAAGCTGAAGTCACCGCTTGAACCGATAGTGCAATTCGCAAGGATATAATCCCCGACATTGGTTTCGTTTAAATCCTTTAATATGTTTGCTTTTATAAATCGTTTATTTGATTTCAGGATGATGTTTATGTAATGCGGGTTTTTCGTCGGCTCGTAAGCGACAACTTCTCCCGTTATCCAAGCGAAGTTAATTCTCGGATATGTATCTTTTTTATCGCTTTTTGCAATAGTGATTGCCGTAGCGAACACGGTTGCACTTTTGAGTTCATCACCTCCCGTAATCGTGCACGGAATACAGACAAAAGTCCCACAGGGGGCTGTTAATCCGAACGCCCACACGACGGAGTTCTCGTAATACGCTTTCAGTTTCCCTGCCTCCCAAGTCGGTTCAATATGCCTGAGGTATAGCTCTCTTTTGTTATTGCCGCATTTTCCGACCCTAACAATCTCTCCGGAGATAAAGCCGATATTTAATCCTTCCATAAATTCAAACACATGTAAGTTGCGAGCGAACTATCCGGAAATTCCGGATAGTTCGCCCAACTATTAAGAAATCCTTAACACTTCACCACGGATTACAGGGTGTCTTCTCGCCTGTTTCTGTATTAACCGCATCGAAAGCATATCGGTCACACATAGACGCTGCCGCCATCGCTTTGGCGACCCATTCATCATTGTGCCAACGTGCTTTTACAAACCGCACCTCACCGCGGTCGTTCATCTTGATGGTGTTGTTAATGAGGCATTTCCCGCAACGGTTACAGCGGGAGAAATTACATTCAAAGATGTTCATTCTGCTTTAAAGTTATACAATGGATGCAGTTTCGCTTCGTACCTTAGGATTGTATCACGTGCATTACTTATGATTTCCTTACTGTCTTTATATGCCATTGGGCTTTCGTCTATTGTATTATTTGAGATACATGTCGAATAAATTCCTTCCATCTGTTGCCTGAATTCTTTAAGTTTTAAACTTTTTTTTGCTTCGGCACGCGACATAATCCGTCCTGCCCCGTGTGGTGCCGAATAATTCCACTCCTGATTACCTCTCCCTTTGCAAATCAGTGCCCCGTCTCTCATGTTTAACGGCAAAACGAACTTTTCGTTTTCGTTGGCTGATACGGCTCCCTTGCGAAGAATGTTATCAATTCCGATGTAATTATGTGCAGTGTCAATTTTTTCTAACGTACTCAAACCCATATTCTCCAGAATAATAGTCGCAATCGCCAGGCGATTGAGATGGGCAAAAGTCTGCATCGTGCGCATATCATGGAGGTAATTTTGTGCGTCTTCGCCCGAAAGGCAGGCGAGATCTTTTGGTGCATCCGGGTCTTTTTCTTGCGCAAGTTTTTGGTAAAATCCTGCAACACGAAGCCCGGGGTTACGTGAACCCGAGTGAATTAGCAACCACAAATTATTATATCCATCACGATCAATTTCAATAAAATGATTGCCTCCGCCGAGAGACCCGAGGGTACGCGAAAAGATTTCTCTTTCCTTGTCGGCGTTATCCTCAAAACAAAGAGGCATTAAGCATCTCCTGGTTCCTAAACTTTCATACTTTTCGGAAGGCGGCGTTTTGTGAATAGCGAAACCGTAAGGAATGTTTTCACGAATAACCGTATCCAGCTTTTTGAAATCAATTTCTCTTTCACGCAACTCAATGGCAAGAACCCCGCAACCGATGTCGACCCCCACCAGGTTTGGGCAAATCTTGTCCGTGATTGTCATCGTTGTACCAATGACGCACCCTGCTCCTGCGTGACAATCAGGCATAATGCGGATTTTACTGCCTTCGAAAGCCGGCAAATTTACAATAGTTTCGATTTGCTCTTTCGTTTTGGCATCAATGTTTGTCGTAAAAACTATTGCACTGTTATACTTCCCTTTAATCCTTACGGTCTTTGTCAACGGTTTTTGTAAATACAACCGTGCAAGAATTTTCAGCGCATAGGTATAGTAATCTGTGTCTGCGCGTTCATAACGATCTTGAAGCCATTCAAAATCAAGAAGTTGCCAAAAAGTACAATCTATGCCCTCCTTATCCCCGCGGTCAAGACATTCCTCCAGGTATTCCGGGTATATAACACCTCCCCGAGCATCTTTTTCTTTCATGCACAACTCGTACATCAAATCAACAGCCGACTGTGTTAGTTCTTTGTTTGTTATCATTTTTTATCTTCGTTTCTATTTAAAAGTTTTATAATTTCTTCGTTTTACCTCATGTATTACTTATAATTTCCTTACTGTCTTTATATGTCATTGTCTTTTCCCAAAAAAAGACCAGCTATTTCCAAAAGACACAGAAAGACAATAAAACCAAATACAATCGTTACTATGTCTGGTTCCTTGTCTTTATCCCGCTCGCACTCTTTATTTGCAGCAGCATTAGCAGCATTAGCAGCATTAGCAGCAAGAGCAGCAGCAGCAGCACACGCTGCTGTGTTGTTAGTGGGAATAAAAGCTTTTACCTGTAACGATGAAGATAAAATCATTCCTCCAATAATTAATCCTATTGTTATTGTATTTACGTTGATTTTCATAAGTTTCATTTTTTTAAACACTCGACTACCTTCGGATAGGATATAAAAAAAGTCATGTCGCCAATACATCCGTTGAACCTCACTTCGACTTTTGGTTTCGGAAGTCCAAGCAGTTTTGCAACATTTTCAATCAATCCTCTGACGCCTTTCAATGTCTCACTGATTGTATCGGCGTGCATCTCTTTGACAGGGTTGTCGTTTTCGTCGTAAAACCTAATCGAGAACTCCTCCGGCTTCATCATTAACCGTGAGATTGCCTTGTTTTGGTTTTTAAAAACCAAAATCTCGTCTCTACATTCAACCCGTATTTCCGTTTTTCCTATGTCTATTTTGACCAGCTCACAAGCAGGCTTCCCGTCATCATAATAAAATATTGTTTTTTGTGTACCTTTTACAAAATCCTCTATTTTCATAACGCCGATGCTTATGGTTTCAGGTTTTCCGGGAAACCGGAAAACCCAACAGCCATTCTCTTCGGTTACGTCTGCATCGTTTAAATCAAAAGTTTTTACTTCCATGTTGTTATTGGTTTGGTTAAATTACATCCTTCTTCTGTAAGTTCGCATTCTGTTATCATCCGGAAGTGTAACCATACACCCGTCTCCGTTTATGTTCAAGTTGACCTGTAGGTTTTCTAAGAGTTGTATCACAGTGTCTAATTTATGACACACCTCCTGTAGACCCACACGGGGTTCCGCCTTGTACTCAGCACAATTTAGACAGTTATTTTCGTTTAATATAGTATTTACTTTCAAAAATTGTCATTTTATTTATCTTTTACAAACCATCCACCGCCCGCTTTTGTATTACGTTTCCATCGATAATTTTTATAGTGAAAAACCTTCTTTGTTTTAAGAGAGCGCATGGTTAATTCTTTCCTTAGTTCACTGAAATACGGATTGTAAAGATATTGAAGTTCCCACAGGAAACGCAGTAGTTCACTTGTAGTTAAATTCGAAACCTCGCGTGTTCTTTTGAGAGTTTGTGTTCCCTCCATGATTTTATTTGCCTTCATCCATCCTCTCGAGCAATTCGCTTCTATAAATTTTATTACAAACAGGCGTATCTATACCGAGTTTCACCTGGTTTTTATCGATTTTTGTAACAGCAATTTGCGCGAGTGGGTTATCATTACTGTCTGTAATAACAATACTTTCGTTTGTTCTTCTGGTTAAAATTAACATATGACTGGTAAAATTTCATTTCCAACAAGATTGCGCATAAATGAACTCACAGAACACTTACGTCCGAGCGGGTTCATGTTTGTGACAATTCTCGTACGCGGAAGAAGCTCTGAGCGTCGCCTTAAATAAGGCGTATAAAGATTACAAAAGAAATCATTCACAAGGTTACGGAACTCAATCGACTGTAATCGTACGCCATCGTCTTCAGGTTTCCTGCCGTATTGCGATTTTGGCAGTCGGTTAAAAATGATTATGTCGTAATGTTTATAAACCGCAATTGCTTCGGCAAGTTGTGCTTTTGCAAAAAGTGAAATAATCTCTTCTTCAAGGTCACGTCGTTTCGGGATTTTGGTTGCTCCATCTTTCATTGCTTTTGCGGCAAGGTAATAAATTGCCGTATCAAACCACGGTCGATCGAAAACAACAACCTTTAAAGACGGCATGCCGTCAACAATACGAAGCGTATTCATTGCTTTTCTGATGTAAAACAATGTTGCGTCTTCGGTTTGTTGTTCCCCGATGTCTTTGCGTAAATTGGAACGAATATATTCCGGCACCAAAAGCAATTCCGTTTTTAGGTCAAACCGCTTGCTTAATGTTTTAATTAACCTGTTGGCGAGGGTTGATTTACCGACGCCGTGGGTTCCTGATATAGCTACCTTTAACATAAATTATATGTCTGTTCTGATCTTCTTCCTCGCTGATTTTCTTTCTTTATTTTTTACATTACCTTAGTCGAAAGTAACCCATACAAGAAATGGTTTCATTCCAAGATAATTCCTAATTTGAACACGGGGAAATTTTACGCCCGCGTTTATGCGTTTCATAATTTCACGTTTTATCCCTTTGCAGGGGTTTACAATAAGCCACTCTTCCAATTCTTCGTTAGTCATTTCTTTCGGTCTCGGAGGCGTGTATTTCGGATTAGGATTTTGACTGTGCATTACGGTTTCCGGGAATGCAAACTCGGTTTGTGTGTGTTCGGTTTTCATGATTTTTAACATCAAAACGGACAATCTTCTCCTTCACTAAGGCACGGATTGGGTTCAGACTGTTCGGTATTCTGATACACCTTATAGCCTGCCTTTTTGGGGCGATTTATGACGTCACATTTTTCTCCGACGAGCGTCGTGAAACACCTGGTTCCGTCTTTGCTTTTGTTGGTTCTAATGGAACCTTTGATTTCAACCGTGTCGCCTTCCATGACGTTGTGCTTATTGAAATCAATTTGGATTTCAAAAATGTTTTTCTTTATAAAACTTCCTTTGTCATCCTGTTGTTCCAACATGATTTTGGTTACGGTAAAAGCATATCCTTTGTCCGTTTTTAAGTGTTGCTCTTCACAGTTTGTGACAACACCGTTTATTTTGAATTTGTTTATATAGTCCATAAAGATTTAAACTTACGCTATTAGTAGTCTTATCCCTCCGCTAAACCTTCGCGAATATATGTCTCCAACGTCTCCCAAACCCAATCAAAGAGAAGGCTGTCATCGAATAACTCGCAATCCTCCCGGTAACAATCTTCTATACAGTTTTTGGCGCAATAACTTACATGTTTCGCTATATTGTCCAGCAGTGTATCAATTTCTTCGTTGCGTTCTGTTTCGTCTTTTTTTGCGAAATCCAGTATTTCTTTTTTTATGTTCATAATTACTTCATTATTTCTTTCGATTTATCATTCTGTATAACCTGGTTATATTGAGCCAAGCATGTAATTTATAATCATTTGTAACATCTATCCAATAGACACCATCGAACTCTTCTTCATGAAAATGAAATTCCTTTTTGATTTTTCCTAAGTCTTCTTCGATATTTTTTGAGATTTTTTCTAAACTTTTTGCGTTTTCTACTTTCTTTATTTTCTTAATTATTTTAGCAAGTTCCTCTGAAGCCTCGGGGAAGGTTTCATCGAATTCTTCCCTAAAATCTTCCATTTGGGTAATCAGGAATTCTTTCCAAAATTGCCATCGTGGCAAAACTTCATCCAAATAATTGTCGTCCATATATTGTTTCCTTAAATTTCTTTATTGTTCGTATCGCTTAACGGTTCAAGTGCCCTGATGAAAAACAAAGCCTCATCCTGTGTCATTTTTCTATCGCCGTATTCTCCATCGAACCATTTTTTACATTCCTTGTAATGCCATGATTTTGTACTTCCTTCCGGAATTGATTTATACAGCTCTATTAGTTTTTTTTTAGTGTTTGCATCAGCAGATGCGTTATTGAGTTTTTCCGTTCCGCAGGCATTGTCGCCGGAAATACTGTTTGTCTCGTTACTTTCAGCTTCGATTGCGTCCGTTTCTGAAAGGTTCAACGCGTTCACAAGGTTGTACCTCCTGAAATAAGTCTGCTTTGCTCCCTCCAGCTTTATTGCCTTTTGGGTTTTTTCTTCTGCACTCAACGGTACGTAACCATTAGCTTTATAATCATACCGTTTGTCGTTTTCAAACGACGGAATAACCGGCATTTTGCTTTTGATAACAATCTTCTCTTCGGGTTGGTCGGTATTTACGATTGTTGTTACAGCCGTATTACCATCCTCTCCCTCAAAAGACGTATAAAAAACAACTCCGACTTCATAACAGACGTTACGTATCAATTCAGGCAAAAAGTCTTGCAGTTGAAAATAGTCATACCCTTTTGGTTTTCCGTATTTATCTTTACCTAGCTCAACAAAACCGCTTTTTTTTATATTTATTGACGCAAATGTTTTTTCAATAAATGCCCATTTTTTCCAAACGTTTTGCGTTTTCCAATCAATGTTCTCGTTTTCCATAAGTTACGCCTTCTGTCTTATCTTTCTTCTTTCTCAACCTCATCAAGATAATCGTCATACCGCATTTCTTCCGTATAATCATCATCTTCCCAAGGCTTAAACTTCACATGCACCCTTGCGTACCTGGGCAACGGGTATTCGTCGCCCCAATCTTCCGCCTCTTCCCATACCTCAACAACCCTCGGGTCATCAATCTCGGGCAAATCCTGCTCGGGCTCATCTGTCCAATGATGAGTTCTCCAAGCATCATAAGCTCTGTCGTTAAACTCTTCCATAATTTTACCTTTCTTGTCGTTACTTTCCTGTAACTATCCTTATCTTATCACAATAAAATATACTGTCAATAGGTTTTTTAACTTTTGTTAATCTTTTTTTTCGTTGGATTCATAACTCTCATAAAAATGAAGAAAAATACATATCCAAGGTGCACAAAAAGAAAAAATAAAAAAAACGGCAATAATAAATAAGCACAGTGAAACCGAGATTGTAAATCCAATCAAAAACAAAAGCACAGTTCCAATCCCTATATTCAAAATACCAAACACAATGTCTTTCAGTTTTTTCATCAAATTAAACATGGCTATTCCTTAATGTTTTTCACTTTTTGTTAACAATTTCTTCTTCAAGAAACCGCGCAAGTGCTTTTGCTTTTTCCGCAAGCGCGGCTGAATTCATTTCAAAATCCACCTTCTCCATATCTTCCAGGCTTTGCTCCATGCTCCTAAAGAGTGTTTTCACAACAGCAATGCTTTTATTTTTCTGTCCTTCCATAACTTAAAACGCCGCAAAAAGTAACCAAATAAAACAATACCCAATTACCGTAAGACAAATACCTCCCGTGATATCCTTTAAATCTTCCTTCGTCATTCAAAACTCTTTTGCAATTTTCTTGCCTTTCAACATTTCGGCTCCCGTCCTAAAGATTGCACATATCTCCCTGACGCTTTCCGAATTGCCGGCTTCTTCGGCTTTACCGTTAATGTAGCCTAAGACTTTTACTTCGTTTTGATTTTTATTTTCGTCTTTCATAGCTTTACCTTTCTTGTCGTTGCCTCATGCAACTATCCTTATCTTATCACAAAAAAATATACTGTCAATAGGTTTTTTTAACTTTTTTTACAAAAATAAAAGAAAATTGTTTTCCCTAAACAAACAACATAAATTTAGGGAAAATCACCCACCTTTGTCCCACTATCCCTCCACTGTAAGGTTGCTACTTTTTAAGTCTCTCAAAAAAACTTACAACATTTTTTGTGTAAATTGTATTGTTCATAACCGTTTTTGTGTATATCAAAACCCGCCCTTGTTATACACAAAAACAGTATGTAATCTTACATACTGACACTTGTTTCGATGTGTTTCCTAAGGGGAGGGGGTATGGCAATGTATTGCCTGACGGTATGGCAATGTATTGCCTGACGGTATGGCAATGTATTGCCACTTTCGCGCGCGTGATGTAGATAGCAAAAATTTACTCTTTACTAAGCTACTACAGAATTTACTCACCAAAGAAATAATTAAGAAAGGTGTATGGGGTATATTGTTTTTTAAGGTAATGGGTAAGAACTTTTATTGTTTATTGCGCCTGACGGCGCAGGCTGGTGAAGGGTAAAGGTTTCACAAGGATATAGGACGAAGACGATACATTCTTTCCGGCAAAGTTGGGAAGGTTTTCTCTTTAACAGCAAAGATTGTTTTTGGACGGAAGAAATGTTGCTACCGCCGGAAACAGAGTGAAGGCGGGGTTGATAAAGGTTGTTTATTTACAGCTTAAAACAAAAGTTTCAAAAGTCGCCGTACTTTTTTCTTGCACCTCACTTGCAGTACGGCGTATAGTGAGGAAAAAGCACTATGGCACTATCTGAAAGCAATAAAACGTTGGACGCAAGCAAAAAAATGCCAAGGGAACTTTCGCGGAATTTTGAGGCGAGTGTACCCGCTGATTTGTACGCGGAAAGGAAAATCCCCGAGGGATGCGTAAGGCTTTTTTGCATCATCAAGCAGTTACATCACGCCAAGACGAAGTTTTGCACGGCGTCGAACAAGACGCTTGCGTATTACATGGGGAACAGCGAAAGGACGGTACGATGGTATTTGAAGCTGTTGCGTGAAGCGGGTTTTTTGACGGTTAAGCTTGATGTACAGGGCGATGGGCGAGACAGACGGGTGTTTCGTTATTTACACGTAAGCAACGACAATGTTGGTACTTGTCGTGAGATTATAAAAACCTGGGATGATAAAGAAAACACAAAGCAAATTGAGGGTTTTGAGAACAACGAAGACGCGGATTGCGAAGAGCAAGATGAAGCCCGTGACGCGGACACAGGTGAGGAAATTGTTTCTTTTGAAGCTCAAAAAGGCGTACAACAAACCGAATTGATACCCGAGGAAACCGCGGTTGCTGAGGGCCCGATGGAGATTTTTGAAGGGACGTTATGGAAGCACCCTGAAACCAAAGACATCATCAAAGAGCGCGGAAGCAACAAGGCGATGTCTTTTAAACGCTGGTGCAAGCTTACAGACAATGGGAAGAGGCGTGAAGTATGTGATTTATTGCGCACAAAATACCGAGAGATGGCGGATGCCCGAAGGCGCGATGGGTTAAACTGGAACGCCCTTGAGGTGTTTTTAAACGCAACTTCCAAACGCTGGGAAACGGACTGGAATAAAGCAGGTGGGCACGTTTCCGCTTTCGCGAACACCGCACCGCGAGGCGTAACAGTCTTGAACCGTACGACAACGAGAACAGCGGCGCAAGTGACGGAATCAACGACGACAGGCATTGCGGATGCGAAGATTGCAACGGAAACCGTAAGTGAAACAGCAACGGTATTGGGCGGTGATAATTTACATTTAAGGGATGATTACCAAAAAGGAACGCTTCCGCGGGATTGGGTAACGGTTGCGGTTGAGAAAAAGCTTTCGGATTTAAACCTTTCGGAAGGGATTATTGACAGCTGGCGAAAGATTACGAATTGGAAGTTTTGCCCAAAGGAACTGAAACAGGCGGTGGCGGCGTTGTACGACGAAGGGTTTCGTTTTGACCCGAGGTATGGCAAAGTTGTGACCGCTGGATATGAAGAGGATTTAGCGCAGTGTATTGCTGAACACGCCGCGTTTTTGGCGCATGACGAAAATCTTGATTGGTTAATTTACGAAAAAGCAAAGAAGTATTTTGATGTAGACAATAATTTGGTTTTTGACACCGATTTATTGATACATGTTTTTAAGCCCGCCGAAGAATGTGTTGAGTTTGTTTCTTTTGATGCTTTCGATGGCGAAGACTGGCTTAAAAAGAACGCGATGCGTCTTGTGAAGAACGATGTGAATTTCGTAAAACGTTTGTTGGGTAAGATAAAACAATTATCTTTAGCTTGCAACGGGGTTCCCCCGACCCGAACGTTACCGACGGAACAAAAACAAAAATCGATACGACCGATTGGAAGCGTTGTGAAAACTTTGACCGCTGAAACTCAACCGATGCCCGAAGAACCAAAGCCGACGGAACCTGAAAAGGTTTATCCTACGGATGACGATTTTTTAAAGCATACTAAACCGAAATTTTGGTTTGGTTTCTTGAAAAAGTACGCCAAAAACTATGAAACCAAAAGCGGTATGATTGATATGGTGCGCGACACGACTGATTGGGGTAAATTCCCGAAAGAAATGATGTCTTTTCTGCGAATGGCTTTCCGTGCAACAAAAGGCGGGTTAAGTTGTGTTGGAGCATGGGCTGAATTCAGGATGAAAAATTTATACCTGATGGCGGAAGAGGAGAATGCCGCGCAAGGCGTTTAAAAACTATTGACAGTGTTTTTTTATTGAGCTATTTGATTTTTGAATTGCTGAAAAAACGGCGATTGAAAAAAGTATAGCTTATGAAAAAAACATATAAAAAGTTCAAAGTCGGGGCACTTACTTTGGGTGCCGGGGTTATGTCGATGTTCGGAGGTGTTGCATGCGACATGGTTCACGGCGCACCGATTGATACGAGTGTTTCGGCAAGCACGTACGGGTTGAATGCGGGGTGGGTTTTTCGCGGGAACGGACATCATAATGTAAGGGTTTTCACTAAGAGTTACCCGACGGGTACGGCTGTGGTTGCGTTTAATAACGACGGTATTTTTGAAGCTGACTTCTTTTTGAGAAACAATATGGGGATTGGTAGATTTAATGCAACCTTGCTAGATCCGGCTATTGCTCATTTGTTTCCGAATGACATTTGTTGGATATTGGCTGATCTTTCGTTTGAACTAATAAACGGCGTTAAAAACATTACGTTTTACGGAGTGCATTTTGTGTTGTAAAAAGTTGAAGAGTTGTCATTCATATAAATGAGGTGTTGACCTCGTTTTTCATAGGCGGGTGTAATGATATGCCTTTGTTATTACACCCGTTTTTGTTTATGGATGAGCTTGTAAGAATTGATGAAACTCTTCCGCCGTCATTGCGGTTCTTTTTGTGTATCACAATCGTTGGTCTTATGTATGGCGGTTTATTCTTTACCTTGTTGTGTTCATATAAGGTGCAAAAGAAAAAGCAGTTCAAAGAGTTTAATCAAAGAGAAGATGACATTTTTATGTAATGGATGTAAGATAGAAGCATGTGGGAAAAGCTTGTTAAATTTTGTTCTTCGAAGAATTTCGGTTGGATTTGCACGTCGGTTGCGACACTCGGGGCGTTGTTTTACGGATTGCATTGTTATACGATTGCTTCGTTTGTTTGGTTGTTCTCAAACGCTGGGTTTGTGATTTATAATGTAAAACAGGAAAAACCTTTGTGGGCACAGGCGTTGTTTTTTGTTTTAAGTTCCGTTTTGTGCCTTGTGCAGTTATTTTGTTAAGTTTAAACGGTTGCGCCCTTTTTAAAAGACACGTAGGGCACGAGACACTTCATCAGGTTCAAGCGGTATCTATGGGTCTTCAATCGCTTAGAGAAAAACGAGACGAAGAAAATCTTCTTACAGGTGAACTGGTTCGGATTTCCCGCAACGCGGTGTCGTCGGAAAGTCGTAACGATGCTTTTGATGTACTTGAAGAGCGGTATCCTGAAAAAATTCCTTCGATTGATGAAAAACTTCCGACGGATGAAGAGATTGCCGAATTACGTTCAAGGCTGTTAAGTGTGGAAAAAAAGATTAACGAACTCTTGAAAATAGATGCACATAAAATTGAAGCCGCAAGAAAGAACGTTGAGAAGTTGCAGGAAAAAGAGGTTGCGCTTTCTCATTGGGAAAATCTTGTCACGGTTGCAGGAGCGAGTTTTCTTGCGTGCCTGATTGCGGCACTTTTATTCGGAAGGTTTAAAAGCTAAACTTTACAGCATAAGACAAAAGAGTTACCTTTTGAAACAAGCAGTAGGTGTTTTTAACAAAGATGCGAAACGTTTATCGGTTCATGTTTTTTACGGTAGTTGTTTTTTTATCCGGAGTTTTTGTGTTTTGTTGTTACAGAAACACGGAGATATCGAACCTCAATGCGAAATTAAAACGTCACGGACAATTAAATAACCTGACCGATGCGGAGTGTCGGTTTGTAAAAAAACAAAAACAATCAAACATTTCGTTTTTTAAAAACAACTTTGACCATCTTCGAGATCTTGACAGTAAGTTTAAAAAACTTATTTTTCGCCATAAAGAATTAGAAAAAACAATGACGTACGAATGGGCGGCTGTCAGAGAACAAACTATGCTTTTGGAGCAGGCGGATTTAAAAGAAGAGGAACAATTTGTGGTGTTTGAAATTTGCGAACAATTATCAAAATGTGTTGCAGAGATTTGCGAACTGATGGATAGACAACAGTCTATTTTGCTGTGTTGGGAAAACGTGAAAAACGAACGGATAAAACAAAAGGAAAAGCTGTTGAAAAAACTGGACAATATCATGGTCATTGATAATTACGTATCCGAGAGTTCAGGTTTAGTACAATGCAACAACAATACAGAAAAGGACAATAAAAATTTATGAGTATCAATATAGCAAATCAAGAACTACCGGCTGACAATCTTCCGCACGGAAACATGGAAAAACAGTGTTTCGCGGATAAAACTTTTTGCGAAAGATTACGGTCGGATGTTTCAAATATCAAACTTTATGCGGACGTCTGGGGTAAGGCATCAACCGAAAATATGACGAAGTTAAAAATTCGTTATGAAAGCCTGACGACTTCACTTGAGAAGCGATTGGAGTATTGGAAGACGATTGAAGCTCTGTTTGACGAAGACGATATTGGCGGACTTACGTGCGATGATTTAGTCAAGGAGCTTGAAGCAACTCTTGCCGATGAGGAATTTTTGCACGCAAAGCTTTTGAAGCATGCCGAATTAAACCGCGAGCGCATTGAAACTCAAAAGAGAATTCTCTCGAAAATTAAACACAAGAAATGATTACTAGACACCTTGAACACTTTACCCAAGACGAAGTTGACAAAGCCGTTACTGAAACCTTAACCAAGGATCTTCCGTACGGTGGCAACAGACCATACGTTATCGGTACAATCTTGCGCGACAGTTCAAACGGTGAGTATGTTTTATGGCGCAAAGGAAGTACGGAAGCGCATCGCTTGTGTATAGAGCATGCGCCGCACGAGTTTGTGGAATGGACGATTGCGACGGAGACCATGTCGTCTGCAATCATTGATTTACAGCAATTAACGAGAAACTATCCGTTTGCAAAAGTAAAACGCATTGGCATGATACCGTTAAGTGCAACTCCGGACGGTGCTCCTGGGACATATTACGACAGTGCGTATTGTGTATCCACAAGCTCTTCGTCGCCGGATTTGCATGATGTAACACATTGCTTCACGTTACTTGCGGAACAATGCGAGCTTAAGTTAACTCAAGTAACACCGTTGACGCAACCGACGTATTGCGAACTTGATGCATTGCTTTATGCGCCGTATTTTACGGATAAGGTTTATTTTACAAATCTTCATTTTGCACTTTCGCCGCGCGGTGCTGTGTTTTATTGCGTGTATGAATTAAATGACGGGTTGGTACATTATCCGGCGTCGGATGCAAAGCGAGACGAAAGCAATACCGAATATGGTCGTCCGATGTTTAAAATTCCCTTTACGAGCGGATATTTAAAGTATATTTGTGTCAATAATGGTGATTTTTATTTTTCCGTTAATTACGCTATATCTTTAAATTTATATAAATACAAATTCACGGGAACAAGTTTTAATAAGGCACTTTTATGGTATCAGGGGCGCGCAAATAATGCACGAAACTGTTTTTATAATGTTGAACGGAAAAGCTTTCACTTCGAGTACGGAACATTTGTGGCTCTGGAATATATAACCACCTTTGATAATACATACAGAGGTGTTGATGGTTATTTACGTTTTACCAGTGATAAGTTTAATTCTTAGTTTAAACTCAAGAAGTTATGTCTATTATTAGAACATTAGAACACTTTACCCAAGATGAGGTTGACAAAGCCGTTACTGAAACCTTAACCAAGGATCTTCCGTACGGCGGCAACAGACCGTATGTTATCGGTACAATCTTGCGTGACCAAACAAATGGTGAGTATATCACGTGGAAAAGACCGCAAGATAGTCAGGAACATCGTGTTTGCATAGAACATGAGCCCGATGAATTTGTTGTCTGGAAAGCTGTTCCTGCCGGTACGCAGTCGGTTGAAATTCCGTTGACGCAACTCGGAGAAAGCGGATTGGGTGAAGTAAAACGGGTTGGTTTTGTGCAACTTGCGCAAAAAGACTATGCGGTAAGTTCGAGTGCGATCGTTCGCCCGGGTGACTTTGGGACTGCGGATGAAAAAGCAAATTCGCCGCGTTTGCATTTCTTTAAAACAAGAACAGATCCTAAAATTGACCAGGGGTTCGCCGCTTTGGCCGACGGCAACGGTCACGAAGTGGAGCCGCGCGTTTTTAAGCCGTTGTATCTTACGCACTCGGTGTTTGTCAGTGATTGTCTTCTTTTCAACGGTACGGTTTTTTATTGTGTTTATAAAAAACACAGCGGGTTACTGGAGGGGGAAATTCAAATGATGACACATTCGAGCTACGGTGAAATTTCCTTTTACGACATACGCGTACCTGCAAGAAAATGGGCTCTGCAATACGCTATCGCATCAGTTGTGAATTTAAACGAAACCGAAACCGTAGAGGTCGTATCGTTTTACGGCACGAAAATAACTCCGGGCGGCGTTTATGTCAGTGATGTGTTCTCGGTAGGCGGAAACAATGGTTTCTCTCCCAGCGCAATCGGTAATTCAACCATTGATGCTTTTTGGGTAAATCCAAATCAAAGCAACGACAGTGATTACTGTTATGATATACGAGGGTTTGTGACCATAAATAACACTATTCGCGCAAGAGGCAAGGTGTTGTTGCAAATTAAACACTATCCCGAGTAATGGCGACAAAGCGGAAGATTTCGTTTTTCTCGAAGGACGATCAATCGTATCGCCCGGTATATGCAGATGTTTTATTTCAACTCGCAACAGACAGTTGTGGTGAAACTTTTGGGCAACAAATGAAGTTGTTAAAAAAATGCAGAATTACCCCCTGGGTTGATTTACTGACATCGTTCTGTTTTGTTACGGGAATTCGAATGACCGTTGCGAAAAGATGGTTAAATAAAGATAATCCAAAACAAGCGGAAATTGATTTCATTAAAGCTTACGAGGAAGCGAAAGGTTTTATTGAAGCACGGCTCGCGAGCGGACTGCTTGACAATTACTATAAGCGCGATGCCGTGGAAACGGTAATGTGGTGGAAGTTTCGCGAGCGCGTTTGTCCGCCAAAGGAAATTGAACAAAAACCATTGTGTGCTCAACTTTCATTTGGAAACGCAGGTTTCTTTGCTCTTGAAAAAAACATGAAGGGAGAACAATAAAATGCCATTGGGTCTTCTTGGAAGTTTAGCTCTTGGCGGACTTATCGGCGGTACCTTTTCGGCGATAAACGGAGGTGATTTTTTGCGCGGAGCGTTTAGCGGGGCTCTGTTTGGCGGTATTGGCGGATTAGTTGGCGGCGCGCTTGCCCCCGCCGTC
>AUXO016687096.1_pt1 | contig 20802 bp, 16 predicted proteins | sample 768731 | NCBI WGS metagenome assembly AUXO01 (sample SAMN02715735, study PRJNA202380) | gut metagenome | biome: sheep rumen | host: Ovis aries | place: New Zealand: Palmerston North
TAGCTCAGTTGGTAGAGCACCTGACTCTTAATCAGGGTGTCCAGGGTTCGAACCCCTGGCGGCGCACTTGTAGAGGTCTTATGATTTCGCCGGTGGAGCGAGGTTGTAGGGCTTTTTTTACTTTATAGGATTCAGATGTCAGAAGGTGCAACAAAACATGTGGTTTTTGGAGATGCGTTCACAACGGAGTTAGTGTTTCAATTTGTGCAATTTGACATCTGAAAACATAAAACGCACCGTTTGATAAATAAAAATACGTTGCAAAGATACATTTGCAGAAGAAAAATTTACATATCTAAATATTTTATTATATCTTCGTGCGAAGAATTGACGCACTTAAAATCCTGTTATATGATAGCATCAGTAGAATCTTTGATACTCAAAACACTTTATGGAGGAAGTCTATGTACGGATATGTGGTTGTCAATCAGCCGGAATTAAAGTTCAAAGAGTATGACAGATATCGTTCGTATTATTGTGGGTTGTGTCATGTACTTCATCATCAATTTGGAAGAAGGGGACAGATGTCTATCAGTTATGACATGACATTTCTGGTATTGCTTCTGACGGCACTTTATGAGCCGGATGAAGAATGTGTACAGGAACGGTGTGTTGCACATATGGTTCGACCGCATACGGCACGATTCAGTCCGGTGACCGATTATGTGGCGGATATGAATGTGCTAATGGCATATTATAAATGTATGGACGACTGGGTGGATGAACACAAAGTTACGAGACGATTGGCGGCGGGAAGCCTGCATGCAGATGCAGAGCGAATCAAGAAGAAATATCCGAAGAAGGCACAAAACATTGCAGCATCGCTTGCAAAATTATCTGCGTATGAACAGAATACAGAGACAGATATTGATGCGGTTGCAGCGTGTTTTGGTGAAGTGTTAGGGACTGTTACGGCGATGAAGGACGATGCGTGGTCCGAAGTGTTGTACAGGCTTGGATTCTTACTTGGAAAGTTTATATATATTCTTGATGCGTATGATGATCTTGAAAAGGATGAAAAACACGGACAGTACAACGTGTTGCGTACATATGCAAAGGAAGCGGATTTTGATACGATGTGCGAGGGGATTTTGAATATGATAATGGCAGAATGTGCACGTCAGTTCGAATTACTTCCTATTATACAGGATGCACAGTTACTTAGAAATATTATCTATTCGGGCGTGTGGACACGGTTTACACAGGCACGTGGTAGAAGGCAGACAGAACAGGAGCAGAAGCATTGACAGATCCATATAAGATTCTTGGTGTTACACCAAATGCGACAGATGATGAAGTAAAGAAGGCATACAGACAGTTAAGCAGAAAATATCATCCGGATGCCAATATTAACAATCCAAACAAAGAACAGGCAGAGGAAATGTTTAAGACGGTACAGCAGGCGTATAACCAGATTATGAGGGAACGTCAGGGCGGATATACGGGTGGTGGATATAACCAGACGGGATATGCAGGAAACGGACAGAATACCGGAGAAGATTTTGGTGGATTCTGGGGATTTGGCGGACCATTTGGATTCGGCGGTTATGCAGGCAGTTATGGCAGTCAGACACAAGGCGATGATCCTGTGAGTATGCATTTAAGAGCAGCAGCGAATTATATTCACAGTGGAAATTATGCAGAAGCACTGCATGTATTAAACAGTATGGAAGAACGTGATGCCCGCTGGTATTGCTACAGTGCGCAGGCAAATGCGGCACTAGGCAATCAGGCACTTGCCTTAGAGCATGCAAGACGTGCGGTACAGTTAGAACCGGACAATCTGATGTATCAGAACCTGTATCGTCAATTACAAAGCGGTGGCGGCTGGTATACCAGCCGTGGTGAACAGTACGGCCGGCCGACAGAAAGTCCGGGAAGTTTTTGTCTGAGACTTGTGTTGTTAAATCTAATCTGCAATCTTTGCTGCGGAATGAGATTTTGTTAAGGTTCATATGAATTTAACCGGTCAAATAAAATATCAAAGGAAACAGGTCCAAGGTCCATAACGAACTGATGGAAGGATTTGTTTGTGAAGCGGTCGCCAAGTTTTTCTTTGGCGGCCTTTTTTAATTCTGAAAATCCAATATAGCCAATCACATATTTACAGTAATTCTCAGGTTCGGATACAATGCTGTAATAAATGTCGTTCGCGATATCTGCATCATAGCCATAATTTGATAAAAATTTCACGATGTCGTCCAAAGTCCAATGATAATAATGAATTCCCATATCCATTTTTGCATACAATAACAAAACAGTTGCGTAATTTGCCTGCGCAAGAGCTTTTAAAGAGGCATTGTCTGTATTGGCAAACTGATAAGCATACAGTTCACAGTAAGTAGCCCACCCTTCAACATATCCGACAGGTTCAATCAGATAGCGGATATTGTCAGGCTTTGTATTTGTAAAATACGTCATCTGATACATATGTCCGGGATAGCCTTCGTGCGCCATGGTCGTATAAAGGTGGTCATTTAAGCCTTCTTTCGGATTGATATAAATGGAATTATCCGTCAGATTATCAATTTGCGGCGTAAAATACATGGCAGGACTGGCATAATCTGCAAGAGACTTTGTAATGTAATGAATCGAGCAGTCTACATCAGGAGGTGTCGGAAAATCATCTGCAATCCGTTTCTTTAAATCAGCAAGCATCGCAGAAGGCTCTGTTGCGGAAAAGGTAAGATGTTCGAGGGCGTCAGACAGTGTTGAATCTGCCGCCATCAGATGCTGCATGGTTGAAATGCTGCGCTGCAGATAGGAATCTGCGAGGGCATTGAGTTCATCTACTGATTTTGACCAGCCGATGTCCTTTTTTAAAAGGTACTCATAATATTTGTCGCCGTTTGGATAATTGCACAATCCGCCCGTGTAGCGGTTGCTTTTTGAAAGGTCTTTTAATCCGTCAATTAAAATCTGATATCCCCTGATAAAATGTTCCGATACACCGGCTTGATTACGCTTGATATATTCGTTTTTTGTTTCTTCGGATAACGTATCAATTTTGTTGATGCGTTCTGCAAAGGTTGTGATTAAAAAGCCGTCTTTTGCACTGCTGACAAAGGTTTCACACTGTTTGATGATGTCTGTTGCGAGTTTTTCTTCCATAAAATATCCTTTTTCTGCACGTATTTTTTCGTACGCAACCAGATTTTCAAAAAATGCATCGGTATCTTCTAATAATGTTAAATATTCTACAATGTCCTTTTCTTCAGACAGCGTGTATTCCGCAAAGATTAAAGGAAGCTGAACCTGAAGTCCGATCGTCGTAGACAGCTGTGTGGAAAATAAAGACAAATCTGCATATTCTAATTGGGTTACTAACAGCTGTTCAAGTGCATCATAAGTAAGCTGCTGATTCTTAGACAATGCCGCATAGTCGAAAGACTGCAGTTTTGTAAGCGTATCAGACAGTTCACCGGTTTCATCAAGCTGTTCTAAATCATAACGGCCGAGTGTGACATCATAGTCTGTAATATCAGCAGTTTCTGGGTGTTCTAAGTAAGAATGAAGCGTAATCATATCACTGGTTACAGTTTCCTGAAATACCGTTTTAGTATAATTGGCAAAATCTACATTGTCGTTTTTGGCATATACAGAATGGTCATGCGCAGTAACCGTGTTGTGATAAGATGCCGGAGGCTGTGCATGAATGGTTTTAGAAGCTGTTGTATTTGAGGCATCAGAAGATGGAAGTGTACAACTGGTGGTTGTAATTAGTATAAATAATAAAAGTATAGAAATAATACGTTTTAAGTATTGTTTTTTTATAATGTGCATAAATCCCTCCTAAATCAAAATCGATTATGTTGTAGTCTGTTTGATAAAATAACCGGTAGAATTTAACGCATGTAGTCAAAGGTTACATGCGTGTACGATTCGTTGTTCAAGCTATGGAATCAGTATAGCATATTTATATGAAAGAAAAATAGAAATTATGAAGTAAGCATATAGGGCAGACAATATTGATATCGTGATTTCGATAGGAATCGTTACAGGGAATTCTTGACATCTTCCTATTTTTTATCTATGATTAGAAAGTATTTGAATTGATAATTTGTAATTATTTAGAGCGATGTGGTATTGCAGGGGAATATTGTCTTGTGATTTCGTGGTTTCTGATGATTACGACAATTTATGAAAGATAGATTAGGAGGGTTATTATGCCACAGAATAAGGGTCCATTTTATATGACAACAGCGATTGCATATACATCAGGCAAGCCACATATTGGCAATACGTATGAAATCGTACTTGCAGACAGTATTGCAAGATTTAAAAGACAGCAGGGGTATGATGTCCGTTTCCAGACAGGAACAGATGAGCATGGTCAGAAGATTGAATTAAAGGCAGAAGAAGCCGGTATTACACCAAAGGAATTTGTAGATAATGTATCTACAGAAATCAAGAGAATCTGGGATTTGATGAATACATCTTATGATAAGTTCATCCGTACGACAGATGAAGATCATGAGCGTCAGGTTCAGAAGATTTTTAAGAAGTTATACGATAAGGGTGATATTTATAAGGGACATTATGAAGGAATGTATTGTACACCTTGTGAATCATTCTTTACGGCTTCACAGCTTGTTGACGGCAAATGTCCGGACTGTGGCAGAGAAGTGCAGCCTGCAAAGGAAGAAGCATACTTCTTTAAGATGAGCAAATATGCAGACAGACTGATTCAGTATATTGAAGAACATCCGGAATTCATTCAGCCGGAATCTCGTAAGAATGAGATGATGAACAATTTTTTAAAAGCAGGTTTGCAGGATTTGTGCGTATCAAGAACATCCTTCAAGTGGGGAATCCCGGTTGATTTTGATCCAAAGCATGTTGTATATGTATGGATTGATGCCTTGACAAACTATATCACAGGTCTTGGATATGATGCAGACGGCAACCATGATGCATTATATGAAAAATACTGGCCGGCAGATTTACATTTGATTGGTAAGGATATTTTAAGATTTCATACCATTTACTGGCCAATCATGTTAATGGCACTTGATTTGCCGCTTCCAAAGCAGGTATTTGGACATCCTTGGTTATTACAGGGCGATGGCAAGATGAGTAAGTCAAAGGGAAATGTTATTTATGCGGATGATTTGGTAGATATGTTCGGTGTCGATGCCGTTCGTTACTTTGTTCTTCATGAAATGCCATTTGAAAATGATGGTGTGATTACATGGGAATTATTAGTAGAGCGTATGAACTCAGAACTTGCAAATACACTTGGCAATCTTGTAAACAGAACAATTGCAATGTCAAACAAGTATTTTGGCGGCGTTGTCAATAAGACGGGCGTAACAAGTGAAGGTGCCGGTGTTGACGAGCAGGGCGCAAGTCTTGATTTTGATGCAGATTTAAAGGCAGTGGTCACAGGAACAAGAGCAAAGGTAGAAAATAAGATGGCTACCTTGCATGTTGCAGATGCCATGACAGAGATTTTTGCACTCTTTAAGAGATGTAATAAATATATCGATGAGACAATGCCATGGGCACTTGCAAAGGATGAAGCACAAAAAGACAGATTGGCAGAAGTACTCTATAACTTAGTTGAGAGTATTACAATCGGAGCAAATCTGTTGCTTCCATATATGCCGGAAACAGCAGAGAAGATTTTTGCACAGTTATATCCTGACAACGCACAGGCAGGCGAGCGTGATTTTGATGATCTTACACAGTTTGGTATTCGTGAGAGCGGCGTAAAGGTAACAGATAAGCCGGAGATTCTCTTTGCAAGATTAGACTTAGAAGAAGTGTTAAAGAAGGCAGAAGAGATTCAGGAAGCACAGAAAAAGGCAGCAGGCGGTGTGACATATCCGGAAGTGGAAAAGAAGCCGGAAATCAGCATTGATGATTTTGGAAAAGTTCAGATTCAGGTCGGCGAAGTCTTAAAGTGTGAGCCTGTTAAGAAGGCAAAGAAGTTACTGGTATCACAGATTCGTGTCGGCGATGAGGTACGTCAGATTGTATCCGGTATTGCGCAGTACTATAAGCCGGAAGACATGGTAGGCAAGAAGGTGGCAGTGATTACAAACCTTGCACCGGTAAAACTCTGTGGTGTAGAATCACAGGGAATGATTCTTGCAGCAAGTGATGATGAAGGCAACTTATCTGTTCTTACTGTGGATAAGGATATTATTGCCGGAAGCGAAATTCGCTAAACGATACAAGAACGAATATAATATAGAGATTAAAATCCTGGGATACCAAAGTGCATATGCTGGTGTCTCAGGATTTTCTTTGTATGACAGGCTTCGGGTGTCAAAGGGTGCATTGTATGTTTCAATATGTCAAATTACACAAATGGAGCATATTGCATTGAGTAAAATAAAATCACAGACAATGAATATAACAGGTGGTTAATTTTTAGAAAAGAAATTACGATATATATATAACGAAATACATCAAAACCGTTGATTTACAAGTTGCATGTAATAAATGGAAATGCTTAGTTAGCGTTGACTTTAGCGGGATGACAGACTAAAATATAATTAGAAGAATACGTTAAAAATAATTGGGAAGGAACACAGGAAAAAAGGAGGATATATTTTATGAAACAGAACATTTGTAAAAAAGTTGTTTCATATGGCATGGCAGCACTGCTTATGACATCATTTGTGCCAATGCAGACAAATGCAGCACCGAATCCGGCAGGGGGAATTCATTATGCAGTTGATACGGCATTATTAAAAGGCAATCCGACAGCACAGGGACAGATTACGATAGACAATAATTTGAATGATTGGAGCAAAGTCACACAGAGAGCTTCTACAGTATCCGGTATAGATAGCTGGAAGATCGCTATTTCAGCAGACTATGAGACGTTATATCTGAGCTATCAGGGGACATCTTCTAGTGAATGGGACTATAATTATTTAGGAACGAACAGAGTTCAGATTACATATGCAAATGGTGCACAGGGAAGAAATAACCAGATACAGTTTACAGGCTGGCAGAATAGTGCATCGGCAAAAGATGGCTGGTGGGCAGATATTGCAGGAGCAGATACAACGTCAGTCAACAACGCACATGGAAATACGGCAGGACCATATATTGTAGAATCTGCAATACCGATGAGCTTTTTTGAAAATGAAGATTTTACGCTTACATTTGCAGGAACAGAAGTAAGCAGCAAGCAGATTGAAGTGTTAGCCGGACAGGAAATCGAAGAACCGACACAGGAAGCTGTGTATACAGGCATTACAATTGACGGCAGTTTCACAGATTGGGCAGCAGTAGAAAAGCACGAAGCAGGCTGCCCAAATGATGCACATAAGGATTGTATTGACCAGACAGCAGTCGTTTTTGATGGCGATTATGTATACTTATATGTGAGAGACAGTGCAGCATCGGGAAGTACCGCAGCAGGTGCCGGAACACATGGAAATGGACTGTTTTCTATTACAACAGATTTAGGACTTGAGACATTGATTCAGCTGAATCGAGATGGTACAGTTAATGGAATTGATGGAGCAACATGCAGTCATGTAGGCAGAGAATGGGAGATTGCGATTCCGGAGCGTGCCCTGCAGAATTATCGGGAAAGTATTTCTTTTGGATTATATCAGTTAGAACCATTTGTAACGGGTGTAACGAATCTTCATCCGGAAAATGTGACATCTGACAGAAAACAGAAAGAATTCACAGGAGATATTCAGTATGATGGTGTCTATGGTGACTGGGATAATTATCCGCACACCAGAATTCAGTATGCAACAGCCGGAACACAAAGAGATGTTGTAGATTCCAATGGTGCATTGTATTCTAATGGTTCAACGTTGTTTGGACATGTTGTTACAGAGATGCCGGAACATACATTAGGCGGTGGAGAAGGATTTACAACAGGTGTTACCATTTTGTTTAATAACGATTGGAACACAGCATTTTATCCGAGATTGGCATTGGTTGACGGCAGCGGTAATATTAACTGGGATCCACAGTTGAATAATTTGCCGGATGGTACATATGAGTTCTATATTTTCTCAATTGATGCATGGCATACATCGTCAAATTTGAATAATCTGAATGATATGGATCAGTGGTATGGAAAGATGACGATGACACTTAGTGCAACAAAGAATGAATGTGAGTACTATTTGGATTTGGAAAAGATTGCAGACAAGTTCCATTGCGATGCAAGCGATTTTAAGAGAATTGATGCACAGTATAAGAGATTGGGACTTGAATGGGTAACGACAGCAGGTGCATCTTCCGGCGCATGGCTTGGATTGCTTATTTGCATTGGTGTATGTGCAGGTGTGTACGTATACCGAAAGAAAAAAGGTGAAGATATACAACAGGCACAGTAAATAGATTATGACAGGGGGTTAAAAAGGAATGAGTCCAATCATTATAATTGGGATAATCGTCGTGTGGCTCTATATTTTACATGTGATGAATCGTGCAAAGATGCATGCATGGAGATTCTTGTGGGGAAGTCTCGGATTGTTTCTGATTATGATGATTGTGATTCGACCGGTACTGACAATGCCGCTTGCACAGTGTGTAGCAGCATTAGCAGGCGTGATTGGCAGTATTACAGATACCTTTGTTGCATATTTTAAATACGGCATTATCTTTATTAAGACCGCAGCGGGTTCTGCTACGTTACAGATTGATTTTGAATGTTCTGGTATTATAGAAATTATGGCATTCATATCACTCTTAGCGTTCTTTAATGTCTATAATTTCAGTGAAAAGGTTATGGTAGGAATTGGTGGATTTTGTTACATCATGCTCTGCAATACCTTGCGAATTCTTATGATTTGTCTTTCTGTACATTTTTTTGGAATGAAAGCATATTACGTGGTTCATACATTTATTGGCAGAATTTTCTTTTATATACTGAGTGTATATTTATATTTCTATGTATTCACAAAACCACAAATTGTCAAAATGAAAGTAGGTAATTTTGCATATGGCAGCAGTAAAAATGGTTCTTAATTCGTTTATATTCTGGGGCGGCTGGATTATTATACCGTTTTTGATGGAAATTGTTCCTGCACTGGGTAGTGTATTTTTACTGCTGAAACGTCATGCACGTTATAAGGCGAAACAGGGAACATTACAGATGTATCCTGAGATTTCAATTATTGTTCCGGTATATAATTCGGCAGATACATTATTTGCATGTATCGCTTCGATTAATGACAGTACGTATCCGAATGAAAGTATTCGTGTATTTCTTGTCAATAATAAAGGGCAGGACAATAGTTTTGAGGTCTATGCCGAGTGTCAGAGAAAGTTTCCAAAACTTCGTATGCAGTGGATGAATGCAGAGCAGGGAAAGTCGAGAGCATTGAATCTTGCATTGTATAACAGCGAAGGAAAATATATTATTAATCTTGATAGTGACGGTGTGTTAGAGAAGACTGCACTTGCCAATCTGATTTATAAGTTTGAGATGAATACAGAACTTAATTGTATGACCGGTGCGATTCTGACAGCACCGGAATTAATTAAGCAGTACAAAGGTTTCTTTGCCAGAACGCTTCGTAATCTGGAATTTATGGAATATGCACAGGCGTTCTTAGCAGGAAGAAGTTATGCTTCCGAAATGAACTCTGTATACACATTATCCGGGGCGTTTTCTGCATTTCGAAAGTCTGCGGTATTAAAGTCGTGGATGTATAATACAGATACGATTTGTGAAGATACGCATATTACATTCCAGATGCGTTATCGTCAGAATGAGCGTGTGGAAATTTGTGAAGATGCAATCTTTTTTGTAGATCCGATAGAGGATGTCAACAAATTGTATACGCAGAGACAGCGTTGGCAGAGGGGTAGTCTTGAAGTTGCGCAGATGTTTATGGGGAAGCGGTTCAAAGTCAAGAATATGTTTAAAGATGTTAATGTTAAGACATTATTATATGACCATACATTTGCATTTCCACGAATGATTTGGTATCTGGCACTGATTTGTCTGATGGCGATGGGATATTCTGGTAAGGTCATTCTTATATCAACAGGGTTGATTTTTGCAATGTATACTTTTATTGGATATTTTTATTTTGCAACCGTCATTCATTTTTTGAAAATTACGCCGGATGTGAGGCGATATTATGTTACACATTGGTGGTGTATTTTATTACTTCCATTTTTTAATTTTGCAGTATTTTTTATCCGTATGGCAGGTATTATCAATAGTATTCAGACAGACAGTTCCTGGAAGACAAGAAATCTGACAGAGGAGCGTAATGCGTTTGTACATATTATTGAAGAAGATTTTTCAAAACCGCTGCATGGATTGCGCCAGTTGCGCAGAGTGGTAAATAACAAGCCGACTTACAGACGTATACCGGTTGGGGAGCAGCTGACGGAAGTTGATTTAGAAGAAGTGGACACACACAAAACGGCAGCGTCTGATAAAAATGCAGCGTATGTGAAGAAAAATCGGGAAAAAACAGAGCGTACGCGTACGACGCATTTGAAAGTTAAAAAGTCCGGGGTATCGATAGTCTGGTATATATGTGTATCATTATTTTATCTGATTTCCATTGGAATGATTTATGGATGCAGGTGGCTGCGTACACATAGCAATATGGGGACGGCACAGATGCTAAGAGAAATTTTAAATCAAACACAGGACGGACAGATGCTGATTCGTCAGGGATTACAGGCATTGATCATTCCGATTGTAATTCTAATGGTGGTGTTTATTATACTTGGCATTATTGATTATATTGTAAGCCGTAAATTGCATGGAAAAGGCTATGACATTCTGCATGATGTAGTCGGTGTGGGAAGTACAATTGCAGTTGTCGCAGCAGTATTTTATGTGAATTATACATGGAATCTTTTAGGATACATTCAGGGAGTTCTATAAGATTTTATCTGTTAATAAATTAACAAAAACATTGTGACATTGCAGGACAGTGCTATTTGGCGTTAAATAGGAGAAAAACGATATGAAAAAAGGCAGCAAAAAAATAGCAAAAAGAAGATTGGGAAAACATCCCGTATTGCTTATTACATCAATTTGTGTCATATGCTTTGCTATACTTGCAGGGGGATTTGCCTATTTTCAGATGAAAGAATTTGAAACAGGAATTCTGGAAGTGTGTGCAACCCAGCAGGACGCATATGTACAGCTGGTGTTAGATCAGATTAACTTAAAAGAGAACCGAAATGATGAACAGATTATCAAGGACATCATTGGGACGATGGATGCTTCTTCAAATAAGTATTGGACGTTCTCAAAGAATCAGTCGATGTTATTTGTAAAGGATGTATTAGAAACTAATAAATACAAGGGATTTACGACAGCGACTTATTATGATTCAGAAAGTGCGAAAGATTTTTTAGACAGTCTGCAGACGAATCGGGTGATTCATGATTATATTGATGTCAATGGAAATGAATTCGTTGCATCAGGTGTTGCCTTTGAGTATAACAAAGGGCAATATAAGCTCTGTCTGCTTACAGATTCTTCCGTATTGTTAGATAATAATGCGTATTTAGAAGCGAAGATTGAACTTGGTACATTTGCCGGAGTCGTATTGATTCTTTTAATGATTGTACCGATGTTATTTGCATATAAGATGCGGAAAATGCAGTTTTTTGCAGACAGTCAGGAAGAATCTATTTCCGCAGTGAATTTAATTCTTTCAAATATGAATCAGAGGATTATGGAACGGGATTTGCACGATACCCGTCAGAATATGTGGCAGGAGACGGCATTGCCGACCTTTTTAGAAAAATTACAGGCAAGAAATCTGGCAGTGACCGTATTAATATTAGATTGTGATACGATAGAACAGCGGCGACATCTTGTAGCAAAAGCACACTATCTGTTGGATAATCATGTGCTGCGCTTTAGCTGGGAGGAAAAGAATCTGTTGCTGATATTTATACAGGTTGAAGAAATGCAGGCAAGAAATGCGGTTACAACATTGTGTACAGAAGGTGTCAAATTAGGGGAGGTATATTCCGTATCTGAGTCATCAGATTATGATACACTTTATGAGAAATTGTCGCTGGAAAGAGACGCAAGTGTGCAAGAAACACAGGAAAATGCAGAATAAAACGATGAAATACAGTTGTTAAAATGATAACATACAGAAGCGGCTATGCTTTTGGCAAATGAAAAGGAGTGGGAAATTGTGAGTGTAAAATTATACAGAGAGTACAAAATTAAGTTTTACCTAAATATGAGACATTATATTATTATCAACGGAAAAAAGGGTGAAACGCACCCACATACCTGGGAGTTTGCGCTAAATATTCAGTTTGGACGTAGTTCGTTTGTAGAATTTAATACATTCGAACGGGGAATTGCAGAATATTTGTCAAAGTATCAGAACAAGGTTTTAAATGAAGAAGCACCATTTGACAGTATGCTTCCGACGCTTGAAAATGTAACAGATTATTTCTCAGAAGAATTTTACCGGATTATTTATAAAATAGGTGGAATTATGACACGTTTAGAAGCGAGCGAGACACCGACAAGAAGTTATATTGTCAGTCTCGAAGGAAATGAAGAGAATTTAACGATGGCGGCAGATACGGATAAACAGGTATTGTCAGATGTTATTGATGCAGTATTAGACGAGATTGTAGAATAATCATTATTCGGAATGGAGTACATCGTGAAAAAGAAGAATAAATCAAAGTATCTGCTTTTGTTTATGCCCATTGTGTATCTTTTGATTGCAATTGCGATTGTAGTTGTAGTCAGTCGAAGTGGTATATATCCGAGTGGTTCAGATACGATGTATCATATTTACAGAGGGGATAGCGTTTATCGTTCAATCAAAGAAGGCAACTGGTATCCGCTCTATAATGCAATGTGGTACAACGGCGTGGAACTGATGCGTTATTGGGCACCACTTCCTGCGTATTTTGTAGCAGCGTGTCAGGCACTTGCAGGCGGAAATCAGCTAAATGGTTATTTGATATTTGTAGTACTTATTTTCTTTTTGGGCGCATTGCCGTGGCTGTATATCGGACAGAAGACAGGCAGACCATATTTGGGTGCATTTTTGGGAATTTTGTGGTTTTTTATGCCAAATAACCTGACGGCATTATTTGTAGAAGGAAATCTGGCACGTTCGGTTTGTATGATATTCCTGCCGCTGTTTATTTATAGTGTATTTTATTATATGAAAGAGCGCAAATGGCATTATCTGCCACTCATGATTACGACGTTTACGCTGATGGTTTTGTGCCATTTAGGATATGCAGGAATGATTGCGTTGTCAGTGCTGTTATATTTGCTGGTATGCTTCATTATGAGAGTAAATCGCAAGGCAGGTTTGGAAGTTATTGGTGCGATGCTTCTTGGTTTTGCATTGGTGGGAATCTGGATGGTGGGTTCTCTTCGTGGCGGAATTACATCATTGGATAATTCTGAAAATATGGCGAAATTTTTTCAGAGTGTGAGCATTTCGTTAAATCCTTTGGAGCGTTTTGACAGCAACAATGGAAATTTCTATTTTGGACTTGCAGCATTTTTGTTGGCGGCTTACGGTGTGATATTTAGTTATAAGAAGTCACAAACAGGATTTTGGACTGGAATTTTGATTCTGCTTGGTTCTACGACCGTGATGTATCCGGTGCTTAAAATATTGCCGGGAAGCCAGTATCTGTGGATGCTTCGTTTCATTTCCATTGCACTTTGCATGATTTTGTGCAGTTTCTTAATGTGGGATACATTGAAAAAGCCGATTGTAGTTGTCTTTTTATTGTTATTATGTCTGGATGTATATCCATCTTTATCTGTGGTTTATGGAGAACACAATGGTGCGTCGGCAGTAGAACGGTTAGAGGCACAGCAGGAATATACGCTGATTCGGAAAGCACAGGAGATTGCCAATCAGAGAGTTGCTTTGTTAGATGAAAGTTCGTTAGGGGCAACCGGCGCATGGCTGTTATCCGGTTGGGGCAACCGCGTGGCAGCATCATTTGGTGCCGGCAGAGAGGCGGCAAATACATCAGTAAATATCGTTCAGATAAACAGGGCATTAACGGACGGACAGTATTATTATGTGTTTGACCGCTGTAAAGAGTTAGGAAATGATACCGTACTTGTGCGTTTATCACAATTAAATCCGTATACGGATTCGATTTTTCAGCTGCATAATGCGGCTGTGGCAAATGGATATGAGCTGGTAGAAAGTAATGGCGGTTACCGTCTGTATCATATTGATACGGATAAAAACTGGGGAACGAAGACAATCTATCGTGCCATTGCCATTGGCAGTGGTGCAGACACGGTAGCGAGACAATTTCCTGCGATGGAAGAAGTTGATACCGATTCTATTGATGATTTTACGTATGAAGAATTATCGAAATACGATTTAATCTTTTTAAATGGATTCACATACAATGATAAGAAACAGGCGGAAGATTTGGTCGTTCGATTAAGTGAACACGGGGTACGTATTGTTATCTGTATGGATGGAATTCCGCAGGATAAAAAGACACATGACCAGAATTTCTTAGATGTGCGCTGTAACGCAATTACGTTTCAGAATGGTTATCCGGAAATGGAAACACGCATCGGAACATTGTATACAGACCTGTTTCCGCAGGGGCACACCAACTGGCAGACCATTTATTTAGAAGGACTTGATACAAGTTGGGGAACGATTTATGAGAATGGTTTTAAGCTGGATTTCTATGGAACCGTTCGCAATGAAAATATTGTCATGGTGGGACTCAATCTCACATATTTCTTCGGGTTGACACATGACAGGTCGGTTGCAGAACTGCTTTCAAATATGATGGATTTATCAGCAAATGAGTTGCCAAAACGTACCATTGTACCGTTATCTGTCACATATGGAACAGATTCAATCGCAGTAACTTCCAAAGAAGATGCGGTCAATACCTCGATTGCTTACCATGATATTTTCTCAAGTGTGCAGCATTTGGAAGAAAAGAATCATCTGACTTATGTAGATGAAGGAACAACGGTTATTACAATGCATTATCCATATTTCTGGCAAGGATTGCTTGTAAGTCTTGCAGGTGTTATCATTTTGATAGGATGGTTACGGGCAATGTGGCTACGTTTAAAGGAAGAACATACAGAAATAGAATTGCTTGAAGCAGAGTCTGTACAACAGGAAACGGTAAAGGAAACAGAGGAAAATGATCAGAAAGATAAATCGGATATTTGATACACATGCACATTTTGATGATGAGACATTTGATGCAGACAGAAAAGAACTGCTTACACAGCTTTTTGATACACAGATAGATACGATTGTAAATGTCGGTGCAAGCCTTGACGGCTGCAGGGCATCCGTTGCACTGGCACGGGAATATGAGCAGATGTATGCGGCGGTAGGCGTACATCCGGATGATACGCCGAATCTGACAATGGCTTTTATCGACTGGATGAAGCAGGAGGCACGCAGTAATCCAAAGGTTGTTGCAATCGGTGAGATTGGACTCGATTATCATTATCCGGAGCCGGAAAAGGATGTGCAGAAGAAATGGTTTCGCAAGCAGCTGCAGGCAGCAGCAGAGGTTGATAAGCCGGTGATTATTCATTCGAGAGAAGCCTGTCAGGATACGATTCAGATTCTGCAGGAAGAACATGCTGAAAAAGTAGGCGGAATCATTCACTGTTATTCTTATACGAAAGAGTCGGTTCCGACTTTTCTAAAGATGAATTTTTACTTTGGAATTGGTGGTGTGGTAACATTTAAGAATGCGAAGAAACTTGTAGAAGCAGTAGAAGTGATACCGATGGATAAGATTGTATTAGAAACAGACTGTCCGTATCTTTCACCGGAGCCAAATCGGGGGAAGAGAAATCACAGCGGAAATATTCCATACATTGTGAAAAAAATATCAGAAATAAAAGGACTTCCGGAAGAAGAAGTGATACGCATTACACATGAGAATGCGAGAACAGTATTTCGAATGAATTCATAAAAGGAGCATATAGAAAACAAGGAGATGAATATGTCAGAGAATAAATATAAAAATGTGTTACATCTGGGAAATCCAACGAATACGATTGCCGTATTAAACGCATATGGATTTTCGTTTCAGAAAAAGTTTGGTCAGAACTTTTTGATTGATGAGAATGTCGTGGAAAAGATTGTTCGGGATGCAGGTGTAACCGAAGAAGATTGTGTATTAGAAATCGGACCGGGAATCGGTACAATGACACAGATTTTATGTGAGCATGCCAGAGAAGTTATTGCAGTGGAGATTGACCAGAAACTGATTCCAATTTTAGAAGATACATTGTCATATTATGATAACGTAACAGTTATTAATCAGGATATTTTAAAGGTGGATATCGTAAAGCTCGTACAGGAGAAGAATAACGGCAGACCGATTAAGGTTGTTGCGAATCTGCCATATTATATTACAACACCAATTATTATGGGATTGTTTGAGAGTCATGTGCCACTAGAGAGCATTACAATTATGGTACAAAAGGAAGTTGCTGACAGAATGCAGGTAGGACCGGGAACGAAGGACTATGGCGCATTATCTTTAGCAGTGCAGTATTATGCGAAGCCGCAGATTATCTTAAATGTGCCGGCAAGCTGTTTTATGCCAAGACCCAATGTGGATTCTGCGGTAATTCAGCTTGTGCGTTATGAGAAGCCGCCGGTAGATGTAGAAGATGAACATCTGATGTTTCAGATTATCCGTGCGTCCTTTAACCAGCGCAGAAAGACGATGGCAAACAGCGTAGGCAAGAGCAGCGGACTGCCGATTACGAAGGAAGATTTTGCACAGGCATTAACAGATTGCGGGCTGTCACAGACGGTTCGGGGAGAGGCGTTGACATTGGAACAATTTGCACAGTTGAGTAATGCGATGGGACGTTATATGAAATTTCAATAAAATATACAAAGAGAAATATTTCGTATTGTACAGTTTATGATACAGGAATATTTCTCTTTTTTTGTGCATATAGTGGCGTTAAAGATATTTTGATAAATAGATGAAAGGAAATTATGAGCGACTATAAACGTCTGGTATCATACATATATTCTTATCCGGGAGGTGTAAAGGATAAAAATGTCGGCTTTGCAAAAGCAGAAGTGCGCAACGGGCAGATGAAGCTGCATATTTCACTCAGGGGTGTGTATACAGATGCAGCAGCGACATTTGGCATCTATCTGTTAATGAACGGAACACATGACAGCAGTCTTCAGCCGGTATATTTAGGAAATGCCATTGTCAATGCGGGGCAGGCAACGTATGAGGATCTGTGCAATGCGGCAAATATTAATCAGTCGGGATATTGTTTTTCAGATATTTGTGGAATCGGCATTGCCAGTGAAGAGAATACATTTTACAGAATGTTCAGTTTGTGGAATGATGAGAAAGTCATATTGTCGGATATAAAACTTACGCAGCAAAATATACGCCGGGAAGATGCGTTTGTACAGGTGGCACAGGTCGTACAGGATGCAGCATTTTCAGATGCAGGAGATGACCTGAAAAAACAAAATGCTGCAGTACAACAGGATGATGAGAAGCCGGCAGAAATGCTGCAGGCACAGGAAGAAATACCAACTTGTGATATGACGTATGAAAAAGAACAGGAAGCGAATCGAAAAGCAGAGCAAACGGATGCGTATATACAGGAGATTATTCAGGAGTCCGTAAAGGAAGAAACAGTATGTGAAAAAAATGACAATCAGAAGATACAGGTGTCTGAGGTGGAAATAAAACCGGATGTGCATATCACAGAGCTTCAGGCAGGGAAAATGTCAGAGCGAAAAGAAGAAAAAAATATCCGGACATTATATGAAAAATCTCCGAAAATTGATGCATTTGATGATGATTATTATTATGACTGTATCGAAATTATGCCGGAGGATTTGCAGTATCTTCACATTGAAGAAGCGGTTATTGTACAGAACAGTTTTCTGTTGCATGGATTCTATCGTTTTCATCATCTTCTATTTGGAAAGGTGCGGGAAAATACCAATGGAACCCGTTATTTTTTAGGCGTGCCGGGAATGTATTGCAATCGGGAACGGTTCATGGCATCCATGTATGGATTTGGAAATTTCAAAAAGAGTCACCGAAGCGATTATTCCAATCCGTACTTTGGGTACTGGTATCAGGAAATATAGACAAAACGCAGGTGATCCTTCCATTCGCCGTGCATCAGAACATAAGAATATGCCGTGCCTTCTGACAGAAAGCCGACAGACTGCGCCAGACGGATAGAGGGCGTATTGGTAGGAAGAATATAGGCTTCGATGCGGTGCATATTGCGCTCTAGTACCATAATCTGCAAAGCATGTGTAAGCATACGTCGTCCGTATCCTAAATTCTGATAGGCTGCATCAATTCGGTAACCGATGATGCAGGACATCATATTATCGAGCCGGATGTTAGAAAAAGATACAGTACCGATTATGGTATCAGGAATGGTTTTGTCAAATAAATAGAATCGGATATATTTGCCGTGGAGATATCCGTTGTATTCCGCAGACAGAATCTGACGCATGGTCTGAATCGTATAATAGTGTGCAGGTTTCTCGGATTCGAACGGTTCAAAACTGGAACGGTTGCGGCGATAAAAGTCAAGCACCTGCGGTGCATAAGATTCATCAAGTACTTTTAAACACAGATTATCTTTGTGGTATTCAAATTGCATAGGTATAGCCTCCTAATTTACTGTGGATTCTTCAGATGCTGCCTGCAGGGCTTTTAAGCGTAACTTTTCCTGTTTTTTGTGTTCCCGTAATTCCAGAAAAAAATCAGACAGAAGCGCAGAGCATGTTTCTTCGCATACACCACGGGTAACATCGCAGCGGTGATTGAATTGCGGCATTTCTAACAGGTTCAAAATCGAACCGCCGCAGCCGGCTTTTGGATTCATAGAACCGATGACTACACGTGGGATTCTTGCCTGTACGATAGCACCTGCACACATCTGACAAGGCTCTAGTGTTACATAGAGTGTACAGTCTTCTAACCGCCAGTCGTTTAACACACGGCTGGCTTTTTTAATAACTGTAATCTCGGCGTGTCCAAGCGTGGTCTTATCAGTATTGCGGCGATTATATCCACGAGCGATGATTTTGCCCTGATAGACAAGTACGCAGCCAATCGGGACTTCCTGTAATTTCCAAGCCTTTTTCGCCTGTTTAATGGCTTCTTTCATATAGTGAATATCTGTATCTGTAAATGTTTCGGACATCGTAAATTCCCTTCTATAGTGAGATTGAATCGTTCAGAGTATAAAGTGCATCATTGTTGCACGGTTCGGATGATATATGTGAAAGCAGATAAACATATTTGATTTCTGAATTCTGATAACTGTAAGTATAATGAATTTGAGTAGTTTCGTAAAGAAAAAGTTCAAACGACCGATACAGTACAATCAAAATACATAGGAGGAACAGAGCAAATTAAATAATTTTATGACTTTTTGCAGCGGATTTCTTGAAAAAAATAAAAACATCATCGTATAATAAAAAGCAAACATAATTTTGAGACCGTATGTTTGGAAATACAAAAAGAGGGGTATATTTAAGGATGAAAATGAAAAAAAGCGTCGAAAAAAGGCACTGGAGGACTTCAAGATGGTGTAGAGCCGGATTGCTGCTTGTGGCATTGATTGGTATACTGTATACACAAAGACAGCGGGCATATGCCAAAGAAGATGTATATATGGGAGATATTATTTCCACATATCAGTCACTGGCAAAAGGCAATATTCGAACGGCACGTCTTGATGATGGAGCGTATAAGATTCGAAAGACAGACGAGGGGGATTTTCAGGTATTACAGTTGACCGATATTCATCTGTCAGCAGAAGAGAGTTATTATGGCAGAAATATTAAGGCGATGGATACGGTATATGCACTGATTCAGGAGACACAGCCGGATCTGTTGGAAGTGACAGGAGATTTGGTATTTGCAATGCCATATACGGATGCAGCGACCGATGAAGAAACATTTCGGATGTGTATTGAATTTTTTGACCAGATAGGGATTCCGTGGATTTGGACATTTGGCAATCACGACCATGATTTTTTTGACCGGTATTCGAAAGATGAGGTCTATGCAATGTTACGACGGTCTTCGACCTTATTGCAATATCAGGAAGAGAGTTCTGTGGACGGATATACCAATGGAGAATTTCGTTTGTACAATGCCGATAATACGTTAAACAGAATTCTGATTTCCATTGATTCACATGATACCATGGAAAGTGGCGGTTATGATTATATCAAGGAAAATCAGGTGCAGTGGTATGCGAAAACGGTGCGAAACGACCAGAAGCTGTTCGGAAAAGATGTGCAGACTTTTGTATATACACACATTCCGTTAGTGGAGTATCAGGATGCATGGACGGCTTATCAAAACGGAGACCATCGGGCAAAATACCTGTACGGAAAGAAACGGGAAAGTGTATGCTGCTCCGGCGTTCGAAGCAGACTTGCATCTGTGATGACAAAACTTGGCAGCACAAAGGCGATTTTTTGCGGTCATGACCATCTAAATGATTATGCAGTCCGATATAATGGGATTACATATGTGTATGGCAAATCCATTGACTTTTCAGCATATGTTGGGATTGAAAATCAGACAGAGCAGAGAGGGGCTACGCTGCTTACATTGGCACAGGATGGGAAAAAGTACGATATAACACCAATTTTGGCGCAGGAATTGGAGATTGAATGGGAAAATGGCGTATCACTGACGGAACAAGGTGAATGGGATTATTTGGTAAATGGAAGGATTGATAAAAATTTCACAGGACTGGCTTCTAATGAATATGGCTGGTGGTATATCAAAGACGGAGCTGTCGATTTTGATTATACGGGAATTGTAAATAATGAAGCA
>AUXO017230621.1_pt1 | contig 20798 bp, 20 predicted proteins | sample 768731 | NCBI WGS metagenome assembly AUXO01 (sample SAMN02715735, study PRJNA202380) | gut metagenome | biome: sheep rumen | host: Ovis aries | place: New Zealand: Palmerston North
CTCCAGAACTCCGCAATATCCCGACTGAAATACGGGTTATTGAAGTTCCGCATCAGTTTGATGCCAAAGAGTTTCGCAGTACCGATAGCGATATCCGAGTACCCGGAGAAATCACCATAGATCTGGAAGGTAAACAATACCGCGGCTAATAGCAATGTGCTGCCGCTCTGCGTATCATACGTTGCCCACACTTGATCCACATACATCGCGCAGTTGTCAGCTACCACTATCTTCTTAAATAGTCCCCAGAGTATCTGCCGCATACCGTCCACTCCCTGTTCGTAACTGAACGTTCGCTTCTGCAAGAACTGCGGCAGCAGATTCGTAGCTCGCTCGATAGGTCCGGCAACGAGTTGCGGGAAGAACGATATAAAAGCAAAGAATGCGACAATATCCCTCGTCGGCTTGATATTCCCTCGGTAGACATCTATGGAATACGATAGTGCTTGGAAGGTATAGAAGCTAATTCCAACCGGCAGTATGATCCGCAACAACAAACTCTCCGTACTGATTCCAAACAATGCCCCAAACTCACTCACAAAGAAATCGTAGTATTTGAACACAGCCAATATGCCAAGGTTGATAACAATATTAGTTATCATCCAGAACTTTGCCCAATTTATACACCGTACACCATACACTATACACCTCTTGCTCTTATCGATGAGCAAGCCGCTCGCATATGAGCATAGGCTTGTGAATGCTATAAGAAGCAAGAACTTATAGTCCCACCAACCATAGAACACATACGAAGCAAGGACTACAAAGAGGTTTTGCAGTTTCAAATGATTCCGTAGCAGCCAGTATATGGCAAACACTATCGGAAGGAATATGAGAAATTCTATACTATTGAATAGCACTTTTTACTCTCTACCCTAAAATCCTTCGTTTCAGTTTGATAAGTTTTGTGCGGAATGATGGACTAACGTGAACCAACACCTTAGCTTTCCATCCTTTCTTCGCCCAACTACTCTCCCCCTTATGTTCACAATACGTCTCCTCCGTCCGTACATCCTCCCCCGTTGTCAGCACCGGACAGAAATAATGCACAGGGAAAACGTGAAGGAAAAACGTTTTCCCTTCGATTAGGGATGAGGGATTAGGGATTAGGGGTGAATCTATATAAAAATCTTTTTCTATGCCATCAGCGACGAAGCCCTGTGCCTCGAGTCGATCGGTAAAATAACTCGTATTCGGCGTCAAATCTAAACTTTTATCAACTCTTATAAACTCTCTACACTGATATGTTTGTAACATATCCTTCACCCATGCTCCATGCGCCTCACTCGCTATCACACCTTGCATAACAGGATTTCGCTTACTACCTTCGTAACCAGCAAAGGCTGCATATTTATCCATCAAATCATCGAATGGACGATAAACCATAAAGTCTACATCCATATACAAGCCTCCGAATTGCTCAAGCGCCCAGAGTCGCACATAGTCCGAGACGAAAGCATATTTGCGTGCTTCGTATGCTTGCCGCACGTATAATGGAGCCTCTGCAATATCAAAATTACTCTCATCCCATCGCCTATACTCCCAGTCCGGCATGTGCTGATGCCATGATGCAAGACACCGTTGCTCTAACTCTGGAAGAGGATTTCCGCCAAACCAGCAATAATGTATTATCTTCGGTATCATCGCTTAAGAAGTTTATACATTGGAATTACTACGGATAAGATTATGGTCGCAATTTTTCTATGTCTTATACATAACGATGTCCATGCGTTCCAATAATACTTTTGGTATAGCACATCTGAACGAATATCACTCCAACTCGTATAAGCATCTATTCTCTCATAATAAGCTCGCGCTTCTTCAACGCTACCCAACTTTATCATTCGCTTGCATGACTTCTGCACATTCCAGCACGCCCCTTCCAATATCCCCTCTGCAAACTTCTTCTTTTCACTATCCTTTATTAACTCTTCACTTTTCACTATCGATTTATAAAATCGATTCATCCTCACTCCCAACAACAAATAATCCGCTACATTCTTATATGATGTATGTCGTGTCGTTGAGCCCTCGCGATAATATGCCTTATATCCTAATTCTAGAGAATATGCCATACGCTTCGCATGGTACAAATGCACGGCTACAAAATCTGAGTCCTCAAATAACACATTCTCTACAAATGGGTAATTAACTCTTTGCAAAAAATCTTTGCTATAGATATATCCCCAAGGGGCTGAACACCAATATGGATGTTTATTCTGCATCTCAATACCGGAGAAAGATACTCCTTCTGCAAACGATAATTTTTGCGCCTCTGATGTTATCGAACCATGTTCGTTGCATAATGCATAGTGCAAAGCAACCATATCAGCCTTCTTCTCTTTCGCCATCCGTATCGCGTTCACAACCCCTTCCATCACCGCATCATCCGCATCCAAAAAGCAAATATACTCTCCTTTCGCTACTTTTACGCCCCTATTCCGTGCGGCTCCCTGTCGATGATTCTCTGGTTGTTTGAGTAGATATAAATTTTCTATCCTCAATCTCCAATCTTCAATAATCGATACTGTTTCATCTGTCGAACAGTCGTCGATTACTATAATCTCATAATCCTCCTCATCCAAAGCCAGATTACGGATACTCTCTAAACAGCGCACGATCGTATCCGCTGCATTATAGGCCGGTATGATAAATGATACTAACATTTCCTTCCTAACGATTTTAACAAATCATCTATTATATTTTCTGCAGCAGACTTCCCGTTCGGAGGAAGTAGCATCTCGTTATAGAATTGCTCTCGGATTGGTTTCATCACATCATGTCCACTCAACACTACATCTTCCAAGAACTGAATAATGTTACTTATATCGCTACCATGATAATGCGCTGCGTATGCTTTCCTCCCGATGATATTACTTTGCTCTTCTCGATTGCCTCCCATATACAAGACAGGTTTCTGCGTGTATAGGTACTCGACTATAAATGATCCACAATCGTGTATCATCGCATCCGATGTCTTAAATAGGCTCATATAATCACCGGTTACCAAACAAGTATTTTCTCCACCAGCCCATTTTTTGTAATATGCATCTGCTCTTTTCTTTCCCCATTGAGGATGATCATATAATGCCTGCAACAATAATGGGTGTGGTTTAAATGCAAATTGGCACTTCCCCTTACGGCTTTCTGCTAATTCTAACATAGTTTCCGCTATTTCAAGGAATGTAGATAATTTTAATAAGCCATCATGTCCTTGTATCGAATGATGCGGAGCCCATATAATCCTTTTAAATTCAGGACTTGAGTTTTTCCATATAGACAAATCATATGCTGCATCCGAATATTCATCGTAGATAGGATATCCGGTTACGACTATGTTTCGCATTTCGCGCGGTTGTGCTGCAAGAGCTATTGTTTGTATATCTTTGCATTCCGCAAAATACCGCCACATCAACCCATGGAACGCTGACGCATATCCCCATTCTCCAGCTGTGTTACTAAATCCGTAATTCACGTACCCCTTAAGGTACTTCCGCAATGATTTTTCACTATATTTCGGATTCATATAGGCCGTCCAGAGACTACTATAGAATACCAAGTCCGGATGTAAAGCATGAACATCGATACTTTCTTCATAAACCTTTTGGCTCGCTTTGATCACATTATAGCCGCGCGATGTAAAAAACGCATAGGTACGATTGAAAATTTCCGTAGCTTGTGTCTCACTATAATGGACTACTAACGGACATATCAAAATCTCTGGTTCGAATCTATTATCTTTCGCCATCAAACGATACACAGAGTCATATTTCCAAGTTGATGAATCATTAACTATAAACACAACCTTTAACGGGCCATCCTTCTTCTTGATTTTCCTAACTGCATTACAATATGCCCTTTGTTGACTACGCCAAATGCAGTACCGCTTTGTTTTGCGGTATGCAACCAACAAACTATCCGGAATATATGCCTCGATTCTATGTACAAGTTCTGATTTTGTCATGCAATAATCTCCTTCAATTGTTTAACGCTCTCGCGATAAGTCTCTAATGAACCTTTGAACACACTTGATGTTCCCGCAACAAACATATCGGCTCCTATCTCGCGTAATTGTTTTGCATGCTCAAGCGTAATATTTCCGTCTGCCTCAAAAATCAAATCCTCCTTTCCATGTTCAACCAAGAATTGCTGCAACTTAGCAGCTTTCTTAAGCGTACTCTCTACTATTTTTTGACCGGCAAAGCCAGGGTTCACCATCAGCAAATTCACGCCATCGATATAATCTAAAACCTCTTCTATCGCGTAAATAGGAGTAGCGGGATTGATGGCTAAGAACTTCTTACACCCAAACGGCTCTAACCAATCCAATGCACGTTGAACTTGAAAAGTACTCTCATAATGAATCGACACAACATCATCCTTCTGGATACCTATCCATTGTAACTTATACTCAGGATCTCGCACCATTAGATGAATATCCAATGGAATCTTAGTCAACTCGCGTAGACTACGAATATAGTCTACTCCCAAACCAAAGTTCGGCACAAAAGCACCATCCATCACGTCGATGTGCAGATAGTCCACTTTTTCTTCTTCGAAAATGCGTAGCGTCTCTTTTAGATTCACTAAATCTGCGCACATCATCGATGCTGAAATCATTCCTTTCATATCAATTCCAAGTTGTCATTATTTTACAATACGGTTCATTATGCTCACGCATCAACTGCAAGCCATCCATCAATTGATCTTGCGGGAAAGTATGAGAAATCAGGGATTTCACCTCTACTTCTCCCTTTGCCAAGGCCTCAATAGCATCTGTCCAATCGGACTTATTAACGCCATCATAAAAAGAGTTCCATGTGCCCTTAATTACTAATTGCTTGCGTAATATACGCCAATATGTATTCTGTGACAGCAATATATCTCCGGACGGATTTCCCATCAATACTACCGTTCCTCCAGGTCGTACCATGTTCAATGCCAAATCCACTGATTCAGGTGTGCCAACGGCCTCTAATACCACATCATATTCTTTCCCATCCGACTTGGTGTGTTCTTCATAGGAAAGTCCTGTATTTTCGACCAATTGGCGTTTATTCTCATTTCTTCCAATCACTACCACTTCTCCATCCGTATATTTCTTTGCCCACTGAGCAGCACTGATACCTATCATTCCTGTCCCAATAATCGCTACACTATCCAATCTATTGATCTCCGCTTTCTTAAGTGCATGCAATCCCACCGACAATGGTTCTAACATAGCAGCAACTTCCAATGGAACCTCATCCGGCAACGGCAACAAGTTCCATATCGGTACAGCCACAAACTCAGCAAAAGCACCGTCTCTGCGCGACCCCACATAGTCATAATTCGCACACATCTCGTATTGTTTCTGTTTGCATTGAGGACATTCTTTACATGGGATCAACGGAAAGACACCTACGCTTTTACCAACCCAACATTGATGTTCCTCATCCGCTACGCTATATACTACACCGGAGAACTCATGACCCGGTATTGTTGGGAAATGATACGTACCTTTTGTAAACACGCGCGCGATATCAGACGAACAGATACCTGCCGCCTTTACTTGCACGATTGCCCATCCTTTCGGACATTCTGGTATTGGAACATCTTCATATCGCAAGTCATTAACTTTATGTAACACGTACGCTTTCATTGCTCTAACACATGTTTGAGATTTTCCAAATCCTCCGTAGTCGTTATCTTAAAATTCAATTCCTCTCCGGGTACGAGTTTGATATTCAGACCTGCTCTAAATGCTATCTCTGTACTACCGCTGATTTTCAAAATATTCTCATAACTCATTTGGTCATGCACCGCCAAATACTTACCAAAACGGAATGCCTCTGGTGCTTGACCGGCGACTATTTCACTTCGCTTCAATAACGCTGATATCGAAATCCCGTCCTTACTCATATAGAGCGTATCTTTTACCGGCAACACCGGTAATACACCATCTGCTCCTTTACATCCATCTAAGCAACGACGCAACAATGCTTCACTTACCAACGGCCGTGCTGCATCATGAATCACAACTATCGCATCATCCTCCACACCTTGCTCATGCAACATCTTCAGCGCATTATAAATAGTCAACTGTCTCACCTCTCCCGGTTTACTATATACCACAGTCTTCAAAACACCTGCTTTCTGCAACTCCTCTTGAACGAACGTTTTCCACTCATCTGCCAAACAGATTACTATCTCATCTATCTCTGGCATCTGTGCTATAGTCTCTACACAGTACATGATAATGGCTTTGCCATGTACCTCCAAATATTGTTTCGGCACATTGCCGCCTAATCTCGTTCCCGTTCCTCCGGATAATATGATTGCTATATTTTTATTCATCTTATGGATTGTTTCTTACAAAGTTGTTCACTATTTTCTCTAACTCCGCTGCATACTTTAGATATTCATCAGGATTGGATGGACAATTTTGTAAACTAATTTTCTTTGGCAAGGGATTTGCTTTGTCTACTAGTTTGCCATTTTTGTATTCCAAAAGATTAAACATGCTTTCACACCCTCCTATCCGCGAGGAAAAGTTCAGTACTCCTTTATCTTCATTTTTGACGGATGGGACTATAAAAACATTTTTCGTTCCTAATGCAAGGCAAGGTAAACTCACATGCAGTCTACTGCTTATAACAAATCTCGCATTTGCATAATCCCTTAACATTTTATCTGCAATGGCAAATTTTTCTTCATTTGGTAATTCGCTTGATACTACCGCAGAAATGTACTTCGCATTAAATAATATCTCATCGCTGAATCTTTGTGAATATATATGATAGAAGTTTGCTGCACAAACAATCTTGTCTACCCAATCGGAGATATGTCTGATTATTGAATGCCTAGTTCGAACTAACTTATCTTTCAGTTTCCATGCAGCCTTAAAATGCCTGATTGTGTACCATATCATTTTTGTATAACGAACGATGTGCGGAAGACTCATATCTCCACCTATTTCATAGTATGGATCAACGACATACACATCTCCCGTATGCGAAGCGGCGTCTTGCATATACTCCTTTCCCAACGTCATTGTCAAACATCCGGAGTAATAGCTGTCTATTCCATGTGCACGCATCATTTCCGTCGTCTTCATATCGCGCGCTCCGATTGGCTGATATTTCTTAAGGTATTCTGTTATCTCTTTTGTAAAGAAGTCCTTCTCTTTTATCGGTGTCAAATGGAATGATACAAATAATGGGTTGATACAAGCAGGTGGTAAGAACTTGGAACAATCCCATGTGAACCAACCGTTCATAATAACATTCACTTGCTGGTCTGATTTGAAATCAGATAGATACTCTATATCAACGTAACAAGTTTCCTTATCGCGAATGAATTGGCGTTGCGCTATACTCTGGATATAGTCACCAATATTTTTCCCGCCCCTGCCTTTACTTTCTCTTATTAATATTCCGTACATACTAGCATTTATATAGTCATATTTTATCCTCCTTCTCAATATACTTGAAGGCGAGATATAAACTCATGCAGAATTGTTTATCTATCATAGATTGATGTTACTGTTTTATCTGTTTCGCGTGTGCAAGCATATACACACGTATGCGCAAATCGATTTGGGTGCAAAATTACAAAAAAAAAATGATATATACAAGATTTTAATAATAAACTTATTAATTTTTTCGTTTTTGTCACCATAATCGTATAAATTTATCGAAATCATCGTGCTTTGCGTTGGATGAAACACATATATACATCTATACATTTACGTTACATTTCTACACTCCAAAAGTTGTATTCTTTGCTAAAAACGAAAAAAAAACATTATTTTTTGCATATATGGTTTTTTTTTTGTACCTTTGCAGCGCATTTTGTATGGTTAGGGATAGATTGTCAAATATTGAGTTATTACGCATTATCGCAATCACTATGGTGGTAATGCTGCATTTCAATGGGCATTGCTTGCATCCCAGATTATTAGTTTCGCCTCCTACAGAATGCACATTGTTCAATATTGAGGGATACTTAATTGAATCGCTTTGCATAGCCGCTGTCAATGTTTTTGTATTAATTTCCGGATATTTTGCGATCAAACTTACCGTACGCTCTGTTCTCAATCTATACATACGATGTCTGATTATTGGTCTGCTGACTTACCTTGCCTATCTCCTTATCACAAATACCCCGGTCAGTCTATCCGTTTTAGCAGGAAGATTATTGGCGTTTACCCATAATAATTGGTGGTTTGTTATATCCTATTTGGGACTGATGATTGTTTCTCCCATCCTGAATGCCGGATGCGAGAAGATGGACAAGAAATCGTTTCTCTCGATTATCATATTATTCTCTTTGGTGATAATGTATTTCGGATGGTGGAGGCATCAAGAGCAAACCTATGGCGGTTATTCCTTAATACATTTCATTTACTTGTACATATTGGCTCGTTTCATACGACTCCATGTGTCTAATGATTTTATCAATCGCAATCGCTGGCTATGGTTTGGGCTGTACATAATTCTTACCTTAGGCTTAACATTCTTGCCTTTTATGTCAAGCCGCGAAACATTTACCTATGACAATCCCATGGTAATTGCATCTGCCATATGCATACTATTCTTTTTCCTATCAATCCCGCTCCATAGCAAAATCATTAATACAGCTGCTGCTTCTGTCTTCTCAGCATACCTTATTCAAGAGAGCCCATTCTTCGGACATAAATGGTTATACCCCACTGTAGAATCGCTAATGCCGCAATGCGAACACACCGTATCTTTATGGACGTTTGCTATTCTCACGCTGGGGGGGGTATTAGGTTGTATCGCGGTTGATTATATATGTGTGAGACCAGTATTAAATGGATTAAATAAATTACTTGAGTATGCAGAGAATATGCGAAATAGTAAAAAATGAAAAGATACGAGAATTTATTCGCTTTTGTATCATAGGTGTAGTCGCAACGCTTATACATTATGGTATCTATTATGCCATCATCAAAGGTTTCCAAATCGAAAAAGAACTATGGATTAATATTGCTTATACCATCGGCTTCGTCACAAGTTGGATCTGCAACCTTTGGCTCTCTGCCCACTATACATTCAAGACTACTGTTAATGTTAAACGCGGAGTTGGCTTTGCCGTTAGTCATGGAATTAACTACCTACTCCATCTCGTTTTCCTAAACCTCTTCCTTTGGATAGGCATATCGGCAACCATAGCACCCTGGCTGGTGTTTTGCTGCGTAATACCCATCAACTTCATATTAGTAAGAACTGTTTTTAAATCCAAATACTTTACAAAATGAAAAAAGTATCCGTAATCATACCATGCTACAACGAAGCGCAATCCGCACCTCTTCTCTACACTGAGTTATGTAAGTTAGCAGATAGTGAACCGAAATACGAATGGGAGTTCTTGTTCATCAACGATGGCTCACGCGATACCACCATAGAGGAACTGCAGAAACTGCGCAAGCAAGACGAACGCTGCAACTACGTGGATCTAAGTCGCAATTATGGAAAAGAAATAGCGCTCCTGGCTGGATTTGACTATGCAAGCGGCGATTGTGCTGTGATTATGGATGCAGACCTGCAACATCCGCCTCATGTAGCACACGATATGCTGCGCAAATGGGAGGAAGGGTATGATGATGTGTATGCCAGACGTGTCACGCGAGGGAGAGAAAGTTGGTTGCGCCAATGGCTATCATTGACCTACTATAAATTGTTAAGCAAATCTACGCGAATGGATGTTTTGCCCAATGTAGGGGATTTCCGTCTGTTAGATCGGTGTTGCCTGAATGCACTTCGGCAGATGCGTGAACAGAATCGATACACGAAGGGCATGTATTGCTTTGTCGGTTTCAAAAAAACATATGTGGACTTTGAAACGCAGGAGCGCGTTGCGGGACAATCATCCATGAGTTATCGTGTATTAATCAAGTTAGCGATAGAAGGCCTAACTGCATACACCACATCCCCACTCCGTTGGGCTACCGGCATTGGAGCGATTGTATCTATTTTATCTTTCTTTTATGCAATATGGGTTCTCATAAAAACCCTTGTATGGGGCGACCCTGTTGCCGGCTTCCCTACTCTGATGATTGCCATCTTATTTTTAGGAGGAGTACAACTGTTATCGTTAGGTATCATTGGGGAGTATCTGGGGCGCGTATTTAATGAAACAAAGAATAGACCGGTGTATTTTATTCAATCCTATAACGGCAAACGAGAATGAGAAATTTCATACATACTTTTCAGCGTAAAGACCTTTTAGCCATCATTTTCAGTGCATGCGTTTATGTATTACTCGCATCTCAGTCCTTGCCATTAAGCGATGATGATTTCGGATATCGGTTTCACCAAGCCACAGGTGAGGTAATATCCTCCTTCTCCGATCTAATCAGCTCTAACACATTCGGTTATACGCATGTGAACGGCCGTTTTCTGGCGCACGTGTTCATACAACTCTTTTTAGCCTGGGATCTGCATTGGTTATTTATTCTCGTGAGTGCCTTTGCATTTGTTCTACTAATCAGCTCCATCTTATACCTCTTCAAGAGAAACCTCCCTTCAACATTCAACATTCAACATTCACTCCTTATATACCCCCTCTTCTTCCTTATCGCATTCTGGCCCCTTATGGCAACATCCTGCTACGGAAGTGTTGCTATGAATATCAATTACCTTTGGACTGCTGCTATCAGTACCTTTTTTCTATCTATCTACTTCCATGTTTCTGAAGATAACCCATCATATTCCGCATGGAAGAATATAGCGTTATTCATCTTTGGACTGGTTTGTGGCAGTTGGCAGGAAAGTTTTGGCATCGGAATAGGAGGCGCTATCTGTTTATATCATCTATTCCATCTGCGCAGCACGAATAAGAGCACGTATTTCTTAATCATCGGATATGGTATAGGCTTATGCTTTCTGATTTTTGCTCCAGGAAATTTTGCAAGAGCAACTGCAGAAAGTGTTGGCGGTTTTATTGGTCTACAGAGACTCATATACCAGACAACCCAACTATGTAAACATAATCTTTTTATAGATATATGGTTAGGATTAGGCATGCTCAGCCTTATCATAGATACTGTCAAGAAAGATTATTTTGCTTTTATTAAATCGAATTGGTTATTCTTTACCGCGGCACTAATTGCCTTTACATTTACCCTATACACCATCGCAACGGGTATGTATCAAGGTACATGGCAATTAACAATCTTGGGTGTGATTGACACGATACTTATGCTCAACTTCTTAAAGACATACCTTCCAAAAGTTATAGAGAGTAAAGCATCTTGGTTGATAGCCATTGTCTCCATATGTATGTTTATGGGCGTTACCTATGGATACCGCAATGTACTCAAAGTAGAAAAGCAGGCATTTGTAGAAGTATTCCTATCGCAGAAATCAGATACTGCTTATGATGGAAGATTGCAATATACGATTCAGCATAGCATCCCGACATACAGCAATTTCATCTATGAACATACCTGCGATATGTATTGTTGCTTTAACGATGAAGGTACCTTGTCTAATTTATCACGTTACTATACATATGGCGCAGAATCATGGGGGAACACGTTACTCCCGGAGCCAAAGGAAACCATAATTGCCAATTGTATAGAGAGTAATAAAATAAGCAACTGCGTATATTTAACGCCACTCAAATATTACATTGTCCGTATCCCAGAAGGCAAAGACTACGCGGATATGAGACTCTGCATTGAGTTAGAACATAGATTCAAAAAAAGGATAAAACAGTATACTACTCCTATTACTGCTATGCCGATTGTTAAAGACAATGACTATATATACGCAGTTAAAACCACCGACTGGTGGAACTTCCATGAATATCGAATCAAAAGTGTTGTTCTTAAATAATCACTTGCGATGACCATTCTTTAAGTGTAGTAACTCTACTGCTAATCGTGGGGAAAGATTAACCAAACGGGCTTTTAAGGAAGTATTGGTGATTGGATAGATATTCGCGGCTTCTAATTGCTTTAGATAATTTTGTTTATCCGTATAAAAGTCGGCAGATAACATCCCTATAATGCTGACTACCGTATCTGCTATCATGCGATGATACCATTTATCGTATCGCCCGGATTGACGCAAAGCCTCTGCTTGTCGCTGCATCTCTCGTACTAAACGTATTTTATCATCCAGGACTTTTTGTTGCTTTTCTCGACTTACTGCACGGGATATACTACCTATTCGTACAAGGTAGTTATACACTATTGTAGCCGTACTCGCCACTCTATTTGCTCTTGACAACATCCTCGGTGTCCAATCCGTATCCTCAAAGAATATTCCTTCTGTAAATAAACATCCTTCAAGTAGATCTCGTTTGATGATGAACATTACGGCATAGCACTGCGTATTCATACGTGAATTAAGGAATGACACCCCATCAGTAGGTACTTCCGAGTAATCATTATCCAATCTATAATCGCGCTTGTAAGGATTAAACACCTCGTAGTTCTCGTTTACATTTTGGTACTTAAAACGAAGTACATCTAACTTGTCGCGCTCAATTTGTTCCATTAAACCGGCTAAAACATTATGCTGCCAATAGTCATCACTATCCAAGAAGCACACATAATCACCGGTTGCTGCTTTTATTCCTGCATTTCGTGCTGCCGACAATCCTGCATTCGTCTGTGTGATTATCTCCACATTTGGAAATTGCTTTGCATACTGCTCCAATATAGCTGCACTTCCATCTGTACTACCATCATTCACGCACACCACTTGTCCTGTGAATTGATTACCCACCAGCACAGAATCAAGACATTTAGCCAAGTATTTCTCTACATTGTAAACCGGTATTATGATTGACAATTTAACCATTTAGCGCACTATATCTTTAAAATAATCATTTCGAATAATAAGATTGGATAATTGATAGGCTTCTTGTTCATCTATCATTCGATGATTAAACGAAGCGCTATCTGCTAAGTTCACTCCAAAACCTTTCCAATAATAGTCATCGTAACCTAACACTCCTAATATCGTCGGATAGATATCCATCTGATATGCTTCCACATTGGTCTCTTGCTGCCCATCTATCATGGGCGAATAGATTACCAACGGACAGCACGCGTTCTCAACACCATATTCCAATCCATTGGACTCGCAATATGACGAAAAGACATCGCGTCTTTCTTTATGGAAAATAGTATGATCACCTGTTATCACAATAGTAGTACTATCTATCAGGTTCTGTCGCTCTATATCATCAATCATTTGACCTATATGTCTATCTGTCACATTGACACACTTGATATAGGAAGCCATCAGATCCGGCATACTATTCGGCAAAACCAAGTCTGACAAACCTGCCGAATTAAATGGTTCATGCGATACAATTGTTACTATTTGTATCATATCATAACCACTCTCAAGCGCCCAATAAACTCGATGAAAAGCCTCATTCTCTCCTCCAACCACAATTGTCGTATCATACTCATAAGCCGGACTCATACACTTTTGATTCCAAACATCTATCGGGTGTGGAAGGATAGTGGCAGACAGGTGTTTCGGTAATACAGGATAGGTATTAAATGGATAATCAAAACATACTGCACCGCGATCTATCGGCAAAAGTCCCGTGTTCACAATCATCTGACCATCAGCCGAACCTCCGGCCATAGTTTGTTTGGTTAATTTATGCGCATGTAATGAATGTCCTGAGTTAATCAACCGATATGTGTTTGGCATAAATTCAGGTTGCACGACCCAGTCTTCCAAACTCTCAAAAAGAATCACAATCAATCGCCCATTATTTTCCAAATACCTTTTTTCTCCCTGCATTAAATGCTGTACTATTGCAATATCTTCCTCGCTCATGAGCGGTTTTCTTAAACCAAGAAAAGCATGTTCCGCCAAATCATCCATAGCAAAGAAAAACATATGCAGCATTGAATAATCGTATACCGGTGCGGTTCCTGCAACCGTCATACGAGTCGTTTGACTTAACGGATTATAAAAACAATACATTGGTGCTACATAATATATGTGATCCACATATGAAGTCTTCTCATACCTGTAGAACGTCAGATTCGTTGCACACGCCCAAAATATACAAGAACCGGCAAAGACTATCAGACCTGTTTTCCATTCGCGATTATTCCATTGACGCAATAGGAGGATTACTCCCGCCAGAACTATAGTAAAAACAAAAAACATACAATCTTTTGTTTCTATTAAAGATTGAATACTGGACTCGAAGCCTTTAAGGTTACTCGTCATCAATAGCACATACCCGTCAATGTAACCGCCATATACTCGGAAATAGATAATATTCGCCCAAAGCCATATATCTATCAATAATGATATCAAAACAATCCACCATTTGTTCCTAAACAAGAATACCGTACTGCTCAAAAGAACGGCTATTGCTATCTTCGGCATGTAGAATGCCCAGAAACACAAGGGTTGTTTCCATATAGATGATACCAAAATCGAATGCTGTGTGAAGTAATGTCCCATACAGCACTTAAGGAATATCACTAGAGCAAAAAATGCAAATAATATCCAGTTCGCTATTTTTTCTTTTTTACTTATTGCATCCATTGCAAATACACTTACTATAATTCATACTCATTATCCGTTGCTCTCTTAAGAAAACGAGCAGGATTCCCCACCCATACTTCTCTGGCCGGAACATCCTTTGTTACTACACTACCAATCCCAATCATAGCATTCTCCCCAATCGTTACGCCGCACAATATCGTACTACCGTCATTGACGCAGATTACCTGTCCGGTGAATGCATTGCCTACCAATATCGAATCGAGGCACTTTGCTAAGTACTTCTCAACATTGTAAACCGGTATTATGATCGAAATTCTCAAATCCTCCATAAGTACTGTCCTGAATTTTCTATGATCTCCCCAAGCTGATCCGATGTCACAAACTCCACGTCCGGCCAATGTTTCACAATCTCGTGCAACAAGCGCTTAAACTCCGGTAAGTTTTTATCGGTATTGGCGCTATCTATTGAACCGATGAAGTTCAAGCGGTGCGCGCAAATATTGGCTGCTTTTCCCCACTTAAACGCTATCTTTATCCGATTCAAACAGTCATTATACCAATCGTAGTTCTCTTTCGTCGATGGCTCCCAAAAACAGTTACGGAACGTACGTATTAGACCTGCTTTTGTCTTCGTTCCCTGGAATCCGCGATAAGATATCTTCTTTGTCTTATCATCATCCAACGGTATCGTCTGTTGAAAACGGCACTGGATATATTTCACTCCGTGATTTATCAAACAAGGCTCGATCTTTGGGCTCCACTCATAGGTCGTTGGTGTAAAGGATTTACTATCATATCCAAATATCTCCTTAAACATCCGTAGTGCATCATCTATGATAATCTCAAAATCCTTGATATCCACATCTTCGCACGAATTAAATGCACCCATATAATACTCGTGAATAGACGGATCTACATGAGCTGTCAATCCCCATGTGCCTAAATCGAAGGCAGTACGCGTTACCGTATCGCCATTGTGCAGTGTCTGCAACCATTTCTTAACATACAAATGTTCCCTTCCGTGACTCTGCGGATGAAATACTCCGGCAGCCATGCCTTGTTGCCACATCTCAAACGCATCTGTATGCGCAGCATCGCGTTTCAAAGTTTCCGTGAACGGCTCGAAATAATACTGCGTAAACTCACTTTCTTTAATCTTATCAAATACCGGATTAGCAGACAAGGTATTAGCCGTTATCACAGCCGGATGACCATTCTTATCCTTCACCGATTGTAGCACCTCGAACAGGTTCTCCAAGTCATGCTTCGTAGCGAGATTGTCATATCGGCAATACGGATCTCTATCTACACGGATACCACGTTTCAAGAATTCCTCATACACCTCTCGCGAAGGCATACGTATCGTTCCCCAATCGTCGGATTCAATAACTACCAAATGGCGCTTTGTTCGCCATCCGAACATGTTATATAACTCTTTGCGCGTTGGCTTCCACATAGACAACTTATTTTCTTCCTAAAAACTCATCCAAGAATCGCACCTCCGATTCCTCAATACTCTCGATTGTCAGCACATCGCGAGGAGCCGTGAGTATTGCATATCCGAACTTATCCCGATCTCCATCATCTATATACTCGCCATAATGCACTCCGGCTTTCAATCCGTCGTGCTTCTCAAAGAGAACTTTAATACGCGGATCCAAGAACTTCGTGATATCCGTCTCCTTCACCGAATCGGAATTAGCCGGAATATCATACCCATACCACATGCTTGCCATCGGACCATTTAGATAATTACCCGGCACAATCTTTCCTCCGTGCAGCATATCCACATAATCACGCAGATAATCATGTCCGCTGGCTGCACTTACGGTATGAGAGCAAATAAATCCGCTACTCCGTGCACCCATCTCCACCGGAGTGAATGAACCATCTTCCTTCATAATGATCTCCAGGTGTCCGAACATTGAATGCAATCCAAGTGCCTTATAGCATTGAATACCAAACTCAGCAATTCGATTCCACGTTGCATCATCATACTTACGTGAGTTCCAATGGTGCTTTACCGTCACATGATTATGCCGCGCATTCACAGAATGGTATTGGATACTGCTGCCATAACAGTTCACATTGCCATAACTATCGCCGAGCATATCCACCGTGAACTCCTCTCCTTCCACAAACTCCTCAATAAGACAGACGTGATTGAAACTCGTCTCTTTTGCCAGAGCTAATGCAGCTTCTATTTCTTCTCTCGTTCTACCCTTCTCCATGATAGTTATACCACGCGAACTGGCTGCCACGTCCGGCTTGCAGATGAGTTTCATCTTCTTAGACAATGCATAGATTTCATCTACGCTGATTTCGCTATCCAATTTAGAGATACGATTGAACAATCCTGCTTTCTCCCATGCATCGCGCATCTCCTCTTTCTCCAATACGCGATTGAACTTCTCCGGCATCGTGCAGTTGCCACACCATGCATTTATGGCGTTTACGGTAGGAGCCGCTAAGTCAATAGATGAAAGCGCACCATCTACCTTGTCTTTCAGTCCTAACTCTTCCAACCTTGCTATAATGCCTTTAGCATCCTTCACATCCATTTGGATAAACATATCGCAATCGAAGTGCGCATGGTCGCGCCAAGATACCGCAATTACTTTATATCCAAACTCACAGAGTTTGCATACTTGTCCCCATAACAATTGGTTATCTCCTAATAGTACAAAATACTCTTTCATCCCTTCTTGTATTTCTTAAATTCTTTGTAATTACGGATATAATCCGCTTCATCATAATGCTCACTAGCTAAGCATAGCAACACCGCTCCGCTGGAGAAATCATCTAACACACGCCATATACCCGGAGCCACCAAAAGCCCATAATAGGAGCGTTTCAAATTAAAAACTTTTTTATGCTTCCCGTCATTAAGCGTTACCGTAAAAGAGCCATTTGCTGCTATTATCAACTGATACAATGCCTTATGCGCATGGGCGCCCCTACTCTCACCTCCTGGCACATCGTACAAATAATATACACGCTTAATCTCGAACGGAACATCTTCATTTCCCTCGATAACCGTCAGATTACCACGTCTGTCTGTAATCTTTCGCAAGTCTATCAACTTGCAATCGTCAATAGTTGTATGTTTCATGTGTTTTTATTTAATTCTTTCCTATATTTTAACTCTTTGAAATAATGCGCAGCCACAAAATGAATATATGTACGCATCATACGCTTCGCACGTTTATACATTTCACTATCTGCAATAGTTGTAGCAGAGCCTATCAGTTGCTTGGCATTCTTATAATCCTTCTGATGCAAATATAGCATGAATTCCTTATGAAATAACATTTCCTGCAACTGTATTTCTGGTGTTGCATCTTCCGGAAATAGTTCGTTCAGATATCTCCGAGTCTCCATCAAACCATAATAATACTCCAAATATCGCGGATGGTCATATGACATAAAGGTCGCCGATTCTTTATATACCCTATATGTCACCAACAAATCCGGTAAGCAAGCAAACTTCGTATATTGCGATAAAATTGCCTGAATAGGAAAATCCTCTACTGGTAATTTACGCCGAAGTATCTCATCTAAGTCAATATATTTTTTTAATATTAGAGCACGGTACATCACGCCTACCGGAGCCAAACAAACACCTTCGAGATGCGTTGGTGTGAAATAATAATCCTTTATTTTAGTTTGCTCTGCTTCAAATACCGGATTTAATCCTGGCACTTTTTTATCACGCTGTACATAATAACTATACCCGTTAGCTGCCATCACACCTACCTCCGAGTGGGTTTGCATATAGCACATCTGCTTCTCCAACGCATGATCATCACAATAGAAATCATCTCCGGCAATATCTCCTATATACTCCCCGGTACATGCTTGGATTACGCGAGCAAAGTTAGCCATGATACCCAAGTTATGCGTATTAGGAAGCAATTTTACTACATCCGGATAACGCTTTGCGTAATCGGCACAGATAGCATACGTATTATCCTGACTGCAATCCTCACCGATGACAAGTTCTAAATCGAAATCGCCCTTCTGCATCAAGATACTATCAAGCGTTTGACCTATCGTCTCTTGCTGATTATACGTTATTACCGCAACAGATATTTTAGTTCTCTTATTCATACATCACTTAATACATCACACATTCTCACGCTGTGAAACAGTCTCCATCTCCATATTGGACTGTACCTTCCTTCGGCAACTCCATTCCACTTGGCACAGAGAACGAAATCTCATGCACACTATGCTTCGGGAAATAGATTTCCTTTCGCAAATAGTCCGCAAGCGGCTTATGCTCTGTCACGCATTGCTCTATCTTCATCCGCTTCACATGATCTCGAATCGAAGCGAATACCTTTGTCTTTTGTGCATCATCGTAATACAGATATAAGATATGCAATACATCTGCATTTTGCTTCATTAGATAGAAACTTATCAATTCGTCCATATCCCAAATTTGCACGGCAAACAACTCGGTATGCGGTGCCTCTGCCTGGAATATCGGTAAGGTACTATCAATCCGCTCAGCCAATGGCGCTGAATACGAGAACGGATAACGCAACACCCAGTTTAACGTCTCCTGCGTACGAAGTAGATAGTCATTACCCCTATGTGCACACATAAACGCATACGTGCGCTCGTCTATATAGGGGACATAGCGCAACGAATAATTCTCGTGCTTTGCCAGACGTTCTACCAATCGGTGCAAGCACTTTTGAGCAGCACGAGCGAAAGCAACTATTTTGCCTTTTGGTGTGCTCCTATCTATCTTGCTTCCTAATGCATAGCGATGCGTATAGGTTGCCTTATGCCCAAAGTACGCAAATATCTCTACCGTATCTTCTGCTCCCCATCTATCGAGGCAATACTCTGCGCCATACACCTCTACAAGGCTGCCAATTACAATAAGTCCGTAGCCATTTCCGCGATGCTTCGGGTCGCACCACAAGGTACTGAACCACCAGTATCGTTTTTCCCTTATCATTTCCGGGAAAGCAGTCGTATATGCTACATTCTCTCCTTCGACAAAGATAGCCGCCACCACCGGATCATCATCTTTTACATAAGGATTATGAATAATAGCATACGCTCGACGAGGCGCGATTATCCTTTCCGACAACCCTTCCGCTGCACGATTATGCTCTATCCATTCACGCAGATCCGCAATAGTATATAACTTTAATACTGGCATACTCTTAACTCTTGCCTACTCAACGTGTTTAAGCGTTGCATCAATCACAGCTCCCATATTGCGCAGCTGCAGCAGTTCCATCATCATAAATTTGAAGCCATACTTATCCTCGATAGCCGTAAGGAACTGCATAAAACTCAAACTCGTCCAAGTATATACATCCGCAGCTCCCATGGCATCGTTTATCACCAATTCCGGCTTCGCAAAGATCTCTCTTGCTATCTCCTGAATCTCCAATGTTAATTGTTCTCTATTCATTGTAGTCTCTTTTTAAGTTCGTTTCTATCTACTTTCTCACTTTTATTCAGCGGGAAAGATGGTTCAAATAGGATTCGAGTCGGTATCATATAGTGCGGCATCTTGCTGCGCAGATATTCAACCAGCGGTTTCGAATCTTCGGCTTGTGCTTCCACGAACAGCGCAATCTCCGTCAGGTTCTGCGCATTTTGGAACGCAATCGCAATCACCCGTCGCTCATTCTCATAGAACGTCCTCGCATGGTGCTCAATCTCCCCGAGTTCCACACGGAAGCCTTGGATCTTCGCTTGCTGGTCGATACGTCCGGAATACATGATATTGCCGCTCTCATGCCAGTAGCACAAGTCTCCCGTATGGTAATACCGCACTCCGTCGCGCACAAAGAACGAACTGGCATTCTTCTCCTCGTTCTTCCAATATCCCGGAGTCACTTGATCTCCGGCAACGCAGAGTTCACCTTTCTCCTGTCCTTCCACGAGGCTACCATCCTCGCGGATGATAATCGCTTGGACGTTCGCCAAGGGTTTACCGATGGAGATGATACCATTCAGACTCAGGTTCTCCCCTCCGCGCGTCAGCTTGTAGTACGTGCAGTAGATCGTCGCCTCCGTCGGACCATAGAAATCGTAGATCTCCGTATTCTTCGCGCAACCGTACCACGCTTCCATCAAGTCCACCGGACAAGCCTCAGCCGTGAGGATGCACGCTTTCATGCTGCTTGCGTCGAACTCCTCGAAGTACGGACGCAAGTACGTCAACATACTCGGTGCCATCGCACCGAACGTGATGCCTTGCTCTTGGATCAGCGATGCGGCATAGAGGTACTTCACCTGTCCGTACGGCACGGTATAGACGCATGC
>AUXO013343208.1_pt1 | contig 20785 bp, 16 predicted proteins | sample 768731 | NCBI WGS metagenome assembly AUXO01 (sample SAMN02715735, study PRJNA202380) | gut metagenome | biome: sheep rumen | host: Ovis aries | place: New Zealand: Palmerston North
GTAGGTGTTGTGGTAGACGGATGCCCGGCAGGAGTTCCTTTGAGTGAAGCAGATATTCAGAAACAACTGAATCGCAGAAAGCCGGGACAGTCACAATTTACAACGCCGCGAAAAGAAGATGACGAAGTTGAAATTCTTTCCGGTATATTTGAGGGAAAGACAACCGGAACCCCAATTTCACTGGTGGTTCGTAATAAGACACAGCGTTCTGCGGATTATTCAGAGATTGCAAGCTATTACAGACCAGGACATGCAGATTATACGTTTGATATGAAATATGGTTTTCGTGATTATCGTGGTGGTGGACGAAGTTCCGGTCGTGAGACGATTGGACGGGTAGCTGCCGGTGCGATTGCGATGAAGATTTTGGAACAGCTTGGTATTTCGATTACGGCATATGCAAAGGAAATTGGTGGAATTGCGATTTCGCCGGAGCGTTTCAACTTGCAGGAGTGTGCAAAGAATCCATTTAACATGCCAGATGCACAGGCTGCGCAGGCAGTTGCAGAAGATGCAAAAGAAAAGATAGAGGCAGGAGATTCTATTGGTGGAATCATTGAATGTGTGATTCAGAATGTAAAACCAGGAGTTGGAGAACCTGTATTTGACAAGTTAGATGCAAATCTTGCGAAGGCAATGTTTTCGATTGGTGCAGTAAAGGGATTTGAGCTTGGAGATGGGTTTGCTGTTGCAAAGGCATTGGGAAGTGATAATAATGATGCTTTCAAAATGCAGAATGGCAAAGTTGTTAAGGAGACAAACCATGCAGGCGGTATTTTGGGCGGAATGAGTGACGGTTCGGATATTGTGTTCCGTGCAGCGATTAAGCCGACGCCATCTATTCGTGCAACACAGCAGACGGTCAATAAATCGGGAGATAATATCGAGGTATCTATTAAAGGACGGCATGATCCGATGATTGTTCCGAGAGCTGTCGTTGTGGTTGAAGCAATGGCGGCACTTACTGTTGTAGATTTATTATTTGAAAATATGACGGCAAGAATAGATAAAATTGAAGAATTTTATAAGATGTAAAAGTGAATACATCACGATTGTGTTAAAAAAATAACAATTGCAACTTCTTATTTGTTAGGAAGTTGTTTGTATTTATAATTGAACGAGATGCATTGTTGTGATAGAAAGAAAAGGATATTTGAAAGGAAATGTTCTGTTTATTGTATATGATGAACAGAAGAAGGGTTAGAAGTATGTATCAGGTTTTAAAAACAGACGGACGTGCAAAAAGGGCAGAATTAAAAACAGTACATGGTACGATTCAGACACCTGTATTTATGAATGTTGGTACGGTTGCAGCAATTAAAGGTGCCGTATCAACAATGGATTTAAAAGATATTGGCACACAGGTAGAATTGTCAAATACATATCATTTACATGTGCGTACGGGCGATAAGCTCATTAAAGAGATGGGCGGCTTGCATAAGTTTATGAATTGGGACAGACCGATTCTTACGGATTCCGGTGGATTTCAGGTGTTTTCATTAGCAGGACTTCGTAAAATTAAAGAAGAAGGTGTTACATTTAATTCGCATATTGATGGACGCAAGATTTTTATGGGACCGGAAGAGAGTATGCAGATTCAGTCGAATTTAGGTTCTACGATTGCGATGGCATTTGATGAGTGTCCGCCGGCAAAGGCTGAGAAAAGTTATATTACAAATTCGGTAAATCGTACAACGCGATGGTTAGAACGCTGCAAGAAAGAAATGGCAAGATTAAATGCACTTCCGGATACCGTAAATCCGCATCAGTTATTGTTTGGTATTAATCAGGGAGCGGTATATACGGATGTTCGTATTGAACATGCAAAGAGAATTTCTGAGATGGATTTGGACGGATATGCAGTTGGTGGACTTGCGGTAGGCGAATCGCATGAAGAGATGTACCATGTTTTAGATGAGACTGTTCCATATCTTCCGCAGAATAAACCTACATATCTTATGGGTGTTGGAACACCGGCAAATATCTTAGAAGGTGTAGAGCGTGGAATTGATTTCTTTGATTGTGTATATCCGTCAAGAAATGGTCGCCATGGACATGTATATACGAAGTTTGGCAAGATTAATTTGTTTAATGCAAAGTATGAAAAGGACGACAGACCGATTGAAGAAGGCTGCGGATGCCCTGCGTGCCGGAATTATTCAAGAGCATATATTCGTCATCTGATGAAAGCGAAAGAAATGCTTGGAATGCGTTTTTGCGTACTGCACAATTTATATTTCTATAATCATTTAATGGAAGATATCCGTGGTGCGATTGAGGCAGGCAATTATCATGCATTTAAAGAAGAACGTTTGGATTTAATGAAGACATATGATCAGAAATAGTTAAAAAATGAAACATTTGTGAACGGATGATTTCATTTTGAGAAAAGCTAGACAATTTTCTGGATATAAGGTATGATATAGTTTATGTAAAACAAATAATAAAGCATTAGGAGGACGAAAAGATGCAGGTTGGAATTATGGTAATATATATCGTTGCGTTAATCGTAATGTTCTATTTCCTTGCAATGAGACCACAGAAGAAGCAGCAGCAGGCACAGAATGAGTTGATGAACTCACTTGAAGTTGGGGATACAGTATTAACATCAAGCGGTTTCTACGGTGTGTTGATTGATATTACAGATGATACAGTTATTGTAGAGTTCGGAAGCAATAAGAATTGTAGAATTCCGATGCAGAAGAAGGCAATTGCACAGGTAGAAAAGGCATCATCAAACGAATAAGATTATTTGGAGCGTATGGAATTGGGAAGTACTCAATTTCCATACGTTTTTGTTTTTTAAGATTCGGATATCAAAGGCACTTTATGTTTCAAGCTAGGTTTCCTTTCAGAATATACAAGAATTTCTGACATAATTTTCAGAATAGAGTTGAAAAAAAAAGAAAAATACGTTATCATATAAAACAATAACTTTTTTACACGTTAGATTGTTAAAGTGTCTACATATTATAGAAGTTATTAGAAAAGATAAGAAAGACAGGTGAAGCAGATGGATTGTAAAATAACATTAATCCCAGGAGATGGAATTGGTCCGGAAATCGTAAGAGAAGCTAAGAAGGTGTTAGACCGAATTGCAGAAAAATATGGACACAAGTTCGATTATACGAAGATTCTTATGGGTGGCTGCTCCATTGATGAATACGGAGTTCCACTAACGGATGAAGCAGTTGCGATTGCAAAGGCTTCAGATGCTGTACTCTTAGGTGCAGTTGGTGGGAACGTTGGTAATTCTAAGTGGTATGATGTAGCACCAAATTTAAGACCGGAAGCAGGTCTTTTGAAGATTCGAAAGGAATTAGAGTTATTTGCGAACATTCGCCCTGCTTACTTATATAAGGAATTACAGGATGCATGCCCATTGAAGCCGGAAATTATTGGTGATGGCTTTGATATGGTTATTATGCGTGAACTGACAGGCGGTTTGTATTTTGGAAAGCGTCATACAGAAGAAGTAGATGGCGTAATGACAGCTACAGATACTTTAACATACAATGAAGATGAGATTCGTCGTATTGCAATTAAGGGGTTTGAAATTGCAATGAAGAGAAGAAAGAAAGTTACAAGTGTAGATAAGGCAAATGTGTTAGATTCTTCAAGACTTTGGAGAAAGGTTGTTAAAGAAGTTGCAGCGGATTATCCGGAAGTTGAAGTGACAGATATGCTGGTTGATAACTGTGCAATGCAGCTTGTTATGAATCCGGGACAGTTTGATGTTATTTTAACAGAAAATATGTTCGGTGATATTCTTTCAGATGAGGCGAGCATGATTACAGGTTCTATTGGAATGTTATCAAGTGCAAGTCTTGGAAAGACAAAATTAGGTTTATACGAACCTAGTCATGGTTCAGCACCGGATATAGCTGGCAAAGACATTGCAAATCCAATTGCTACAATTTTAAGTGCAGCAATGATGCTTCGTTATTCATTTGACTTAGATAAAGAAGCAGATGCGATTGAAGCAGCTGTTGCACAGGTATTAAAGGAAGGCTATCGTACGGTTGATATTATGTCAGAAGGAATGACACAGTGCAGTACAACAAAGATGGGTGATTTGATTGCAGAACGTGTATAAGAATTATATACGGAAGAAGGAATCAAAGCTATTTACTAAAAACGTGCAGTTGCATGGAATAGCAATCGTGATGAGAATTGAATATTTATAAACGATTAGAAGGAAAAGAGAACCGAAAGGAGTACATTCGTATGAAGAGTGATAATGTAAGAAAAGGAATGCAGCAGGCACCACACCGCTCGCTGTTTAATGCGTTAGGTTTTACGCCGGAAGAAATGAATAAGCCATTGGTAGGTATCGTTAGTTCCTATAACGAAATTGTACCGGGACACATGAACTTAGATAAGATTGTAAATGCCGTGAAGTTAGGCGTTGCAGAAGCCGGCGGTGTACCGGTTATGATTCCTGCAATTGCTGTATGTGATGGTATTGCAATGGGACATATTGGTATGAAGTATTCTCTTGTAACAAGAGATTTGATTGCGGATTCAACAGAAGCAATGGCAATCGCACATCAGTTTGATGCGCTTGTTATGGTACCAAACTGCGATAAGAATGTTCCGGGACTTTTAATGGCAGCAGCCAGAGTAAATGTACCAACAGTATTTGTCAGTGGTGGTCCTATGCTTGCAGGTCATGTGCATGGTCAGAAGAGAAGTCTTTCTTCTATGTTTGAAGCAGTTGGTTCTTATGCAGCCGGAACAATGACAGAATCAGATGTATGTGAATTTGAGGAAAAAGTATGCCCAACCTGTGGTTCTTGTTCAGGTATGTATACAGCCAACTCTATGAACTGTTTAACAGAAGCACTTGGTATGGGACTTCGTGGAAATGGTACAATCCCGGCAGTATATTCTGAGAGAATCCGTCTTGCAAAGCATGCGGGTATGGCAGTTATGGATTTGTATCGCAAAGATATTCGTCCAAGAGATATTATGACAAAAGATGCCATTATGAATGCGTTGACAGTTGATATGGCACTCGGATGCTCTACAAACAGTATGCTGCATTTACCGGCGATTGCACACGAAATCGGATTTGACTTTGATATCAAGTTTGCAAATTCAGTAAGTGAAAAGACACCAAACCTTTGTCATTTAGCTCCAGCAGGTGCAACATATATGGAAGATTTAAATGAAGCTGGTGGTGTGTATGCTGTTATGAAGGAACTTGCAGATGCAGACTTACTTAACACGGAATGTATGACAGTTACAGGTAAGACAGTAGGTGAAAATATTGCATCGGCAGTCAATCGCAATCCGGAAGTTATTCGCCCACTTGACAATCCATATAGTACAACAGGCGGTCTTGCAGTTCTTAGTGGCAACTTAGCTCCGGATGGTTCTGTTGTTAAGCGTTCTGCAGTTGTAGATGAGATGCTTGTACATGAAGGCCCGGCAAGAGTATTTGATTGTGAAGATGATGCAATCGTTGCAATCAAGAGCGGTAAGATTGTTGCAGGTGATGTTGTTGTTATTCGTTATGAAGGACCAAAGGGAGGTCCGGGTATGAGAGAAATGCTCAATCCTACATCAGCAATTGCCGGTATGGGACTTGGTTCATCTGTTGCGTTAATTACCGATGGAAGATTCTCAGGTGCCAGCCGTGGTGCTTCTATTGGACATGTATCACCGGAAGCAGCAGTAGGCGGACCAATTGCACTTGTGGAAGAAGGCGATATTATTAAGATTAACATTCCGGAATTCTCAATTCATTTGGAAGTGTCTGATGAAGAATTAGAAGCGAGAAGAGCAAAATGGCAGCCAAGAGAACCTAAGGTTACAACTGGTTATTTAAAGCGTTATGCAGCTATGGTTACGTCAGGTAACAGAGGCGCAATTTTAGAGGTTCCACAGAAGTAGAAATGTAATTTGTATTTATATTACATCAAATAAAATAAAAGGCAATGCTGCATTTTGGAAGAGTATGGAATCGGAATGAAGTGTTGCCTTTTGGCATAAGAATTATAAGGAATTGTTCTTTGATTAGGAAGAGAACAAAAGAAAAACAGGAGGGAATGACATCAATGAAATTAAATGGTTCAGAAATTATAATTGAATGTTTAAAAGAACAGAACGTTGACACTGTATTTGGTTATCCGGGTGGCGCAATTTTGAATGTATATGATGCATTATATAAACATTCGGATGAAATTACACATGTATTAACATCGCATGAGCAGGGCGCATCACATGCGGCAGACGGATATGCCAGAGCAACAGGAAAGGTTGGTGTGTGTTTTGCAACATCAGGTCCGGGTGCAACAAATCTTGTAACGGGTATTGCAACAGCATATATGGATTCTATCCCAATGGTTGCGATTACATGTAATGTAACAGTTCCGCTGCTCGGAAAGGACAGTTTTCAGGAAGTAGATATTGCGGGAATTACAATGCCGGTAACAAAACATAATTTTATTGTTAAGGACGTAACAAAACTTGCAGATACAATTCGCAGAGCATTTCGTATTGCCAAAGAAGGCCGTCCGGGTCCTGTATTGATTGATGTTACAAAGGATGTTACGGCAAATAGCTGTGATTATATTAAGGAAACACCAAAGACGGTAGAGCGAATTACTGATTCAATCAGTGAAGAAGAAGTTGAAAAGGCTGTTGCTATGATTCAAAAAGCAAAGAAGCCTGTTATCTTTGTAGGCGGCGGTGTAATTGCGGCAGAGGCTTCTGATGAATTAAAGAAATTCGTAAAGAAGGTAGATGCTCCTGTTACAGATTCTTTAATGGGTAAGGGGGCATTTGACGGTTCTGATCCATTATATATGGGAATGCTTGGTATGCATGGAACGAAAACAGCAAACTTTAGTGTGTCAGAATGTGATTTATTGGTTGTTATCGGTGCACGTTTCTCTGACCGTGTAACAGGTAATGCAAAGAAGTTTGCAAAAAATGCAAAGATTTTGCAGTTTGATGTAGACGCAGCTGAGATTAATAAAAATGTAAAGACAGATGCCAGCGTTGTTGGAGATGCATTAGAAGTATTAAAGAGAGTGAATACAAAGCTGGAACAGCAGAATCATCAGGAGTGGCTTGCTCATATTGACGAATTAAAAGAAAAATTCCCGATGGCATATAGCAAAGACTGCTTAAATGGTCCATATATCATGGAGAAGATTTATGAATTGACAAATGGTGATGCCATTATTTCAACAGATGTAGGACAGCATCAGATGTGGGCAGCACAGCATTATAAGTTTAAGCATCCGAGAACACTTCTTACATCAGGTGGTCTTGGAACCATGGGATATGGTCTGGGTGCTGCAATCGGTGCAAAGGTTGGCTGCAAAGATAAGACGGTTATTAATATTGCAGGTGACGGATGTTTCCGAATGAATATGAATGAGGTTGCAACAGCAACACGTTATAATATTCCGGTTATTGAAATTGTATTTAATAATCATGTATTAGGAATGGTTCGTCAGTGGCAGGATCTTTTCTATGGACAGCGTTATGCATCTACAGTATTAGATGATCAGGTTGATTTTGTAAAAGTTGCAGAGGGCTTGGGCGCAAAGGGGTATCGTGTAACAACGATTGATGAATTTGAAGCAGCATTTAAGGATGCAGTTGCTTTAAATATTCCTTGCGTTATCGAATGTGTTATCGACAGAGAGGATAAAGTATTCCCAATGGTAGCGCCGGGAGCTGCAATTTCAGAAGCATTTGACAGAAAAGATTTAGATGCGAAACAGAAGTTAGAAAATAAATAATTAGAGATAAAACGTTAAAAAAGTAACGTGAATATGAAAAAAATCTAAAATAATTATGATACAAAAGAAAAAATACCATTGACACAATTGTAACAATGGAATAAAATGACTATTAACAGTTTAATGTAGTAAATTGAATTGAATAACTTTAGGAGGATTTTAAAGTGGCACGAGTTTATAATTTTAGCGCAGGTCCGGCAGTATTACCGGAAGAAGTATTAAGAGAAGCAGCAGATGAGATGATGGACTATCAGGGTTCCGGTCAGTCTGTAATGGAAATGAGCCATAGATCCAAGGTATACGACAATATCATCAAGGAAGCGGAAGCAGATTTGAGAGACTTGATGAATATTCCAGATAACTATAAAGTATTATTCTTACAGGGTGGTGCTTCACAGTTCTTCGCAGAAGTTCCAATGAACTTAATGAAGAATAAGAAGGCTGCATATGTTATTACAGGTCAGTGGGCTAAGAAAGCATATGAGGAAGCACAGATTTATGGTGAAGCAGTTGCAGTAGCATCTTCAGCAGATAAGACATTTACATATATTCCGGATTGTTCAAATCTTGATATTCCGGAAGATGCAGATTATGTATACATCTGTGAGAACAACACAATCTATGGAACAAAGTTCCAGGAACTTCCTAATACAAAGGGTCATATTCTTGTATCAGATATTTCTTCTTGTTTCTTATCTGAACCAGTTGACGTTACTAAGTATGGTGTTGTATATGGTGGTGTTCAGAAGAATGTTGGACCAGCCGGCGTTGTAATTGCTATTATTCGTGAAGATTTAATTACGGATGATGTTCTTCCGGGAACTCCAACAATGTTGAAGTGGAAGACACAGGCTGATAAGGATTCACTTTATAACACACCTCCTTGTTATAACATCTACATTTGTGGAAAGGTCTTCAAGTGGATTAAGAAGCTTGGCGGCTTACAGGCAATGAAAGAACGTAATGAAAAGAAGGCGAAGATTCTCTATGATTTCCTTGACCAGAGCAAGTTATTTAAGGGAACTGTTGAAAAGGAATATCGTTCACTTATGAACGTTCCATTTGTAACAGGTGATAAGGAAATGGATGCAAAGTTTGTAGCAGAAGCAGAAAAGGCTGGATTTGTAAACTTAAAGGGACACAGAACAGTTGGTGGTATGAGAGCTTCTATCTACAATGCAATGCCAATTGAAGGTGTTGAAAAACTTGTTGCATTTATGACTGAGTTTGAAAAGGAGAATGCATAATCATGGTAAACGTACATTGCTTAAATAATATTTCAGAAGTAGGTTTAAAGTTATTTACAGATGACTACAATTTAGAAAGTTCTTTCGAAGATGCACAGGCAGTACTTGTTCGTAGTGCAAAGATGCATGATATGGAATTAAGTGACAATCTTCTTGCAGTTGCAAGAGCTGGTGCCGGCGTTAATAACATTCCGTTGGATAAATGTGCAGAAGCTGGTGTTGTTGTATTTAATACACCGGGTGCGAATGCCAATGCAGTTAAGGAACAGGTTCTTGCAGCAATGTTATTAGCATCAAGAGATTTACTTGGTGGTAATGCATGGGTAGCAGAAAATAAAGACAATGCAGATATTGCAAAAGCAACAGAAAAGGCAAAGAAAGCATTTGCAGGACAGGAAATCAAGGGCAAGAAGCTCGGTGTTATCGGTCTTGGTGCAATCGGTCAGCTCGTAGCCAATGCTGCAATTGCTCTCGGTATGGAAGTATATGGTTATGATCCATACTTATCAGTAAATGCTGCATGGAATCTTTCAAGCAAAGTAAAGCATATTGTCAATGTAGAAGATATTTATAGAGAATGTAATTATATTACAGTTCATGTACCTGCACTTGACAGTACAAAGGGTATGATTAACAAGGCAGCGTTTGATATGATGCAGGATGGTACAGTTATTATCAATTGTGCAAGAGATGTTCTTGTGGATGAATCAGCAATTGGTGAAGCACTTGCATCAGGCAGAGTGAAGAAGTATGTAACAGATTTCCCAAATCCTACAACAGCAGGTATGGAAGGTGCAATTGTGCTTCCTCATCTTGGAGCTTCAACAGCAGAAGCAGAAGAAAACTGTGCCGAAATGGCAGTAGAAGAAGTTCGTAACTTCATCGAAAATGGTAATATTGTACACTCTGTAAATTATCCTGATTGTGATATGGGTGTATGCAAGACAGTTGGTCGTGTTGCAATCTGCCATAAGAATGTACCGGCAGTAATCAGCAAGATTACAAGTATTTTTGGTGATGCTGCAATTAACATTGAGGAAATGTCAAATAAGTCAAGAGGCGATTTTGCATATTCTTTATTAGATGTTGATAAGACAGTAGAGGAATCTGTTGTTGAAAAACTTGCTTCAATGGATGGAATCATTAAGGTTCGTATTGTAAAATAATTTGATAGATAAGTATTATATATTACAGATTCTATAGAAATCGGATAGTAGGGTGACTTACTATCCGATTTTTGCATATGGAATTTTAGAAGAAATGTTATTTGAGTTATAGTATCATTGCATAAATGAATAAAATATCTAAGAAAATGGAATGAGAGTAAATATGCAGCAATATAAGAGTATGAAAATTAAAATGAAAATATCTGTAGAGACAGATAATTATATATACAATTCATGATAATTTTGATATAATATAATTAAATATATCGTACTTGAGAATGATGAGGGGGCACATATTCATTGTGGGTATAACAGAATACTTACGAACGGGTATGTGCCTTATTTGCGGTACATTTCTTGTCATGTGCAGCAACGTGACAAAATGGTTAAGGGATATATCGGTATCTTTGATATGACGAATAGAACAGGAGGAAATAAAAATGGCACAGATTAGACCATTTCAGTGTGTGAGACCAAATGAACAGGTGGCAGACAGAGTAGCTGCATTACCTTATGATGTATATAACAGAAAGGAGGCACTTGAGGAGGTAAATAGAGAGCCGCTTTCTTTTTTAAAGATTGATCGTGCAGAAACTCAGTTTGATGATTCTGTGGATACATATGCACCACAAGTTTATCAAAAGGCAAAGGAACTGTTAGAACAAGCGGTTGCAGATGGAACATTTGTGACAGATCAGGATAACTGCTATTATTTATATGAATTGACGATGGACGGTCGTGCTCAGACGGGTATTGTAGCGTGTGCTTCCATTGATGACTATCAAAATGGTGTTATAAAGAAGCATGAGAATACAAGAGCAGATAAGGAATTGGATCGTATTACGCACGTAGATACGTGTAGTGCACAGACTGGCCCAATCTTTTTAGCATATCGTGCAAATGAAGTGATTCAGAGCATTGTGGCAAAGACAAAGACGGAAGCACCGTTGTATGATTTTACATCACCGGATGGAATTACACATCGGGTATGGAAAGTAGCCAGTCATACAGATGTAGAAACAGTACAGAAGGCATTTGCATCGATTGATTCCATTTATATTGCAGATGGACATCATAGAGCTGCATCTGCGGTTAAAGTTGGATTAAAGAGAAGAGAAGCCAATCCGGGATATACAGGTGAGGAAGAATTCAATTATTTTCTTTCTGTATTATTTCCTGATGAGGAATTAATGATTCTCCCATACAATCGTGTGATTAAAGATTTGAACGGTTATTCACAGGAAGATTTTATGGCAAAGGTGCAGGAAGTGTTTGAGGTGGAAGTGAGCGATGAAGCAGTTATGCCAGCGAAGAAAGCTACATTTGGAATGTATCTTGGCAAAACATGGTACACATTAACTGCAAAAGAGCAGATTCTTTCAAATGATCCTGTTGATGGGTTGGACGTTGCGTTGTTACAGAACAGCTTATTAGAGCCGGTTCTTGGAATTCATGATCCAAAGACGGATAAGCGCATTGATTTTGTTGGAGGAATTCGCGGCTTGCAGGAGTTGGAGAGACGATGCGATGAAGACTGTGTTCTTGCATTCTCAATGTACCCAACATCTATTCAGGAGTTATTTGCTGTAGCAGATGCGAATCGTTTGATGCCGCCAAAATCAACTTGGTTTGAACCAAAGTTACGAAGCGGACTGTTTATCCATCGCATTTAATGAGAAAAATAATGACCTGATAACATCATTTACAATAATTATATATAAAATATATTTAATAGCTAATGTTTAGTTATGTGTTTGAATGTTTATTTACAATAAATTAAGAAGGCGGGCAGGTATGTTATACGAAACAATAGAAATTACAATGGACTATAAAGCACTTGGAATACAGCATGTAGAAGCACCGGCAACAATGACGACTTATATTAAGGAGCGTTATCCGAATGATCAGAATGAATTTATGCGGCCTCTTATTTTAATTTGTCCGGGTGGTGGTTATGGACATCATTCTCCACGAGAAGGTGAAGCAATTGCATTAAAAATGTTATCATACGGATATAATGCGGTGGTGCTTCGATACAGCCTTTCTCCAAATGAGTTTCCATGTCAGGTAATAGAAGCTGCATATGCGATGAATTATATCAGAGAACATGCAGCAGAATGGGATGTCGATGCGGATAAAATTGTTATTGCCGGTTTTTCGGCAGGAGGTCATGTGGCTGCCAGCTTATCGATGATGTGGAATCAAAAGGAATTGGAACCGTTTGTAAATTGTATTTTGAAAAAAGATGCATCGGCAATTCGACCAGATGGACTTTTGTTGGGATATCCTGTTATTACATCCGGAGAATTCGCACATCGCGGTTCATTTGAGAAGTTAATTGCAAGCAACTATGATGAATTGTTAGAATCCGTTTCTTTAGAAACACGGGTGACGGCAGATATGCCACCGGTATTTTTATGGCATACAGTAACAGACAACTCCGTTCCGGTAGAAAATTCATTATTGTTTGCGTCTGCACTGAAAAAACAGAATGTACCATTTGAAATGCACATTTTTCCAAATGGAAATCATGGACTGGGCTTGGGAACAAAAGAAACAGACACAAAGGATGGAAAGCATTATCAGAGTGAGGTCGCAGTATGGACAGACTTGTTTGAAACATGGATGGAACACACAATGAAGTACTCACTGCGATAGTAAGTCATCATAAATGATTTGTGAAGATTGATAAATAAATGTATGCGTGTATGACTGATTGGAAGTTGGAATAGATTGGTGATACCGTGAAGGAACTTGTTATTTTACAAAGTGATATATAGAAAATGATAAGTTGCTTGTGAAAATATTCACAGTGTAAATGGGGGATGTTGGTATGGATAAGAAAATATATGATTTAATGAATTGGCCGGATATTGAAGGCATCGTTTACTCAGAGAGTGACAATCCACATGCATTGTTGGGAGCACATATGTGCAAGGATGGTATGTTAATTCAGGTTTTTCGTCCGGATGCAGTTGAGGTCACGATTTTAGTAGATGGTAAGAAAAAGAAATATCCGATGGAAAAGGTGGATGAAGCCGGATATTTTGCAGTGTGTATTCCGGGAAAGAAACGATTGGGATATCGGGTTGTTGTAGAAAATTTACAAGGGAAAAAAGAAGAATACATAGATCCATATGCATTTGAAACATTATTGGATGATAAGTTTTTAACAAAGTTTCAGGAAGGCGGCTGTTTTGAGATTTATAAGCAGTTAGGTGCACATAAGCGTACAGTGGATGGTGTGGAAGGAATTCATTTTGTGACATGGGCACCTAATGCAATGCGTGTCAGCGTGATTGGTGATTTTAACCGATATGACGGAAGAGTTCTTCAGATGCGGAAAATTCCGGAAACGGGATTATTTGAACTGTTCGTTCCGGGGTTGTCAGAGGATATTACGTATCAGTATGAGGTAAAAGAACGCAGAGATATTATTCATAGAAAAACAGATCCATATGCAATGCGGTATCAGTATGAAAATGCTTATGCTGCATATATTTCAACAGATACAGCAGTTCATTGGAAAGATGCATCATGGCAGAAATACAAGAAAGAGCAGGCAGATTTATCAGACAAGCCTTTTGCAGTGTGTGAATTGTCACAGGAACAATATGCGACGAAAAATATCGTGGAATTTGCAGAAAGAATCTCTAAAATGGGATTTACGCATGTAGAACTGATGCCTCCTTGCTCCTATATTCGGGAAGATAGCTTTGGATATGAGACATTGGGATTCTTTGCACCGAATAAGGCGTTGGGAACAATGGAGCGTTTTTGCGCAGTTGTTGATGCATTTCATCAGCAGAATATCGGTGTCCTTATAGATATGAACTTTGCTTTTTTTGGAACAGAGTCTGTCGGAATGACACTTTTTGATGGAACCAATTTGTATGAAATGTTCGATGCAAGATTAGACAAGCATCCGAATTTGAAGGTGGCAACTTTTGATTATGAGAAACCACAGGTTTGCCAGATGCTTTTGTCAGCTGCGGTCTATTGGGCGAAAGAATGTCATGTAGATGGTTTTAGAATTGATGAAGTGGCATCTATGTTATATTTGGATTATGGAAGAGGACCGGGGGAATGGGTGCCGAATATCTATGGCGAGAATATTAATCTGGCAGCGATAGATTTTCTGCATGCATTAAGAAAAATTTTAGATAAAAAATGTCCGAATACATTGTTGATTGCAGAAGATTCCAGCGCATGGCCGAAGGTTACAGGAAATATTACCGAGGATAGTTTGGGATTTGATTATAAATGGAATTATGGATGGAAAGAAGATTTTCTGACGGTAATGGAACAAGATCCGTTATTTAGAAAAGGCGTGTATGGCAAACTTACATATAGTATGCTTTATCATTATAGTGAACAGTATATGTTGATGTTGTCGCACGAAGAGTTCGGAAAAGAAACAGCGGATATTGAAGCGTTTATGCCGGGAAATGAACAGGATAAACGGGCAAATGTAAGACTTGCATACGGATATATGTATACACATCCGGGAAAGAAACTGTTAAATTTGTATCAAAGTGAAACTGTTTCTGCATATTTGCAGACATTGAACACATTTTATCAGAAGAATCCGGCACTTTATGAACAGGATTATGAATCAGGTGGGTTCGCATGGGTAGATAATGCGGCAGCAGATGAGACGGTTTTGGCATATGAAAGACATAGCGAACAACAGACATTATTAATCGTTGCCAACTTTACGCCGGTTGCAAGAGAAAATTACCGATTGGGTGTATTGGCAGCTGGAAAATATACAGAGGTGTTTAATAGTGATGCAGCTGTTTTTGGCGGAGAAAATCATATTAATGAGCATATGTGTGAATCTGAAATAGAGGAATGTAAAGGAAAGAATCAGTCGATTGTATTAAATGTTCCTCCATTGGGAATCACTGTTCTTGAATATGAACCGTATACAGAAATCGAATTAGAAAAAATGAAGATTGTGCAGGAAGCAAAACAGGCAAAAATTGAGGCACAGAAGCAGGCGGAAGAGGCAGAACTTCGTAAATTGGAAGCCGAAAAAGAAGCAGAATATGCATTGGAAGCACAGCGTCAGGCAGAAGCGGCAGCAAAGAAAGCTTTGATGGCACAGCAGGAAGCGGAAGAAAAGGCGGCTGCAGCAAAGAAAGCAAGCAAGACGATAGAAACAAAAATGAAGAAGAAATTGCAGGCATTAGATGAATTAGAAGAGAAACACGAATAGCATGGATATATGAACGGAGGACTTGCATGAACGGAATCATTGCATTAGAAACGGGTTTTGAAAATGTTTCGCAGGAACAGATTGAAACATTTTTCTCGAAAGAACATATTATCAGCCTTGCCAATTCATTTGGAGACTGGGGAATTGGTTTAATTTTAAAGATTGTTTTAGCGTATATTATTTGGAAAATTGGACGAAAAGTCATCAAATTATTGTTGAAATTTGGACGGAAAGCATTGAACCGGACAGATTTAGATGCGGGTGTCGTAAAGTTTTTAGTTTCCATTTTAAATATTGTATTATATGCAGTATTAATAATGATGGTTGTTGATACATTAGGATTTCAGACAACGTCTTTGCTTACGGTATTTGGTTCTGGTGCGTTGGCAGTTGGTATGTCATTGCAGGGGAGTTTGTCAAATTTTGCAGGTGGAATTCTCTTGCTGATATTTAAGCCGTTTGTGTTGGGAGATTATATTGTGGCAGGAGAGGATGAAGGAACGGTTGTATCTATTGAGATGCTCTATACCAGACTTCGGACCATAGATAATAAGGTTGTAATGATTCCAAACGGTAAGCTGTCAAATTCAAGTATCACAAATGTAGGTACAGAAGGAGTACGACGTTTAGATATTGAAATTGGAATTGGATATGATGCAGATTTACAGAAGGCAAAACAACTGTTAGCAGATATTTTAGCAGACCATAATGATATTCTGCATGACAGGGAAGAACGTGTGGTGGTTAAAGAGCTTGCAGACAGTTGTGTACTGCTAGAGACACGTGCCTGGGTATCACAAGATAATTATTGGAATACAAGATTTGCATTGTTGGAACAATTTAAGAAGTCATTTGATGCAAATGAAATTGAGATTCCATATAATCAGGTAGATGTTCATATCAGACAGTCATAAGTGGGAAGCTGAACAGAGATACAATTTAATATAACAGGAATAGAAAAATATAAAGCATGTGAAGCTATTTTGCTAAAATAATACGTTTGAATTGTCAGAATATCGTTCAGGCAGTTGACAGTATTAGACAGTGAAATGGCTTCACTTTTTTTACACATTTTTACCATAATTTCTACGCATATTTACCATAATTCTTCCATAAATTTTGAATATTATATAGGCGTACAAGGGAGGTGACAGACATGGCGATTGAAGTATTTAACCGGTGTGAGAAAAAATATTTGCTGTCAAAAGAACAGTATGAAGAATTAACAGAGCGGATCCTTAGATATATGGAGCCGGATGCTTATAACAGAGAACAGGAGTTTTATCAGATTAGTAATATTTATTATGATACCTGTGATGACAGGCTGATTCGAGCATCCATCGAGAAGCCGGTATATAAAGAGAAACTTCGCCTGAGAAGTTATGGAACACCACAGCTGTCAGATAAGGTGTTTGTAGAAATTAAGAAAAAGTATGAAGGAATTGTCAATAAAAGAAGAACGGCGATGCAGTTATCGGAAGCATATGCGTATTTGAATGAACATCAGTATCCGCAGGAGCAATCGTATATGAACCGACAGGTGTTTTTAGAAATTGATTATATGAAGCAGTTTTATCAGTTGTTGCCAAAGTTATATCTGTCTTATGACAGAAGGGCATATTTTGAAAAAAATGACGGCGATTTCAGAATGACATTTGACAAAAATATAACAACGAGAAGATGTGATCTGCAGTTAGAGAAAGGCTGTTATGGAGAACAATTACTGCCTGAAGACACCTATTTAATGGAAATAAAAATTACGCGGGCTGTACCAATGTGGTTTGTGAAAATTTTATCAGAACTACAGATATATCCGGTATCTTTTTCGAAATATGGAACAGAGTATAAAAAATACATTATGAAACAAAACAAACAAGTTACGAAAGGAGAACAATTATGTTTGAATCTATTTTTACGGCAGCCACAGATGGTTCCATCGATGTGAGCATGGCAATTATTAGTTTTGGAGTGGCATTAGCCATTGGTCTTGTGATAGGAATTGCATATATGTATGCGAATAAGAAAAGTGGATATAACAAGGATTTTATTGTTGGACTGGTACTATTGCCGGCGATTGTATCTGTTGTAATTTTACTAGTAGGAAGCAATGTGGCAAGAGCATTTTCTATGGCAGGTGCGTTTGCACTCGTTCGTTTCAGAAGTGCGCCGGGGAGTGCGAAAGATATATCCGTCGTATTCTTTTCCATGGCAGCAGGCTTAGCGTGTGGACTGGGTTATGTGAGTTTTGCAGTAATCTTTGCGATAGTAATGTTGCTTGTATTTGTAGCACTTTCTGTTTCAGGATTTGCAGACAGGGCAGCAGGAAAGAGGCAGTTAAAGATTACAATTCCTGAGAATTTAAATTACACAGAAGTGTTTGACGATATTTTTGATAAGTTTACAACAGATGCACAGCTTGCACGTGTTAAAACAACAAATATGGGAACAATGTTTGAATTGACATATATTATTCAGATGCTGGCAGATGTGAGTGAAAAAGCATTTTTGGATGCAATTCGTATGAAGAATGGAAACTTAAATATTACACTTGGAATGGTGGAAAATAATTCCAGTCAGTTGAACTAGGAAGTTTTGCAGAAAATGGAATATACATATAAAATGATGTATAACAGCGACAGCTTTAGAAAGTATCAAATACATTCTAAAGCTGTTTTTATATTGTTAGGCTTCGGGTGTCAAAAGGTACATTTTATGTTTTAATATGTCAAATTGCACAAATGGAAAATGTCGCATGTCTTGTTTTGCGTGTATATTTTTGGGGGCGATAAACTGTCAATCTTTTGAAAAAAGACTTGTCTTATTGCAATATTTATTATATTATATAGTTGTATACGAAAGGGACGTGAGGAAGATGGTAGATAATAATACACAATTTTTTAAAACACAACCAGAAAAGACAATTTCAGTTGAAAATATTTTAGAGCAGGTATATCTTGCGCTAAAGGAGAAAGGATATAATCCTGTAAACCAGATTGTTGGTTATATTATGTCAGGAGATCCGACTTATATTACAAGTCATAATAATGCAAGAAGTCTTATTATGAAGGTTGAACGAGATGAATTAGTAGAAGAAGTAATCAAGTATTTTATTGAAGGCAAGGGATTATAATATGCGAATCATTGGACTTGATTATGGAACAAAGACAGTGGGCGTTGCTCTAAGTGATGCGTTGGGGATTACTGCGCAGGGCGTTGAGACAATTACGCGTAAAGAAGAAAACAAACTTCGAAAGACACTTGCTAGAATTGAACAGATTATCAGTGAGAATGATGTAGATAAAATCGTTGTCGGTCTTCCAAAAAATATGAATAATACAGAAGGGGAGCGTGCACAGGCATGTAGAGATTTTGCACAGCGCCTTGAAGACAGAACTGGATTAGAAGTTATTCTTTGGGATGAACGGTTATCAACAGTATCTGCAAATCAGGTACTTATGGAGAGCGGTGTAAGAAGAGAAAACAGAAAAGCTGTGATTGATAAGATTGCAGCAGTATTTATATTACAGGGATATTTGGACTATCTCGCCAATGCAGGAAATGTTTAAGGCGTAGAGCAGGAGCCACATTTCCTTAGGAGAGTATATGGAAAAAATAGAATTTATTACAGATGATAACGAAGTTGTCAATTTTTATGTCATAGAAGAGACACGTGTAAATGGAACGAATTATATTTTAGTAACAGACTCAGAAGATGAGGATGATTACGAAGCAGAAGCATATATTTTGAAAGATACATCTGACGAGCAGAATACAGAAGCTGCTTATGAAATTGTGGAAGATGATGATGAGTTAGATGCTGTTGGCAAAGTGTTTGCAGAGTTGTTAGAAGATATTGATTTAGAAAAATAAAATAGGAGTTATAGTATATAGGAGAATAGTATGAAAAGAGAATATACTGGTACGGTCAAGGTTATACCGCTTGGTGGTCTTGAGCAGATCGGAATGAATATTACTGCCATTGAATACAATGACAGTATTATTGTTGTAGACTGCGGTCTTGCATTTCCAGAAGAAGAGATGTTAGGAATTGATTTGGTTATTCCTGATGTAACTTATTTAAAGGAGAATCTTGACAAAGTAAAAGGTTTTGTAATTACACATGGTCACGAAGATCATATTGGTGCCATTCCATATGTATTGAAAGAAGTTAATGCACCAATTTATGCGACACGACTTACAATGGGACTGATAGAGTCTAAGTTAAAAGAACATAATATGATGCGCAGCGTGAAGCGTAAGGTAGTTAAGTATGGGCAGTCTATTAATTTAGGAGAATTCCGTGTAGAATTTATTCGTACAAATCATAGTATTGCAGACGCAGCAGCACTTGCAATTTTCTCACCTGCCGGTGTTATTGTTCATACAGGTGACTTTAAAGTGGATTACACACCTGTATTTGGAGAGCCGATTGATTTGCAGAGATTGGGTGAGCTTGGTAAAAAGGGAGTACTTGCGCTGATGTGCGATAGCACGAATGCGTTAAGACCTGGATTTACCATGTCTGAAAAAACAGTTGGCGGAACATTTGATAAGATTTTTAATGATAATAAGATGAGCCGCTTAATTATTGCTACTTTTGCATCGAATGTTGATCGTGTCCAGCAGATTATTAATTCGGCTGTTAAATATGGAAGAAAAGTCTGTGTTGAAGGACGAAGCATGGTAAATATCATCGATGTAGCTGAAAGTATGGATTACCTTCAGATTCCCGATGGTGTGTTGATTGATACAGAAGCAATGAAAAACTATGCACCGGAACAGATTGTATTGATTACAACGGGTAGTCAGGGTGAATCAATGGCTGCACTTTCAAGAATGGCTGCATCGCTTCACAGAAGAGTGTCTATTCAGCCGGGAGATTGTGTTGTATTTTCTTCTACGCCAATTCCGGGAAATGAAAAATCTGTTGCAAAAGTTATCAATGAATTAGGAATGAAGGGTGCAAAGGTTATCTTCCAGGATACTCATGTATCAGGACATGCTTGTCAGGAAGAAATTAAGTTAATTTATTCATTGGTTAAGCCGAAATATTCAATTCCGGTTCATGGTGAATACAGACATTTGATTGCACAAAAAGAAGTTGTAAAGTCACTCGGCTATGATAATGAACACATTTTCATTGCTAAATCAGGTGATATTATTGAATTAGGAGAAGAAAAAGCAGGCATAACAGGCAGGAAAGTACCTACGGGAGCGATTCTTGTCGATGGACTTGGTGTTGGTGATGTTGGTAATATTGTGCTTAGAGATCGTCAGAATCTTGCTGAAAATGGTATTATCATTGTTGTTCTTACATTAGAAAAGTATAGTGGTCAGCTTGTGGCAGGTCCGGATATTGTTACAAGAGGTTTTGTATATGTCCGTGAAGCA
>AUXO011472399.1_pt1 | contig 20778 bp, 18 predicted proteins | sample 768731 | NCBI WGS metagenome assembly AUXO01 (sample SAMN02715735, study PRJNA202380) | gut metagenome | biome: sheep rumen | host: Ovis aries | place: New Zealand: Palmerston North
GGTTCCTTTCTTTGGATTTTGTGTGGTAACTTAATTCTACAAGGAACTATGAACTATGTCACTTTTTTATTCGGTTTTTAAATTTGCGCAACTAATTATACGTCATCGATATTTCTGGATGCATTCAATTTCCTCTCTATTACTACATGTTAGCTAACTTATCGAAATGCGTTATAACTACGTATCCTCTTTAATTTTTAAAGAATGTTTGTTTCTCAAGCAGTTCTGCACAAGGTGATATACTGTATGAAAGGACGTAATAATTGAAAATTAATCGCTGTACAATATATGAATGATTAAAGTGTCACATATTGTGGTTTCTGCAAGGAAAATCACCGTAGTTCCATTGCTTCCTCTAACTCATTATTGAACTCATCCATTTTTGTCAGCATTTCTCTAGTTACCTCATTACTTCGGAAGAAAGCAACTAACGCCACAAATATTGTCCAGTTCATTTCACGCTTACCAGTTTCAATACTGTTGTACGTTTGGCGCGATATTCCAATCTTTTCTGCAACAATTGATTGTGATGCTCCTATTCCTGCTCTTAATATTGGTAAATTGCCGTTAATCTCTCTATTAGCCTTTTTCTCATCTCAATTTCGCCAAGAGTATTGTCCATAGCCTCCTCCTTTCACGGCTGAATAAATTGAGTATTTACATGTTCGTTAGTTATTTGCCTTGCTATAGCATTAGAAGCATTTATTCCACTCTCAAGAGCATACGAGATTCCTTCTCCAGACAGAGGATTTGCCGACAATGCACAGTCACCTATGTAAAAAATTCCCTTTTCATTTGGTGGGATAAAATTTCCTGCACCAATAATCCTTCCCTGAGGTTTTCTATCGTATAAAATGTTTTCACCACCGAAGTATCTTTGTTCCAATTCATGATAGTATTGTTTTAAATGCTTCTTTTTATTTGGACTCCATACTCCTATGTTCCACATATTGATTCCAACAGGAAATACCCATCCATAACCATCTCCATATTTCTCAGAAAAAAAATAATGAAAGGTGTTATCTTCTAATAATCGACATGTGCCATGTATCCGCCCAGATATTCCTACAGGTAATGTCCCGGGATAATGGAGTCCAAGATCTGCACCACCTCTAACACCACACGCAAATACCAAGTATCTGCATTCATACTCTTTATTAATAACATATATTCCATCATCGTTTTGTTTGATTTCCCTACAAGGCTTATTGAAAACTATTGTTATGTTTTGTTCGATTGCATGCTTCAACATAATGTTGTTCAGTTTATCTCTTGAAATACCTAGTTCATAGTTTGTTCCAAATAACTCATAAAAACTTAAGGTTTTACTATCGTGACCTCTATATTCTTTTTTGTAGTAAACTCTCTTGCCCGGCAAAGAATCTACGCTTATGCCAATTTTTTTTATTAGTTCAATAGAATATGCTGAAACCCCGTCTCCACAAACGACCCCTAATAAATTCTCCTTTTTTTCTAAAACTACGCAGGAGATATTCTTTTTTGCTAATTCTATTGCACATGCCAATCCTGCTGGACCAGCTCCTATGATCAGTACATCACAATTGATCATTCATCTATCATCCTATCCTATTTGAAATAAAATGTCTTTTCACCCTAATTAATCACGACGGTATATGTCACGTGTATAAATGATTTTTCCCTTTTGACTGCAAATGTTGTCGTCTAAGCGATTGGTTACAATAATATCGGCCTCTTTTATAAACTCATCAAAATCATTCTCCACAACACACCCCTGATACAGTCTTTCTTTTATCGACATATCATATATAATAACTCTTAGTTGCTCTTGTTTTAGCTTGGATATAACTCCTTGTATGGCAGATTCCCTGTCATTATCGCTCAAATATTTCATTGCCACTTTATATATCCCGATTGTCACAGGCTTATGAGGAACTTCCTTCACTAACTCACATATCCTTTTTGCAATATATTCTTTCCGGTATTGGTTAACGTGGGTAATAGCGGCTATAAGAGCATCACTTTCTGATTTGATTTCCTTTTGTAGCTGTTGCGTATCTTTGGGGAGGCAATATCCTCCAAACCCAAACGACGGATTATTGTATCCTTTTCCTATTCTCTGATCTTCGCTTACAGCATCAATTATTGTTTTTGAATTCAAGGTTCTGCTTTCAGCAAACTCATCAATGATATTAAAGAACGCCACCCTCATCGCTAAGTAGGAATTAGAAAACAGCTTTACTGCTTCCGCCTCCGTTGGACTGGTATAATATACGGAGATGTCATCTTTCTCAGTACAATCCCGCATCAGTTCTGAAAATATCCTCGCAATACAGTTTCCTTCGTTATTATCCAACCTTCCTATAACAATCCTGCTTGGAAATAGACTGTCATGTAGAGCCATGCCCTCTCTCAGAAACTCAGGTGAGACAAGAATAGGCCCATAAGGATAGCGCTTCTGGACATCCTCTGTATAACCTATCGCTACGGTGCTTTTTATTATTATCGGCAGTTCTTTATCGCTATTCCTTATCTCTTTTATTACAGATTCTACAATTGAACAGTCTAACACCCCTTTTGCAGCATCATAGTCTGTCGGAACTGCAATGATTACTAACTCTGTTCCCTCATATTTTGTATGATCCTCTGCAACTAAATTAAGATTCTTGGTTCTTAACCATAGTTCTATTTCCGGATCCTTTATTGGAGAAATCCCTTTGTTAATTAACTCAACCTTTTTTTTATCAGTGTCAACAACCGTAACTTGATTCTTTTGTGATAAAAGTACACTGATGGATAACCCAACGTACCCGGCACCGATAACTGTAATATTCTGCATTTAATAAGTCCCTTTAACTGTCTTTACGTCTTTTTTTATTGGGATCGTTCTCCCTGTCTCCATTTTTGAGGCGTTCTCTGTTCTCCATGTGCAATTTGCACACCAGTAGGGAAGAACGCCATTTTTCATATTTCTCCGGAAGGTTCTATAGTTTTCACCATTCCAGATTTTCTCAAAAGATCCGGTCTCCAACAGATTTCCCATATAATGATGCACGTTAAAACAACAGGTCGTTACGTTTCCCTGCAGATCTACATAGCATCGTTCCAGCCCCCAGGAACACCAGGCTTTCCCGTCTGGTACGGTATATTTATAGTCGCTATCTGCGGTTTCCTGATGAAGATGGTTGTCGGAAATATCCTCACGGATTTGCTTTGCTGCACACGCTTTTCGCTCTTTAATCAGTGCATTAAAGTCTGTGCTTTCCAGAATCTTTTCTTCCGCAGCTGCCACTGCCGGGTCAAATGTTTTCGGAATGACTGTCGGAACAAAAGTTTTTACTCCCAATCTGTCACCAGTCTCCTGTGCCTTTACAAGTTCTCTTGCAGCTAGATGGATACAGTCCGAAACTGCATCACTTTCATTTCCGATTTCCGGATTAACGCCCAACATATTAAAATGGATCTCTTTGATTCCGAGCTTTGCCGCCAGTTCGACGATTTTGAAAAGCTCTAAAAGGTTTTCCTTCATTACAACGACATCAAAAATCACCCTGATATCGGGGAGACCGCTCTTAAGTGCGACAGCATTTCGGCAAAATTGCTCGAAAGAAAGGCCTTCCCGTATCCTCTCATAGGTTTCCTTTTCCGCACCGTCACAAGATAAGGACAGCGAATCAAAACATCCATAAAATTCATTAAAATCAATACCTTTTATCCCCAGATTGGTATTGGCAGCAACAATGATTCCGTACTCCTGGTACAGCCTTGTGAACTGCTGGAGCTGAGGGTGCAGAAAAGGTTCCCCGTCACCGTTCAGCATGATCATTTCCACATAGGGATAGATCGGCATCAGAAGCTCAATAATCTTCGGATCCAGAAAGGCAGCGCCACGGTTACCAAGATAAAAGTGGTTGCACATTATACATGATGCGTTGCAAAAACTGGCATGCTCAATCTGTATATACCTTGGATAATAAGGCACTCTGCCCTGCGCATCCCCGAAAGGCGCGGCCTGAATCCTTCTCACATTCTCTTTTTTTATTTTGCTCAAAGTCATTTATAAGCTTCCTAATCTACCTACTGCATCGTCAAGGTCTTTGGCATATAAAAAGATGCTATTTGCCTTCCGCAACATCTCCGAATCGTCGTCGTAAAGATAGGTTTTTCCGAGAACATGCCCGTCTACAGACATTCGGAGCGCACCGTTTTCAGATACCAGCCACTGCTGATCCGAAAGGCATCTCCGGTCGCAGTGATAGTCGAAAATATCATTCTGGTATTTGTAAAAACACTCCCGATTCATAGTCCGGTATTGTAGCCTGCCAACCACGTATACAGGGTAAAACCCGCCATCCTGCAATGCTCTGTAAACATTTGTGTCTGCAGTCTCGATGAAATCCGCACCCAGTTCAGCAACTGTCTGATAGTATAGTGCGTTGGATGTCCGGCTTCTTCCGATGGCAATACAGTTCCAGATCAACGGAAGATTTGGCAGCATTCCCTTCCTTTTCATCTGGTTTACTTCATCAAGCAGGCCGATGTCCTGGACAATTAGACCATGAAGGATATCACTCTGCGCTAAGGAACGGATCTGCAGAAGCTCTCCTTCGTAATACCGCTCCGTTAGATAAAACGGTGTCTGATAGATGACCCGTTTTCTTGCAGCTGTGAGATTCTTTGCCATTTTCCAAAGCTCCGGTGCTCCACCCTCAAACATTCTTTTTTGACAGAACAGGTCCCCCAGCAGGACGCCGTGAACCTGCGGCAGTTCGCATATTCTCTCAATATCGTCACGGGTATAGCTGTCAAGACTTATATATAACATCACCAGACCCCCCTATTCGCCCGAGAGAAATAATGCAGATATGCACGTAGCGATTCTTTCTCAGAATAGTAATCGACTGCTTTCCTTACTTCTTTTACAATAGGGATGCGATCCTCCAGAGGCGCAGTGCGGCCTTCCACTTTGAAGGATGTTATGCCAAGGCCCATATAGATTCCCAGAACATCCGCAACCTTATTCGCATATTCGCAGATTGGTTTGGCTGCCGTGCGTGCCCCGTCTGATCGCTCGATATCGTATTTTTCCCTGCAAAACAGCCTGTGATCCCCGTTGATAAACGTATGCGGGAGCAAGCATTGCCGGATGTCATTGAAACAGGTTCCTCCCTCCGCAACCAGCTCATACTCCATCTCCGGGACGGCATTGATGATCGCTGCCATCTCGTCAAAATACAAGTTGGCGTAAAAGATGATTCTGGAAACACCCCAGTCCTTCAACAGACGGGCCGTATGAATATTATAGGCTCCCAGAAGGGTGCTGGCGTGAATCGCGGCATGTTTGACCGTCTGTTTCTTCTTCAGTTCATGAATCAATCCATAGTCGGCTAAGATGATGGCATCGACTCCTGCCGCATCCATTTTTTCGATCATCTGGATCGTCTCATTTCGCTTTTGCTCTGATATATTGACATTTACCGCAACATAAAGCTTTACTCCCTGCAACCGGCAGACAGGAACACTTTTCAGAATGTCCTCCAGCGAAAAATCCACCTCAGAAGGCCGGGAGCTTAATCCACTGAGGCCTGCATATACGGCGTCTGCACCGGCCTGAGCCATCGGGATAATTCCGTCAATATCTCTGACCGGAGCGAGAACTTCAAATGTCTTCTTCATTTTTACCCCTTACTAAAGCAAGAAACTGATTATCCATAAAAGAGCAGTGTTCGCAGTAGGCAGGCAGCTTCCCTTGGTAAAAAAGGGAGCGTAGGGCACGAAAGCCTTCACTGTTCCAGATCCTTCTCAGAGAGTCCGCGTCGCTCATTTCTCCGATGTAGTGTTTTGTATGAATACAGCATGCAAACATCCGCCCATCTAGATTGATAAACGGGCGCATTAGAATCGAATCACAGCAGCCTGAGTAATGCCATTTCCCAGCAGAAGGCACGATTTCCCCTTCCTGCAAAGGAAAAGTGGTGTAGCGAGAATAATTTTCATGGATCCCATTTGCCTTCAGTTCCCTCAGCCGTGGGGCAACATGCATCTCAAACCTCTTTTTCTGCTCTTTCTCATCTGGAAAAAACGGTGTTTTTTGGATGGCTTCCCACTCTGCACTGATAGCCTTCGATTTCAGCGGACTGAGCAGCTCCTGAGCAGAAAGTGGCATCTCGCAGTTCATTCCAAGGGTTGCCGCCTTCTCTGCTGCTGCTTTCAGCTGCTGCCGCAATACATTCGGATAATTCCACACTTCATCCTTTTGATTTTCCGCAAATGGGCTCGATCCCATTGCGATATAATTAACTGTGGAAAATCCATAGTCTCTGGCAAATTGAACCATCTCCGGCACCTGATCCAGATTCTGTCGCATGATCACCATCGCGAGTTTCTTTGGCAGATCCGGCGCAGTGCTCTTCAAACGGTTTAAATTACTTAGCAGTTTCTCAAAGGACAGCCCTTTCCTAATCCCTTCATAGATCTCTTTCGTACACCCATCGATAGATACCGTGATTTCGGAAAACATATCCGGTATCATCTGCAGAATTGTCTGGGGAAGGACAGACAGATTCGTGTTGGTTGCCACTTTAATGCCGTAGGTTTGATATTTTTTCAAAAGTGCTTCGATCTCCGGTTGCAGAAATGGTTCTCCGTTGCCGTGCAAAATGACCTGTTCTGCATATTTCAGAGAATCATCCATCGCCTCTAAGAGCATCCGATCCATATGCTTTGCGATGGCGTTCTGATAGATATAATGACCACACATAATACACTGCGCATTACAAAAGCTGGTGGTTTCAATCTGAAGCTGAATCGGATACGCCCTCATAGCTGTTTCTCTTAGCAGGTATGAAAATATCATGTTAATCCTGTTCAGCTTTTTCAGACTCGGATAATTCTTCTCAGACAAATATTTCTGTTCAAGTTCTCCGGCCTTCTCTCTCTCCTCTGGGCCGATCCAGAGTCCTGGCTCGATCAGGCATAGAACATTTTTGATTTCATATTGATACAACAGTCGGACAAGGTCTAGATCATAGACAGAAAGCAGGATACATACATCCCTTTCGGGATTCACCCGGCCCAGATTCGTGAAGTCAAAGCTGTGGGAAAGAAAACACTGATCCGCCTGCTCCTCTTCCGCATCAGCAGAACGATCAAACCAAAAGCCTCCTTCATGGCCGGCCCGTATCAAATATTCACGAATGTCCGCCTCTGCGGTCTCTTTTTCTTTTCGTGTGGCAATGAGATGTGTATAGTGTTCCTGCATTCTTATTACCCTCATACCATGAACAGTATTATCATGTTTAATACCATGCAGCAGACCATTGAAACGAGAATTCCTACAGACAATAATGTGGAGTTAAAAATAACTCCCTTCGTCTGGTTTTCAAAATAACTTAACTGCTTTCCAAGATATGATAATCGTCTCCGTCTAAAACAATCGAAAACAAAACCGCCTTCGTTCGTTAAGATCAAAGATTGTATCACCATTTGCTGGGCAACGCTTGCCTTATTAAAAGGAGCAAAACGAACCATTAACAAGGACATCCCTAATACATCTGTCAAAACCCATAGTGGGATGGTTAAGAGACAAAGCGGAGAGACCAGCAGGTTAAGGAGCGCAGAAAACAGTACAATTATCAAAAATAGCAATGTTCGTTTTGGACTGCTGCTGATTAATTTATCCGGATGGCGATCCATCACATAAGTATCTGCACGTCCATAATTCCATACTCTCTTGTACATTGCCTTGATCGGAGTCCAAGTTGCTTTATCATGTAGTACCAACGCCTTAGGATTAGCTGCTATCACATACCCCTGTTTCCCAATTCTCAGGCCAAAATCAACATCTTCTCCGCCCGGCTTGTTTGGAAATCCCTCGTCAAACCCTCCGATTTCTTCGAATACCTTTTTACTGACAGAGAAATTTGCGGTTGTTCCCCAGGGAACCGTTGGTCCCCACTTTGCCATATCAAAGCAGATAACAAACTGAGACTTGCTTACACAATCCCAGAATTTTCCTCCCTCTCCAGTAAACTCTAACAAACCGCAGACTGCTCCGACCTTTTCATCGAGATGATACGGAGCATTATGTTCGTCCAGAATTCCTTCGGTCACTAAGCAATCGGAATCAAGGAACAAAATAATAGGGTACTTTGCTTTATGCCCTCCGACATTCCGTTTTGCACAGACAGAAGGTCCAAAATTTATATACTCGGCATCAAATCTTCTGCACACTTCTTCCACTTGTATGCGTTCCTCCGGAACAGAATCATCTACGATAAGCAGTTCCGATGGACCACCATATCTTTTTCTTTCTCGATCTATGGTTTCCACCAGATTCTCAAGAAGTCTTACTCTACCTTTAGTCGCAATTACCATCGAGATCCCAAGCTTACTATCCATATCTTTATCCTCTCGTAAAAATTGCCATAATCAGAAACGAGATCATAAATGTTAAGATAAATGCCCACAGCTTTTTTGTTTCTCCTCTGTACATGAACAGATTCTGATAAATTGAGAAAGACATTTCTTTATAAAGGCAGGAAACATCTCTATGTTTGAAGCTTTCTACCATGTAATACCAATGATATCTTTTATGAATAAAGTTTCCTGCCGTATAGAAGAAGAGATTCTTAAATTTTGTGCGGCACTCCATAAAATAGTCCCAGAAATAATAGAGCAAAAGCCAGCTGAGCGTGAAAAGGACGGGAGCTTTCGATCGAAAAACAAATGATATAATTACATTTAATAAAAAAGCGCACCCGAATAATACATCTGATTTTGGAATACAATTAACAAACAGCTCTGGGTGAGCTTCTTTAATATAGTATTCCATATGTCCCCAACGTTTCGTCCGGTTATGAATTGCAGAAAGATGGCTCCAAGTTTCTGTAGAATGATAAGCAACTGCTTCCGGAGCTGACTTTATCTTGTACCCGTTTTTGGTTACTCTATAAGTCATTTCCAGGTCATCCCCGCCCAATTTAAAAGGAAGATTCTCTTTAAACTTTCCTATCTCAAGAAGAACCTGTTTTTTAAAGGCAACATTGTTGCCAATGGTCCATGACTGATACGGAAACATTTTTGCAAAGCGGAATGAATCAAGATAGGTTGTGTGCTCTACAATTTTCCACCAGAAATTCCTTTTTCCAACAAATTCGGTGAGGCCAAAGCTGCCAGCAAGCATAGGGTCATCATCATTTAGAAATGTTTGCGCATGGATGTTTAAAATATCCTCACAGACGGTGACATCCGAATCAATAAAATGGATGATTTCATACTGCGCCTCATCAATGCCCAGATTTCTTTTTTTGCGAACGCTGTTATCTCCGTACAGATATCTCGCGTCATGGGTTTCGCAGCTCTTCATGATAGATTCTTTGGCTAACCCCTCACTGGAATCTACTACAAGCACCTCTGTTTCGCCATATCGATAAGCCGCCCTTGCTTTTTTCATGGATGCCAGCAAGTCTTCCACTAAGTCTTCCCGATTCCAAGTGGGAACCACAATCGATATATTCATGCGTTCTTTCTCTCCGTAAATACATTCTCAGCTGTATAATCTGTCATCTGCCAGCATCGTAATCTCCGTGCACATATACCAGCAGCCTTCACATTCACCACTGTACATCTTCCACCGCTGCTCCTTTGCCAGGTCACTTCTCCAGATGTCAAAAAGAGTGTGCTCCGACAAATTGCCCAGTGGCTGTAGATACCTAGACCAACAGCTCTTAACGTTCATCTGTGCGTCAATGCAGACATTGCAAAAACCCATCTTGCAGGCATAGCAGTCCGGAACAGGTTTGTTCTCCGTAAAATATGAGGCAAAATGCGAAAGATATCCGACGGAACTGCCGATCAGTCTGCCCTCTTTTTTCATCCGAATCAAAGAGTCTATCTGCCGTTCCGTCTTTTTCTGCTCTAAAGAAAAATCCTTCCCTTTATCCCCGATATAATTGTGAAACGGAGAAAACTGGAGCTTCACCCCTTTTGATTCCGTGAACTGAAGGAGATTCAAAATATCTTCAAAATTGTCCTGCGTCAGTGTCGCAGAAATATAAATCTCGGTACAGCCATATTTTTCCCGTAACCTGCAGGCTGCATCGATTCCCGCCAGAGCCTGTTCGAAGCTTGCCCCTCGCTGTTTCTCATAGGTCTTCTTGTCTAAGGAATCAAAGGAGATGATAATAAAACGAAGGCCAGCTTCTCCCAGCTGCTCCCATTTTTCTGGCAACAACAGCCCGTTTGTCATCAACACTGGGACAATACCGTCATCCTTTATTCTCCGGATAATATCGCATACCTCCGGCATCAGCAGGGGCTCACCGCCATTGACAGCAATGGCGTCACAGCCCAGTCTCGCCGCATCATCTATTGCATCGTAGATCATCTCCAGTGGAATCTGCTGTTTGTTCTGTTCTTGTCTGCTTCTTGCGTGCATGCAATAACTACAATCCGAATTACAATAGTTTGTCATCTTAAATGAGATAAAACGAAGGTTCGGAACCAGACCTGGTTTCTCGATGACCCTCTGAACCTCATTCTGCAACTCTCGTATATCTTCTTGAGGATCCTCTGTATGAAACATATGATGTTTAACCTTATAAACATCTGCAAACATATTTCCATAATTCATATTGGTATATCCTCCCTGGTTCGTGCTCTTTTTTATCCTTTTGACTTTATAGTCCCTCTACTATCCAATCCTTTAAAGCTGGATCTCCAGCTGTCTCCCAGTCAAAAAGAATAGGATTTGTGCAAAAACGGCACATTGACGGTGCTTTCGCAAGAAATCTCTCAATATAATCAAACGTCACCTCAGGATCATGAATATCTAAAATATCTTCTTCTTTACCCTTCATATCTAGTCCGAACCTGTCTTCTAAAATACTTACAACCTGTGGTGCTGGACAAACAGACAACTTTCCGTGATCTAAGTAGTGACAATCCTTTCCAACCGGACAATGTTGAAATTCAAACTCTGGTTCGCTATTCCCATGAAGATTCATTCTCTTTCTGAAAACAGTTATCGGGTCAGAGCAAGAATATTTAATCTTATGACTGTCCAACACTCTGGCGATGTCCGGCATCTGCCGGAGAGTAGGTGGGTACATAGAAATCTGGATTTCCGTCCCGCACTTTGCCAGATTCGTTAACTTCTCCTCGGAAAGCTTCGGAAGAAGCAGTCCGTTTGTCACAATCCAGATATGGCTTTCCGGATAGTATCTGCGACCTTCTTCTGCCAGACGGTCTATATCTGGATTTAAAAGCGGTTCTCCTCCCAAAAGGCGGATTGTGTAAACAAACGGAACGATCTCGGAAAGCCGCGCCATATCTCTATGAAATTCTTCAACAGTGACAAACGATGTTCTTTCTACGATATTCGAAAAATGGGAGCATCCCCTGCACTTTAAATTGCAACCTGAAGCCGTTGCTATTTCCAGGTATCCAAGAGCTTTTTCCATTTTATGATTTCCTTATCAACACGTTTTTCCCAAACAAAAAAAGAAATTCACACCGCACGCTCAGCATTTTACGTTGAATCAGCAGGACGACAGCAGCAACAACAATCAGCCATGTATTGAAGCTTAAAAAGCAAAGGCACAGCCATAGTGGGAAAATAATATTGTAGTAATCCTCAAAGGGCACAAACGAAAAAGTTTCAAAAACATTCTCGTTTAACATAAACCTTACTGCTCGAATATAGACAAAAAGCAAAGCAAAGTATAAAACATTGATCACGCTCAGACAGCTTGCGGCAAACAACTGCCCTATGAAAAAAACATGTCTGTTCAACAGAATAATCAGTGCAATCTCTGCCAGTATGTTGCCGTAGATCATGTATCTGGAAAACGCAGGATGCTCCGTGGAAAAGGTTTTTACCCCAGTTTTTAAATCGTTGGAGCGGTCAATTAGCTGATGGATCAGGATATAGCGCATGCCAATAAAAAAACTTTGAAGAAGAATAATAACCGCTAGTGCAAAATTGACATTATAGACCATAACGGTAATAAACAGCGGTAACGTTCTTTGGGCAAAAGAGCAGAAAACAGTTCCTGGAAGACCTCTCTCCTTAAACCGGAACGGCTTGATCGAATATGAAAAACCCAAATAATAAATAAGGATCAAGACAGCTAAAGAAGTAAGAGAAAATTTTCCCAAGATGTATTCTGCAAAACTGATCACGAAAAGCCCAGCCAAGAATGTCGCAGTAAATATGGTGGTCAAACTCAGTGAAGAATACTTTGTTATTAACTTTTTCTTCCCGGCCTGTAAGTCTACGGTTCGGTCAGCAATGTCATTAATCATATAACTGCATCCGAGATAAGACGCAAAGAAGAGCGCGTTTGCCGCCATAAATAGGATATCTCTGTTATCTAAACTTGATTTAGATCCCAATATAAGCAATGCAACGGACACCACATAATACGAGAGCTTCGAATCGATCCACTCCCCAGCCCGCAAAAGTTCTGCGTATTCTTTTATACATTTCATTTTTTGTTTCAGCACCTTAAATATTTATCACTTTATACTTTAGGCTTCCCCAATACTTCCCTTGAAGATGGCAGGCAAGCTCTACGACATTCAATGCGGCATCCTGCTTTCCCTGTAATACCCCAAGAAGATTCGATCCTAACATTTGATAGATGGAAATATCATAATTTATACGTTTCCCATATTTTTTCTGAAGCTTACTACTGGAAATCCCGTTGCGAAAGCTTTTCCGAGCGATTCCCTTCAGTGTTGTGACCCCGTGCGCATAGACCAGCGGGGCCGGATCATACATCAGGGTCGCCCCCTGCTCTAGGGCTCTCCAGGTCAGGTCAACGTCCTCTGCATTATTGCCGAACCAGCGGCTGAATCCTTTAACCTTGTATAACATTTTTCTACGATAGGCACAATTTGCTGTGATCAAGGAACAACCCAGTCCTCTTTCCTGAATCACATACGGTTCGTCTCCGAACTGCATTAGCAACTCCCATGCGATATGGTTCCAGTACGCCTCATACCGGTTATCTGTTCTAACCGGCACGATTCTCCCGCGCAGGCCGTCCAGTTCCGGATGCTCCTTAAAACACTTCTGAATCGAGGAAAGCCAGTTCTGATCGACGATGCAGTCTCCGTCTGTAAAGGCAATAATTTCACCTCTCGCATTGCGAATCCCTACATTTCTCCCGGCTGCGGCCGTCCTTTCGGGATTTTCAAGCACTTTAACTCCCGGAAAGTTCCCAGCAATCTCGGTCGTTCCGTCCTCAGACCCTCCGTCTGCAACGATTACTTCAAAAGGCTTCTTTGTGTTCTTCAGGATGCTTTCTATACACTCCCGAATTCGTTCATGTTCGTTATAAACTGGGATTACTACTGATATCTTCATTTATATTCTCCAAATATTTCAGAACCCGAGGGGCACTTATAATAAACCAGCTTGTATATTTTTCCGGCTTGTGCGCCAGTTCGCACTTTAATTCCGCAGCATCTATCCAACGGAGGTCATTGATCTCATCTGGATTTGCACGAATCTCACTATTGTAGAAGCCGATAAAAACATGATCCAGTTCATACTCTGTCACTCCGCCTGTAAAAGGAGTTCTATAAACAAAAGTAAACAGTTCTTTTAACGGACAACTAAAACCCAGTTCTTCCTTCAGTCTCCGATGAATTGCCCCTTCCAGTTCTTCTCCTTTTCTCTGGTGTGAGCAACAGGCATTTGTCCAAAGACCTCCTGAATGATATTTATTAGGATTTCTTCTCTGTAACAGCATTTTAGATCCATCTACAATAAAAATGGAAAATGCCCTATGCAATAATCCCTGTTGATGTACTAATCTTTTGGAAGCATATCCGGTAATATGATCATCTAAATCCACTAATGCTATCTCTTCAGTCATATTAGTCCACCTCTGTAAATCGTTTCCCATGTCCGTCATAATTTAAGCTTCCCGGCGTAACAACCTCCACTCTCGTTTCTGACTGAAAGAGCTGTTCTGCTTCTTTTATTAAAGATGGTGATACCTTTGTTTGAATTCCTTCCGTCTTCACCAAGAATGCATCCCCATGTTTCTCTACACAGTATTCTCCGATATATCCATATTTAAAAAGAATGTTCTCTATTTCTTCCGGAAAAACATATTGATTATTGATAAAATAACAGTCATCCAACCTTCCGAGATAGAAAATACGCGGTAGCGAACTGCCACAACTGCACACTTCGCTTTTCCGAATCATCAGGTCATTTGTCCAGTATCGCAGCAGTGGAAAACCTTTTTCCCAAAGCGTAGTATAAACTGCCACACCCGGCTTGCCGTCCGGCAGCGGTTCACCTGTCTTCGGATCCACAATCTCAATCATAAGATACTGATTCAGATAATGAAGGCCATTCTTTTTCCTGCATTCTCCTGCCATTGGACCGAACATTTCACTCATGCCAAACATGTTATAACATTCTGCGTTCCAGGATTTCTCTAAAAGTTTTCGCCTTTCCTCTGATAAAAAACCGCCGCCCATAAGGAGCTTTGATACTTTTGATTCCATGGCCATTTTCTGTATTACAGGATTATATGCAATCCCCGTCGCGATGCTTGGCCTTGTTGCAATTACGGTTACTGGAACTTTTCTTATCGTTTCTATTATGTTCTCGGGTGAAGGAATTGGACAATTAACATATCCTGCACCCATAGTTGTGAACTGCCACATCATAGTATGAGCCATAACTCCTGTATCAACCGGGGCCATAACTCCCCCTATGTCTTTTTCCGTAATACCCAGCTCAGTATAAAAGGTTTTTACAAATTCTTCGTGCACCATTTTGTCTGCACGATTATATATATAATAGGTTTTTTCGCCAGTTGTTCCACTGCTTGAAAAAATTCCATAGATCTGTTCAACAGGTGTATTTGTTCTATCCTCTACCGAGGAATTTCTGATATCCTGTTTATACATAAATGGTATTTGGGTAAAAGCCTCATAATCATCAAGTGCATGGACATCATTCAGTTTTCTCGAATAAAAATCAGAGTTATACAGGCCCTTATCAAATAATCGACGTAACTTTTGTAATTCTTTTGAATATTCCATTCTAAACAGCCTCATCAATTTCTTGTTATGCAACGATAATAATCTATCGTTTTTTCTAACCCCTCTTTAAGAGTGATTTTTGGCTCCCATGTTAAATATTTTTTTGCTTTTTCAATATCTGGGCAACGACGGACCGGATCATCTTTCGGCAATTCACAATATTCAATTTCTGATGTGGAGCCCGTTAAAGAGATTATTCTCTCCGCCAGTTCCTTAATCGTTATTTCATAGGGATTTCCAAGATTAACAGGGGAAATATCCTCAGATTCATAGCAATCCATAATAGACAGGAGTGCGGTGATCATGTCCTCTATGTAACAGAAACTACGCGTCTGGCTACCATCGCCATATATGGTCAGGTTCTTTCCTTTTAAAGCCTGATTAATAAAATTAGAAATTACACGTCCATCATCCTCCGCCATTTTGGGGCCATAAGTATTAAATATTCGTACCATACGTATATCCGTCTTATGAACTCTCTTATAACAAAAAAATAATGCCTCCGCCGCTCTTTTCCCTTCGTCATAACAAGACCGCAAGCCAATCGGGTTAACATTACCCCAGTACGTTTCAACCTGTGGATATATTTTAGGATCTCCATACACCTCACTGGTGCTGGTTTGTAAAATAACTGCCTTATTTTTTCTTGCTAACTCAAGCATATTCAACGAACCGATGAAGCAGCTTTTCATTGTCTCTATCGGTCTTTCTTGGTATTGAATTGGACTTGCTGGGCAGGCTAGGTTAAAAATTCTATCTACATCTAATTCAATTGACTCTGTAATATCATGTTTGATAAATTTGAAAGAGGGTTCCTTTGTAAGTCCTTCTATATTTGCATAGTTTCCCGAAGATAAATTATCTATACAGAAAACTTTTTCTCCATTTTCAATCAAACGTTCACATAAGTGAGACCCTATGAATCCGGCCCCTCCTGTTACTAAAATGTTTCCCATTTTCTAGTATCCTCTTTTATTGACCTGATATAGTGAAGTCGTGACACCTGTGGTTAAATGAGTATAATGAAGAAAAGGAGAGAATCTTTATGTCACGGTATTATAAACTAGATTTTAAACACAAAATTGTATGACTCTATCTCAAAAAGAGTCGCATCATGAAAAGCATCACAGCGGAGTACGGTGTCTCAAAGCATCTATAATCAAATGGTGTAAATACTTCCGCAACGAATGCCAAAACAAAAGTCAGTATGATCCGACTGATATTAACGAAGTCGCTGTTATGAAGGAGAATCTCTTCCCTTAAAAGACAACGGCATTCTTTTCGAAGGAAATCGTTTGGCGGCTTGCCTGGAAATGAGAGGCTTTCTTTTAAGTGCCTTGATGGTACATAAGTATATAAATACCGAACAAGGACTGATATCCATCGCCTACCGGAAATCTCTTGAACATAAGAAAGGGAACCCGCATAAGATATTTCTATCTGAATCTTTATGATCATGGCGTGATCGTAAGCATTACCGACCGATTCATCACTGCGTATCTAGCCGTACGGACACTCCAGAAAGCAATCGAATCTCAATCCCGAATCAATAACATATTGATTTTTCACTCGAACCAATATTGTTAATTAATCTCCCAAAAATTTGTAGAGTACTTTGAATGGTAAAAGCCGGATATTTATACGACAATGCACCGATAAAACACCACTTTAATTCCCTCAGAAACGAGCTAATCAATGAGCACATCTACAAAACACCCATTGAAGCTCGATACACAGTATAAGGAAATAGGTAAATAATCTGCAGAGGCCACCTTACAGCCTCAGCAGATTCCCAGTAAAACAGGCGGCACATCGCGTCAAGGATGCTGTAGACACGAAATTTATGTCTCTTGTGATAGGGCAAATGTACCACTTATGGATGGGAGACCGAAATTTTAGCCACAATCGTTACAAAAAGCTTGACCAGAACATGTGGAATCTGTTGTGCTCAGTGCTTTGCACAAATATAAATGCATTGTTTTCGTAGAATGTCATACTATATGAATTATTTTATATAAAAGCTTCCATATAAATACTTTTCTGTAATACATGAACGCTTAACACTTAGATTATATTTAGCAGGATTCACTTTAACTCCTTTACTATTCTACATATATCATCTTGTTATCTGTACTTTAATAATAACTCTATTGTTTTATCGGAAAAGGGCTGTGACGCTCATTCCAAATTTTATGTCACACCATTCTTTTTCTTTTGCACAGCACATGGCCTCTAATCAACAAAAGCTCTTCCATCTCTACAAGCGCTATTATCTACTCTCAACCTTTTTCAAACATCATTTCTGTGAGGGCTTCGCCCGGCAGGCCTTCCAACTTTACATCTGGATTGATCCACTTATTTATATATTTATCATGCAGAATCAGCGGCATTCTGTCATTAATGAAACGGATTCCTTTCCCGAGCTCTCTTGTCAAGATCAAAGAGATAGGGAGACCGTTTTCGATCTAGTACAAACCAAAGAGCCATATCATCGTGGAGTTTTCAGGCTGTATCATATATTTATCGCCTTTGAGTTTTTTCCGTCTTTTCCTATAATTTGTTACCACTCGAAATACTAGGACTCCGTAACTATGCAGCAGTACCTCTCCCGGATTTCCTTGAATACCGGCTTTTTGGACGCCGTCTCGAATCTAACGTTTATCAAAAACGACTGTCCGGAAAATCTCCATTCTATTTCATAGCATAAGACTGTCCGACTTTCGGTCAGAACATCCATCAGAAGCTCATAAATAGAGGAGACCTGAAACTTCGGCATGGTTTTTCTTCTCCAGCAGTTTTTTTGCTAAAAATGACAAATCCCTCCTATAATATCTATCTTATAAATATATCTTTTCTCCAAAATCAGTAAGATGTATATTTCTACTTTTGATATTGGCTCTTCCAAAACTCCGAATACAAACCATTGTGCATAAGGAGTTCATCGTGTGATCCCTGTTCAACTACACGACCGTTTTCCATAACAAAAATCTTATCGCATTTCTTCACGGTACTTAATCGATGGGCTACCATTACAACCGTTGCATCCGGAACTAATTTCTCAATTGCCTGCTGAATATCGAATTGTGTTTTTGTATCTAGAGCGCTTGTTGCCTCATCCAAAATAAGGATTTTTGGATTTCTTAAAACTGCTCTTGCGATTGCCAATCTTTGTTTTTGCCCCCCTGATAGATTGGCGCCATTTTCTTCAAGCGTTGAATCAATGCCAAATGGCATCTGCAAAACAAATGAACATTTACATTTCTCAAGTACTGCATAAATACGGTCATCTGTTGGATAATCCTTATTTGCAATGCCAAGCAATAGATTATCACGGATACTTCCTGAGAACATAAACGTATTTTGAGATACGTAGGCTATATTTCTGCGAAGTGAATTCAATGCAATTCTCTGAATTGGAACCCCATTAATCATCATCTCCCCAGATTCCATAGTGTACATACCCATAAGAAGCTTAACCAAGGTTGACTTGCCAGACCCACTTTTTCCTACAAATGCGACCTTTTCTCCTCCGGAGAATTTCATGTTTAATTTATTTAATACCAAATCTCTGTTTCCATAACGAAAATTAATATCTTTAAATTCTATTTTCTCTATATTCTCTGGTAAGGTTTTACCTTCAAAATTTTCGGCAGATAATGACAATATATCATTTAATCTATCTGCCGCAACAACAGCAGACTGAATACTACCTTGCAATTCCACAACATTCTGTACTGGAGTCAAAAAATAGGACAATAAGGTATTAAAAGTAATCAATGAGCCAATTGTCATATTTCCATTGATGATATTAATCACTCCAAACCACAGAATCACTAATGTACCAACAGAGGTTAAAGTTTCAATCGCTGTATCCTTTTTCATTGACAAGAGTGCTCCATAAAAAGCATTATCCATAAAACTCTGAAATAAGGATTTTGTTTTTTTCTTTGTTTCTTCTTCCGCTTGTGCTGCTTTGACCGTCTCCATGCCATCGATGCTTTCTTTAACATATGAGCTAAACAAAGCATTCTTTTCCATTACTTTTCGATTAATATCATCGAGTGGTTTTATACAAATTCCTGAAATAATGGCATACCCACAGAAAATTACAAATGAAACCACAAACAAATCCAATGACTCTTTTGCCAAAATAATCCCACATGCAAATACCATCACCACATCAATCATTACAGTTAATGCTGCATTCGCCAATGCATCTCTTATTTTGCTGGCATCATTGAATCGACTTGTAATTTCTCCATTTTTCCTCGTTTCAAAAAACTCTAATGGAAGCCCTGTAACATGATCGTAATATCCAATCATTAAAGAAATGTCAATGTTCTTACTCATAACTGTAAGAAGTTTTCCTCTCGCCAGCTGAAAAACGGCACGGAACAAATATAACACCACTAAACCAATCACTATTATCCCGAAATGTTCGAGCCATTCCGATATTTTATCTGAGTTGCTTGCATTTCCCAAGCCGGAGTCAATAATATATTGAAACAGAAAAGTTCCCGCTAATCCAATACCAGTAACCAATATAGAGAGACTTGCAATACAAAGTAACAGTTTCTTCTGACTTAAAATCATGTTAACAAATCTGTTAATCTCTCTTATCCTGCTATTTCCCTTTGAAAAACCAGCATCCGGCATCAATTCAATAACATGCCCCAAGCAACAATTAAGAAACTTCTCCATTTTCATTTCAGCTTTCCCTTGATCTGGATCGTACAGAAAAATGTTATTCTGCTTAATGGATTTTGCAACAACATAATGCTCATATCCGTTTTCATTAAGGATTCGGACGATTGCCGGCATCGTCACTTCTTCATTAGCAAAGGCTTTCCACACATCTTCCGGAGATCCTTCCAACCCTTCTCCACTAAGATTGTATTTCTTTGCTCCGTCTATTACGCCATAGATATTAGCTCCATATTGATCAACTTTAATTGCTTCTCTAACCTGCGCTAATGGTACTTTTTTTCCATAGTATGATAAGATCATAGCCAAGCATGCCGCTCCGCAGTCTTTTTCATCGTGCTGTTTTATTAATCTCATTTTTCTCATATACGCGACCTCCTGGTATGTGTTTAATTTTCATTTATATAATCGAGTATTTTTGTTTTTTCCCGAAAAAAAGAAAACAAATGGCAACTTAAAAACCACCTGTTTTCTCCTTTCATCAACCTGTTTATAACCCTTAAATAAGGATCTAATTAGCCGAAGATCTTGCCAATCAGCTAGCCCAAGTCTCTCAGCACCGAGGCCAGATGCTTCATCGCGATATGACTTATGACCTTCCAGTCACCATATTTCTCATATCTTCCGTAGTTGCATAACTTTCATTAAGCGCTACCGCCATTTGTCTGTCTCTTTTCCTGTTCGTTCATTCTCTTGAGCATCTCTTTATCCTTCTTAATCTTGCCGGTGTTCTATAATTTAACCGAAGAAACTGCCGATCAGCTGGCCCATTCCTCTCAGCACCGCAGCCGGATGTTTTATTGCAATGTGACTCCATACTTTAGACTTAGAGTATTTAGAATATAAACCATATCCACATACCTTGCAGTAAGCGCTTCCGCCGTTTGCCTGTCTTTTTTCCTTCTCGTTCATTCTCTTAAGCATATCTTTGTCCTCCTTAATCTTTCCGGTGTCATGCACCTATGTTCTTATAGTCGCTGGTTTGACGGTTTTCCCAATTATTTTTTTCAAGACTGCCTGATG
>AUXO013211288.1_pt1 | contig 20777 bp, 16 predicted proteins | sample 768731 | NCBI WGS metagenome assembly AUXO01 (sample SAMN02715735, study PRJNA202380) | gut metagenome | biome: sheep rumen | host: Ovis aries | place: New Zealand: Palmerston North
GGAATGAAGATACTTCAGTTTGCATTTGAAAATCCAAACGAGAATAACTTCCTTCCTCATAATCATGTACGTAACTGCGTATGTTACACAGGTACTCACGACAATGATACTACTCTCGGCTGGTACAAGAACTGTTTCGAACAGTCAAGAGATAAGCTGAGAAGATATTTCAGTACTGATGCCAGCGATATCTGCTGGGTTATGATCCGTGCATGCTTTGGTTCTGTAGCTACTATGGCTATCGTTCCTATGCAGGATGTTCTGGAGCTTGATTCATGGGCAAGATTCAATACCCCTGGTATCGGCGAAGGTAACTGGTCATGGAGATATAAACAGGAGGCGCTTACTGAACATCTGTCTAAGAGACTTTACGAAACCGCAGCTATGTATGGCAGACAGTTATAAGGAGAAACAAAATGATAAGACTTATTATTGCAGCTATATACATATTTCTGGCAGTAATTCTATGTCTGCCCTATCATATATATCTCTGGATTCTATCCAGGAAGGACAGATATAAAAGCTGGTACAAGAGTTGGAGATTCGTAAGAGGTTTCTTCAAGAGCATGCTCTGGATAGCCGGAACAAAGATAGAGCCCGTAGGTCTTGAACATCTCAGTGAGATTCCTGATGACAAAGGTGTACTATTCATCGGAAATCACAGAAGCTACTTCGATATACTTATTCTTCAGACACTTGTAGACAGACCTCTGGGATTTATTGCAAAGAAGGAATTTAAGAAGGTTCCATTCTTCAGCTGGTGGGTAGCAGATATAGGAAGCCTGTTTCTGGACAGAAAGAATATCCGTGCCGGACTTGAAACAATCAATCTGGGAACTGATTATATGAAGCAGGGACTATCCCTCGGTCTATATCCTGAAGGAACAAGAAATCATGAAGCAAAACTTCTTCCTTTCAAAACCGGTGGTTACAGAATGGCCGAGAAGTCAGACAGCCCTATGGTTCTTGTTGCAATGACCGGAGTAGATGATATATTTGAAAATAATAAGCCTGCAGCCTTGAAGAAGACAACTGTAAGAGTTGTATTTGATAAAGCAGTTTATCCTCATGAACTTGAGGCTAAGGAAAGAAAAGATTTTTATAACAACATTCCTGATAGAATACAGGAAATGCTTGATAATTAAGTTATAGGAGATAAAACAAATGATATTACTTGCAAAAGGCGCAATCATAGCAATCGTCATAACCGTAATACTCATCGGTATTCTGGTTGCACTTTACTTCTGGGGCAACAAGCTTCAGGAAAAACAGCTGGAGCAGAGAGAACAGATAAATGCTGCATCTCAGCCTGCTACACTTTTTATCATAGATAAAAAGATCATGCCTATGAAGGATGCAAATCTTCCGAAAATGGTCATGGATCAAGCCCCTAAACGTTATAGAAAGGCTAAACTTCCTATCGTTAAGGCTAAAGTAGGTCCTCAGATTATGACACTTATCTGCGATGAGAGTATCTATGATGATGTTCCACAGCATGGTGAAGTAAAAGCTATGCTGAGTGGTATCTATATCACCAGTGTACGTACTCTTCATAAGAACACTAAGAAAATGCAGCAGCAGATGGCTGAAGCTCAGCCACGTAAGAAGTCCTTCCGTGAGAAGCTCATGAAGAAGCAGTCTGACTATCAGAAACAGCTGGACTATGAAATAGCTGCCAAGAAGTCCAAAGAAGAGATAAAGAAACAGAAACAGGAAGAAAAGAAGAAGCGCGACCGCGAGAAGAAGATTACTGTATAATGAAGATTAAAAATCTTATACTTGCAGCAGTTGTATTATTTACTGCTCTCTTTATAACGATAATAACCTATTTTGCCGCATTTACTGTTACCGTTATCATCGGTGATGTAAATGTGACAGAACCGGGTACAGCCAGTGTGAATCAGGGTATATTCAATCTATTCAGATATATCCTCTCTTTTACTGTATTCGGGTTCTGGTATAGCCGTATAAAGAGCAGCAGTTTTTTTGATGAAGACTATAGGAAGCGTCTTCGCTCACAGTTCCATCCGGTTCTGATAATACTGATGCTTATACTGGGCTTTGCTATTCAGATATGCACTGATGGCGTCCTCTACGTACTGAGTAAGCAGTTTCCTGAAAGCATGGAAAGCTACAACAGCCTGATGGCGGAATTTCTTGGCGCTAAATCTGTACTCTTCATTATAACAGCTGTATTCATGGCTCCTATAGTTGAAGAACTGATCTTCAGAGGTTTAATTCTTCACTACTGCAGACTCTTTACCGGCTCTGATAAAGATCATCTGGAAAACAGAAACTATACATTATATCTTATTATAGCAAATCTGCTTCAGGCCTTATTCTTTGGTCTGTATCACGGAAATTGGATACAAGGTACCTATGCGTTCATATTTGGTATCCTGCTTGGTTTTATAGCAATAAAAACAGACTCCCTTATGATCAGCACATTGCTTCATATCATCATAAATGGAAGTCTGTATATCGTTTCAGAAGAGCTGTTCACTGATGTACCTAAGGCTTATCTGATATCATTTATAGCCTTTATCGTACTTGTACTCTCCTACACTATGCTACTTATCTTTTTATCACGAAAAACACCACATAAGAATAACTAAACTCATTATCTGTCATTCTGAGGACATTATGCTACTAATGTCTCTCGTATGCCATCTCGATAAGTCTGTCTACATATTCTGACATACTGTGACCTGCTCGCTCCATCAGCATAGGATACATACTTATAGCTGTATGTCCCGGTATGGCATTTATCTCATTGAATACAACCCTGTTTGTATCCTTCTCCAGGAAGAAATCAACTCTGGCAAATCCAAAGCAGTCACAGGCTCTGTATATCCTGAGTGCTGTATCTCTTATCTCTTCCAGTTTTCCTTCAGGAAGTTCCGGATCAAGTATGGTCTTTGATTCAGCATTATTATACTTCGCATCAAAATCATAGAATTCTGCAGCCGCAAGTATCTCACCTACTCCGGTTGCAAATGCATTCGAGCCATAACCAAATACAGCACACTCTATCTCTCTACCTGATATGGTCTCCTCTACAAGTATCTTACTGTCATTATCCGCTGCAAGTTTCAGTCCCTTTATAAGTTCCTCCCTGTTATGAGCCTTTGTTATACCCACAGATGAACCTGCACAGGATGGTTTTACAAACATCGGATACTCCCTCTTTGCCTCTATCCTTTCAACAACTTCATCCATTTTATCATCTGTTATCTCATAATCACGAACACCTACATAGTCAGCCTGCTGAACTCCTATATCATCAGCTATAACCTTTGTAAAGAACTTATCCATAGTTATGGCAGATGCCAGATGACCGCATCCAACATATGGAAGATGAGCCATTTCGAAAAGCCCCTGAATAGTTCCATCCTCTCCATAGAGGCCATGAAGTACAGGAAATGCCACATCTATATCACGCACTTCATAAGCTTCTCCTCTTCGAATCAGAAGTCTGTGAGCAGAATCAGGTGATATGATAGCTCTTGGAAGCTTCTCAAGTGCTCTCTTTTTGCTTTCTTCATCGCTTGCCTGAACCACTTCTTTTTCCCAGCTTCTATCTGCAATCTGGTTAAAATCCTCTACCAGAATCCAGTGACCATCCTTAGTTATTCCGATAAATGTTATATCATACTTATCCTTATCAAGAACTCCTGCCACCGTAGTTGCAGATACACATGATACATCATGCTCACTTGATTGTCCGCCGAATATAAGTGCTATTTTCTTCTTTTCCATTTCTACACCTTTCCTATTGCCACACTTGTGTAATATACATCTACTATAGTCTTTTCAGATATCTTGTCAACCGTTTTTACCATATTCTTAAGAGCCCTTGTACATCCCTCGACAGTTGCACCGGTTGTATATATATCATCTACCAGAAGCAACGTAAGTCTGCCCCTGGTACGCATATTTTCATTATTTCCAATAAGGCTGCCGAGTTCAGCACATCTGCCATTTAGCGAAAATGCGTTGAGAAGATTCTGCTCCCGTTCATCTGGATTCAGCTCCTTCTGCGGTCTTGTATCCTCACTTCTGACAAGCAGATCATCTACAACCATAATTCCCAGCCTTCTGCCTATGTCAGACGCTATCAGTCCAGCCTGATTGTATCCTCTCTTCAGATATTTCTTCTTATGAACAGGAACCGGAATTATGACATCCACCCCGATTCTCCGAAATGTATCACCATACCTTTTCACTATCTCACTTCCAAAGAAAGCAGCATACTCCTGTCTGTCAGAATATTTAAACATCTGAAGGCTTTCACTTATCGGCGGTACATAATTAAAAACCGGATAGCCTCTTACATAGCTCCTCTGATGCCTTGAACAGTCATAACAGTACTCATCATCAGACGAATCTATCTCCTTTCCGCATTTAAAACACGTTGGTTGTTTTATGTAAACCAACATCTTCCTGCATTCATCACATATATGTTCTTCAGACGATATGATAACCTTGTCACAGAGCGCGCAGCGAGGAGGAAATATCATGTCAGTCAAAAAGGTCATCCGGTACCTCCTGTTCATCTTCAGCAAAAAGCATCATGTACTCCTGCTTCTCATCCTGCTCTGTAAGCTCACATATCCTGCGCGTAAATCCGGTATATCTCTTCTGCTCCAGAGTGTTATCTATCATATCATTTATCTTATTCAGATTTCCTACAATAACGACCATTCGTCTGGCTCTTGTAACAGCTGTGTATAGAAGATTTCTGTTAAGAAGCTTGAGCGGTCCTGACAGAATAGGTATTACAACTGCAGGATATTCAGACCCCTGGGACTTATGTATGGTAATGGCAAATGCGTGTTCCAGCTCGTCCAGCTGATTATACTCATATTCAGTCACTCTTCCATCATCGAAGGTTACCACAACCCTCTCATCGAAATCATTTATCTTGGAGATAATTCCCATATCACCATTAAATACACCTATTCCCTGATCTATAACAATTCCTTTCTTATCATCAGAATACTGAGACCATTCCAGTTTATAATTATTACGGATCTGCATTACCTTATCGCCTTCTCTGAAGACTACATCACCGTGTTCTTTCTCTTTCCTGCGTGGTGAAGGTGGATTCAGTTTCTTCTGAAGCTTCTTATTAAGTTCAAGCGACCCAAGTTCATAGTGCCTCGTAGGAGTCAGTATCTCTATATCAAGTGGAGATATATCCAGATACTTCGGAAGATTATCTGTTATAAGAGCACTGCATTCCTCAGCTATATCACGTGAATTCATTCTCGGTATAAAGAAGAAATCGCTGGATTTGTTATTTATCTCCAGATGTATTCCATCCTTTATCTTATGAGCATTCTCAACTATATTACTGGTATCTGACTGTCTGAATATTCTGGTAAGAACAGTAACCGGAAAACAGTCACTCTCTATGATATCATGGAGCACATTTCCTGCTCCAACCGAAGGCAGCTGGTCAGTATCTCCAACAAGAACAAGTCTGGTTCCTGTAACCACCGCCTTAAGTAAGGCATAGAAAAGTCCGGCATCCACCATAGAAGCCTCGTCTATTATAAGCGAATCACATTCCAGAGGATTCATCTCATTTCTCTGAAAATGTAATGTAGCCTTCTCATTATCCTCTCCCGGTTCTCCTGAAAACTCAAGAAGTCTATGAATAGTCTGAGCATTATATCCTGTCGATTCAGTTATTCTTTTAGCTGCTCTTCCAGTTGGAGCTGCCAGAAGAACTGTTTTACCCTGATACTCAAAATACCTGATGATGGCATTTATTATAGTAGTCTTTCCTGTACCGGGGCCACCTGTAATTACAGAAACGCCCGAACTAACGGCAAGCTTTACAGCACTTATCTGTGAATCATCCAGCTTCATCTCGGTTTCTTCCTCGACATGCTTTATGGCATCCAGCACTTCTGATTCATCAGGTTCATAATCCAGCTTTAGACCCAGGAGACGTCTGGCGCTGTCGAGTTCCAGTCTGTAGTTCCATCTAGTATATATGTGAGGTTCCTCTTCTCCATCAGGCTGCTCCAGTATAACCCTTCGATCCATTACCATATCATCAAGGATTTTTAGTATTCTGTTTCTGAACTCTTCTTCCTCCATATCAGGAGTAAGCAGTTCATAAACCTTTGCAAAAAGCATATTTTCAGGAACATACATATGCCCCAGCCCCATCGACTGATTCAACACATAATATATCGCCGAGCTGATTCTGAATTCGCTATCTACAGATATACCGGACTGCATAGCTATACTGTCCACAGTCTTAAAGCCTATACCCGGAACATGGTCAGCTATTCTGTATGGATTCTTTCTGATGATATTATATATCTCATCACCGAACTCAGCATATATCTTCATAGCCAGTTTCACACTGATTCCATATCTGGACAGAAACATGATTATATTTCTGTAAGAGCGATTCTCACTATATCTTACAGCTATCTTCTCAGCCATATTAATAGATATGCCTCTTACCTCAGCCAGCCTCTCCGGTTCCTCATCGATAATTCTCAAAGTGTCATCGCCGAACTTCTTAACTATCCTCTTAGCAAGAGCTTCACCTATACCCTTGATGATACCTGAACCGAGGAACCTTGTGATTCCTTCTATATCACTTGGCATGCTCAGCTCCGCAGTTACTACCTTGAACTGAATATCATACTGTGGATGATGCACATATTCTCCATCTGCCTGGATGTACATACCCTCTGCTACACCCGGCACATTTCCCACAAATATCTCGTCACCCTCATTTGTTTCCACCACAAAAACAGCGTAACCGTTATCTTCATTCTGATATATGATTTTACTTATATATCCTTCCTGAACCATACATTCCTCGCATCTAAAAATTAACCAGAGGGGCAACCCCTCTGGTAATTTAATCCTGATCTGCTATATAATCTATATATTTTCCCGTTCCTACTGCAACAACTGACATAGGATCTTCTGCAGTCATTGTAGTAATGTCTGTTTTCTCTTCTATGAGCTGTTCCAGACCATGAAGAAGTGAACCGCCTCCTGTAAGAACTATACCTCTATCTGCTATATCAGCAGCAAGTTCAGGCGGGGTCTTCTCAAGAACCGAATGGACAGCCTCTACTATCTGACTTGTTACATCTCTCAGAGCCTCTTCAGTTTCATCTGAGGTTAATGTAACCGTCTTAGGAAGTCCCGTAACAAGATCACGGCCTCTTACATCCATCGATATATTCTCAGGACGTTTGTAGCTTGTTCCTATATTTATCTTGACTTCTTCGGCTGTTCTGTCACCTATCAGAAGATTATGACGCTTTCTTACATACTTGATAATAGCATCATCAAAATCATTTCCAGCCACTTTAATAGATGAAGTAACAACAGGTCCACCCATAGATATAACAGCTATATCAGTAGTTCCACCACCGATATCAACTATCATATTTCCTACCGGTCTTACTATATCTATACCTGCGCCAATAGCTGCTGCTATAGGCTCTTCAACTATATTAACGAATCTGGCTCCTGCATTATATGTAGCAGTCTCAACCGCTCTCTTCTCAACTTCAGTTGCTCCAGATGGAACACAGATAGAGATATGTGGTCTTCTTCCAAAGAAGTTTCTTCCTATTGCCTTCTTGATAAAATATTTAAGCATCTCCTCTGCTTTTGTATAATCGGATATTACACCATGCTGAAGCGGTCTTATAGCTATAAGATTGCCCGGTGTACGTCCCAGCATGAGCTTAGCTTCCTCACCTATCTCAACTATCTTCTCAGAGTCCTTATCATATGCAATTACTGTAGGTTCACTTAATACTATGCCTCGTCCTCTGATATATATAAGTATATTTGAGGTTCCAAGATCTATACCAACATCAAGATTAGCCATTATTATTCCTCACTATATATAAAATATTAGGTAACTACTTAAGTCACTCTGTCACTTCACAGGTTCGATTATCACTATCGATACTTTATCATAAGTCTTCCATCTGTGAAAGCTCTCTGTGATATCATATATATCTTCAAGAACATCGATATATCTCTGATATACACTGACTCTTTTCGATACCTCCATAGGAGTTATATCCTCCGAATATTCGTCCTGCATAGGAACGATGAAGCTGCTGTCCTTACCAATTATATCTTCACCCAAACGTTCTCGAAGAGAACTGTTGGCATAGATAATTCTTCCATCCATGGTTCTTACGAACATATAATTAGTCAAAGCCTCGGCAACATCTTTTATTATAAGCCATCCTTCATCAATCTGCTGCTGTTTCAGCTGAACTTCTATATGCTTAGATAATATTTCCGTCACCTGTTTTGCAAATGTTATCTCTGCTTTACTCCAGACACGCTCCTTTGTATTTTCAATAAAGATCAATCTTCCGCAGTATTCGTTCTTTGCTATAACAGGAAATACCATAATTGCTCTTGTATTTCCCTCAAAAACTTCAACACGCATCTGATTAGTCATTGATTTCTTGTCTATAATAAGCCCGCCTTCTCTGATCTGTTCAGCAAGCTCATTCGAATAATGATCATGTTCCCAGCCAAAAGTCTCAACAGCCTCATCAGATTTGCCACCTTTTGCCCAGTACTCATCCAGAATCATTTTTCCAGGATTATCCCGGTCAAAAACATAATAAACCATGTAGTCTATATCAAGAAGTTCGCCTACTCGTTCATACATATATGTGACTTTGGCATCTTCACCATTAATTATGATACCAAGGATTTCATTCACAATCTCCTTGCACTGTTTCTCAAATTCAAGTTCTGTTCTTATCCTTTTTTCCTTGGTTACTGTTACTGAACCTGCATAAAGCCTGGTAATTATGTCAGACAAACATGATGCAAGCATATTCTGCTTGTCAAATGATTTAAAAAGCTTTTGATTCTGTGTTTTGCTATGTGCGTATAGTATCCATGTAGCAGCAAATCGGCCATCTATAAAAATAGGTGCAGCTGACATGCGACTATCCGGATTACCATCATCAATTTCTGAATACATTGCTTCACCGGAAGCAATTATATAATTATTTACTTTCTGGAACAAGCTATAATACTTGGGATCTGTTACCGTTACGTAGAACTCACCAAGATATGTACTTGGACCAGTTGGTTCAATAAGGATATGACCATTTATATCAAGCACAACAGAGTAAAGTTCGCACGCCGAAGCAAAGCTCTCTATAAGCTTATCGATTCTGCATGACTTCAAGAATTCTGGTGTTATGCTGGTTAAGTCAATATCCATATTACCCCTTTCTTTTATATACGGTGACAGAAGAGAAAGGTCTCAACTGTCACCATTCTTATTATTAGCTATCTGAACTTGCAGCATCTACTCCTGATGAATTCAGATCTGAAAATGCACTATCTGTAAGTTTCTTCGTATCATTAACAGCTGTAGTTACCTCAGCAAGTGCTGACTGAAGCTGTGTCATAAATCCACCAATTGAATCGAACTCTCTCTTTACAAGGAAACGATTCTGGCGAATTTCATCTCTTGTATCTGATTTTAACTTATCACATTCAGAAATCGTATCTTCCTTAAGTCTAGCGCAGGCTGACTCTGTCTGTGCACTAAGGTTATTACACTTCTCCTCTGTTTCGCGTGAAAGAGCATTGCATCTCTCTTCTGTCTCACGACTAAGTGCATCTGTCTCTTCTTTAGTCTTTCTTCTAAGACTGTCACACTCAGCAAAGGTTGTTTCCTTCTGCTCCTGACAGCTGCTCTGTGTTTCTGACAGAAGTCTGTCACACTCAGCCTCTGTAGCATTCTTAAGCTGTTCACATCTGGCGGTTGTCTCGTCAAGCATTGCCTTACACTGTGCATTTGTTTCTGCTGTTTTAGCTTCACACTCTTCAGTAGTTCTCTGAGTAAGTGAGTCTGCATTTTCTCTCGCTGCAAGAAGTGTTCTGGATATTGATTCATATCTGGAAGCTGATTCACTTTCTCTGGCTTTATATATCTCCAGCTCTTCCTTCATTCTGGCGAGCTCTGCCTTCATCTCCTCATTAACTGTTGTTAAGTCGTCGATAGTGCTCTTTGACTCTGTCATATTCGCTTCACGCATCTGCTGAAGTCCCTTTACAGCTTCACTGAGCTTTGCAGCATCATCTCTCAGCTTTGCAATCTCATCCTCGTACTTCTTCTGCTGTTCAAGTACATATGTTTCAGTTGCTCCCTTATCATATCCGCCAAAGGATACTGTTTTGATTTCTAATGCCATAGTTTTACCCCTCTTAAAGTATTATGCTAGATGACCTTTTTCTTCAATCACCTTTATAACCTGATCTACATATTTCTCGCAGATCTCGTCACTTTCTGCCTCAACCATAACACGGATAACAGGCTCTGTTCCTGACTCTCTTACAAGGATACGACCTGTATCGCCCAGTTCCTCTGAAACCTTTGCTACAGCTGCCTGAACATCCGCGTCATTCTGTGCATCAGGCTTACTCTTAACTCTTACATTCTTAAGAACCTGAGGATAGAATACGACTGGTGCTGCCAGCTCACTCATAGGCTTCTCCTTAGCGAGCATAACCTCCATCATCTTGATACTTGTAAGTATTCCATCACCTGTTGTAGCATACTTAGTGAAGATGATGTGTCCTGACTGTTCACCACCTATACGGTTTCCTGTCTGTACCATATTCTCATATACATACTTATCGCCGACTTTAGTCTTATCATACTCTATGCCGACCTTATCAAGTGCCTTATACAGACCGAAGTTACTCATTATAGTAGTAACAACTTTATTATTTACAAGCTTTCCGCGCTCCTTCATGTAGAGACCATAGATGTAAAGGATGTGATCACCTGTAACAACATTTCCCTTTTCATCTACACAGAGACATCTGTCAGCATCGCCGTCATAAGCAAATCCGATATCCAGTCCTTTCTCAACTACAAACTTCTGAAGATGCTCGATATGTGTTGAGCCACAGTCTGTATTGATGTTGTATCCATCAGGGCTGTCATTCATGATATAAGTCTTTGCTCCGAGAGCATCATATACTGCTCCGGCTATCTGCCATGCAGCACCGTTTGCAACATCAAGTCCTACCTTAACACCCTTGAAGCTGAACTTACTCATGGATATCAGATATCCGATGTAACGATTACGTCCTGCAGCATAGTCTACTGTACGTCCGATTTCATCCTTTGATGCAACCGGAATCTCAAGATTACCATCTATATAATCCTCTACCTTCAGGATGGTTTCTTCATCCATCTTCTCTCCATTACCGTTGAGAAGCTTAATACCATTATCATAGTAAGGATTGTGTGAAGCAGAAATCATAATACCGCAGTCGAAATCATCAACTCTTGCGATATAAGCAACAGATGGAGTTGTTGTAACATGCATGATATATGCATCAGCTCCACTTGCCATAAGTCCCGTACAAAGCGCATACTCAAACATGTATGAACTTCTTCTGGTATCCTTACCAATAACAACCTTTGCCTTCTTACCTTCCTTAGCTCCATAGTACCAACCAAGAAAACGACCAATCTTAACAGCATGTTCAAATGTCAGATCCTTATTAGCCTCTCCTCGAAAACCATCTGTACCAAAATATTTACCCATTATTATCTTTCCTCCTTGTGAATTACTTCGCCATTATCCTTCCAGATAGAATTCTCTGGAACAACACCTCTTACACAGGAAGTAGGGTATACATTTGAATGTCTTCCTATAACAGTGCCCGGATTGCATACAGCATTACAGCCAACCTCTACATAGTCTCCCAACATAGCTCCAAACTTCTTGATGCCTGTTTCCATCTGTTCAGTGCCATTATGAACTACTACGAGCTTCTTATCACTCTTTACGTTACTTGTAATACTGCCTGCGCCCATGTGGCTGAAGTAACCAAGTATTGAATCGCCTACATAATTATAATGTGGAGTCTGAACATGATCAAAAAGAATTACATTCTTCAGCTCTACACTATTACCTACTACACAGTCAGCGCCAACAAGAGCTGAACCACGAATAAATGCACCGTGTCTTACTTCTGTATTAGGTCCGATGATGCATGGCTCACCAAGATATGCAGAAGGGAATACCTTTGCTGTCTTATGAACCCATACATGCTCTGATATCTCTTCATAGTCCTCGCCAAGTGTAGGACCAAGCTCCAGGATCATATCCTTGATGCCCTTAAGAGCCTCCCATGGATATGTAAACTGTGTCAGATAATCCTTTGCAAGTGTATGTTCAAGATCATATAGATCATTAATTGTATACATTATTAAAGCCTCTCTTTCTTCTCTATATCAAGGAAATACTTATAAGTATCTACTGTAAGCTCGCCACAGGCAGCCTCGTCACATGCTATGATAGCACCATTATGCATCTGAAGAGCACTACATGTCCACTTATGACTTACATTTCCCTCTACAGTAGCAGCAAGCGCACGAGCCTTGTTATGTCCATTGATGAGGATAAGAACCTCCTTGGAATCAGTAACTGTACCAACACCTACTGACAGTGCCTGTGAAGGAACCTTCTCAGGATCATTGCCAAAGAATCTTGAATTAACTATACGTGTATCTGTTGTAAGATCTCTTACTCCAGTACGTGATGAAAGAGATGTAAATGGTTCATTGAATGCTATGTGTCCGTCTACTCCGATACCGCCCATGAAAAGATCGATGCCGCCATAAGAAGCAATCTTCTCTTCATAACGTGCACATTCTCCTTCAGGATCGTCTGTCATACCATTGAGGATATTGATATTTTCAGGTTTCATATCAACCAGATGATTGAAGAAATTATCATGCATGAAATACCAGTAACTCTGATCATGATCCTTAGGAAGTCCAAGATACTCGTCCATGTTAAATGTAACTACATTTGCAAATGATACCTCACCTGCCTTGTTCATTCTGGCAAGCTCCTTATAAACTCCAATAGGAGAAGAACCTGTTGGAAGACCAAGTATGAATGGACGATCTTCCTTATGATTATTTATCTTAGCTGCTATATAGTTTGCAGCCCATTTGCACATATTATCATAGTTTTCCTGAATTACTACTCTCATATTAATTCTCACTTTCTGTGGATTATTTGGCTCATAATAAGCCTAGAGTAAAGTGTTGGGAGAACCTCTGTTACGGTTTTTATTCCGCTTTTTACTTTCTCCTTAACGACACACTCCCTGCCGTGACAGAATCCGCCGAGTCTTTCGATAACTGCCATACCTCGTCACCCTATGTTCGGGCCAGGCGCTAATAATACCTCTTCTCTCCTTTCGGAGATATTATTTTACAATCTTTTCGATTATATCATTATTATAGGAAAAAATCCACTTCCATTAACAATAAATCCATCGCTTCCCCCAAAATATAAGTCCATAGATACATTTTACTGGCAATTACAACCCACTCCACTATTTACATTTTCTATTTTTTTAATTACAATTATTTCTGAAAATAACAAAAAAACACACAGTATCCGATAATTCTCGTTGTGGAGGGGGCGAAATGAGCACTCATTATAATGCTTTTATATCTTATAAACATGAAGTAAAGGATAGCCGTATAGCTGATATGATTCAGCGCGAGCTGGAACATTATAAGATTCCGCCAAAGATTCAGAAGGCCACAGGTTTAAAAAAGATAGAAAGAATATTCAGAGATAAGAATGAGCTTCCTATCACCAGTAATCTCAGCGATACCATATCTGAAGCTCTCAATCATTCTGACTATCTGATAGTTATATGCTCAACCAAAACAAAAGAATCTATATGGGTATCCCGCGAGATAGAATTCTTCCTAAGAACCCATTCCAAACGACAGGTATTAACCGTTCTCGTAGATGGAGAACCGGAAGATGTAATTCCCCCAATCCTTCTCAGCGACGAAAGGACTGTATATAACAGTTACGGGCAACCTGAAATCATCAGAACAGCTCTGGAGCCGTTGTCATGCGATTATCGTATGCCTATAAGACGTGCGCGAAGACAAGAACTTCCTCGTCTTGCATCTACACTCATTGGATGTTCATATGATGACCTTATAAATCGTCAGAGACAGTACACCATCCGTCACATGACGCTTCTTTTTGCTGCAGCTATGGCACTATCTCTATCCTTTGGTATCTATATGTATAATAGTCGAAAGAGCATACAAAAGAATTATCTAGCTGCGCTTAAGAATCAGTCCAGATATCTGGCTAATGAATCTGAAAAACTCCTTGAAGACGAAAAAAGAATAACCGCTATTCAACTAGCCCTTGAGTCACTTCCTAAAAACAAAGAGGATTTAAGACCTATTATTCCCGAAGCAGTTGGCGCATTAATCAAATCCAGCTATGCATATGTAAGTAAAACCAGTTCAACATTTGATACCGAATGCAGTTACAGTATGTTAAACAATATTTCCACCTTCGATGTATCTGATAATGGAACTTATCTGGCTGCATATGATTATAATTCAAATCTCTCTATCTGGAATCTCGAGACTAATGAACTACTATATTCCAGGAAAAACAACAACGGACTATTTGGTAATAATATTAAATTTTTGCCAAATAATAATCTTCTGTCTATTAATGGAAATGTGCTTAAATGTTTAGATATAAGCAACCTTTCTGAAATATGGGAATATGATTTTAACAGTTCTTCCATACACTCTGACAACATTTCTATATCCGAAAATGGTATATATGTATTAACAGATTCAGATGAAGTATTTTACTTAAGCATGACGGATGGAGCTGTCATTGACAGATATAAGCTACCAACCGCCACTCTTCCTGCTGATTATAATCCTCCTCAGAACTTATCTGATCTTGACATTCTATTATCTGATACTATGGATCTGATTGCATCTATGACAGATGCTTCTTCAGATGATAAAAAAAATGTGTACATGAATATCTCAGATATTTCTGTATCTCCTGATAATACCAAAATCATATATTCGTCAAGTTCAGGATTAAACGATTATATAATTGGATGTTTTGACATAAAAACAAAGAAGGTTGTTTATTCTGATCCAAACAGAGGCATAATCAAGAACATCCAGTGGTTAGATAACAACCAGCTAGTGATATCTGTTCTTGAACCATCTGATAATCTGAATTCCTCTATAGGAAATTTTAAAATACTTATTTCTAATAAAACCAATATATACTGCTTTGATTCATCAGACATGAGTGAAAAGTGGCATAATGATATTATAACTAATGAGCCTTCTATTAATGATGGATTTCTTTCTTTTGAAGATAGTCATAAACTTGCATTCTATACGGGTGATGCCTTTAAAATGATGAATTCAAATAATGGACAAGATATATATAGCGGAGAAGTAAACGAAGCAATTATCTTTGCCTACAAGAATAATAAGAATACGGAGCCTATTTTCATAACAAGATCTGGATCACTTGCTTTTCCTAACTATTCCGACAAACTTGATTCTATAAGTGTGATTCAAAGTTTTTCATCTAATTTAGATCTTGCTGAAGTTTCGAATGGAAAAATATATGTGCACCAAATGAATTCTAGTGAAATACTTAGTTACAGCCCCAATATTTATGACGACAATTGGAAGGAAATAAAAAACGAAGATAGTAAACTAAGTACAACACCATATAATTATTATATAAGTGGGAATGCTCTCATATACTATAAGGCTGAAAACAATTCCCTTATCATAATAAATCTTTCCAGCGAAGATTACAGAAGTATTCAAATACCTATGGACACTTCTACTTATTATAGTTCTCATATTCTAGGAGTATATGATAATAAAATATACATATCATATTTTTCCGAAAATTATACTCTTCTTGAAATCGATATAATTTCCGGAAAAACCACAGACCGCACCATCTCGAAAACAAATCCGGAATGTGAGTCTCTACTAGGAAATAACGGAACCGAATTCACTTATATAGGCAAAAACTCAAAGTACACTGACACTCTTTTTTACTATGATATCAAGGAACAAAAATCCAAGGAATATCCACTTGATTTCCTTAAGAACTCCAATACGTCCGATGAAGCTCCAGAATCAATCAACTCTCTGGTTTATCTGTCTGATAAGGACACTGTGCTGTACTATTCAGATAAATCTATTTATATGACAAACCTGACCAACCAAAGCACTACAACTATAGCCACTCCTGACTCCTGGAATGGTACATCTTTTATTGAAGCATTAGATGAAATAAACTTATTTGCTGTATCTGACAACAACCAAATTCTTCTACTTAATACTAATGGTGATGTAACAACTCGTATACACCCTAATGGAGGACAACCATATGGAATAAAGTATTACTCTGACAAACATCAAAACTTTTTACTTGTACTCTGCGAGGACGGTTCTATCCAAAGATTCAATCTTGAAAATGGAGCATTTGAGGGCAGTACTTCTATTAGCTTTTATACCAATGATATTTCTGATTCGTCTGGTAACAATATCTCATTTATTCAAGATGAATCCACCTCCAGACTTTATATAGTTTTCCCTAACATAACCAATGTTATCGATACAGAAAGCTGGATTGGACTCTTCTCCGTAGACAACTGTTTAGGTTATCACAAGAATTCAGATAGATTTATAACTTACAGTTCTTTTATGTCTAACGATGTCCGGTTAGGATACTTCAATCAGTATACGCTAGATGAACTAAAAGAAAGAGCCCGAAACCTTCTTCATGGTTCCGAGCTTTCACAAGAACAAAAATCCAAATATGGAATTGATTACGACGGTGAATAAAGCTTATTCATTAGTCTTCTTCGAATGATATACAGGTCGTGCCTGTCATCTTCTCTCATAGCTATATAGTCGCCTGGCTTACCACTGTAGTACTTTTCTTCATCCCAGGCGGTAAATAGCTTGACGTATTTGTTAAGAGGACGGGCATATATTTTTGAACCACCCCGACTGATTACATCTACAGCGTAAGCAAGTACATTCTTCTTCTCACCTGTTTTTACATCTTTGATACTTGGATCATATTCCAGTTTCCCCTTATAAGCTTCACCTGTCAGAGTATAACTCTTCATAAGCTTATTCTTTGTAATAGGATAAACTTCTCCTTCTATTCCTATCATCAGATACATATCAGCATCTATCTGAACCGAGACATCACCTTCAAGAGTACGTATCTCTACGGTAGTGCCAGATTCGAAAAGATCTGAAAGCTTAACTGCGCCCATGTGTTGAGGCTGTTTCTCGTAGAGGGTCATTCCTTCCATATCTATCTCTGCAGTCTTGGCATATATGATCTCGTATTTCTCAAAATACCCATCCAGACGTTCTCGGATAAATGCCTTTGGTATCTCGTCTATCTCACTATCAAGAAGATTCAGCTTGTCAGGCCAGAGCACTCCACCTGCTTTATATAGATGGCCACCGCCACCACCAAAACCTTCAGCCAGATACTCAGCAACTTCATTTGCATGAACCTCTTTTGTACAGCTTCTAACAGAGAATTTGACTTCATTAGGACTAGAGTAAAATGCAACGCAAACATCTACATTCTCAGTCTCCATAGAAAAATCACTTACTACACCAAGTATGATAGGATCACATGGCGCAGCCTGAATAATCAGATATCTGTATTCTTCACTATATTCACTTCCAACTATTGCATTTCCCGTTATCTTAAGTTCTTCGAGAGATATATTGGAATTACTCATCTCCTTTATAAGAGACTTATTAATCGTCAGAGCATCCATCATATCTCTATCCAACGGATGTGATACTTCAGTAAATCTGTTTGTATCTGTATATAGTCCGTAATAAAGTGCTGTAGATAATTCTCTGTCCAGTTCAGAGTCCAATCCCTCTTCTTTAATCATATTCCAGATAACAGTAGAACAACTTCCCATATTACTTCTTACCAGAGACAGTTCCGGAAGATCTACAGCCACCTGATGATGATCTATTATAGCTATAGTCTCTGCCTCAGTTTTAGTTACATTCTTCTGTCCGTACTGACAGTCTACTACAACCAGGAGTTCCGGCTTCTCATTAAAGTCCGGCTCATAGCTTACTGGAATATTAAGCTGCTCCTTCATAATAAGCAGATTGCTCTTTCGAATCTTATTATACCCTCGATAGATAAACCTCGGATTTTTTCCCATTCTTTTAAGATACCAATAAAGAGCATAGCCTGATGCGAGCGCATCCGCATCCGGATTATCATGACATTGAATAACTATTTCATCAAATACAAGCAGATCACTTAATTTCATAAATCCCCCTATAAAAAATTTACCACGAAGCCGAAACCTCTTGGTAAATTTTTCTAATTAATCAATTTAGTATGGGCTGTACATAAGCTCTTCTACATCTCTATGTCCATACTCATACATTTTCTTCTTTATATAGTCCTTTACTTCTTCGGAACCCTCTATAAATGCTATCTCAAAGAAGCTGTCTACATAACCACACCACTTGTTGTATACTTCCTCTTTATCAGCCTCTGTCGGTTCTTTCGTAGCTATATCCTTATTAAATCCAAGCTTCTCGTCGGACTGAAGGATTTCCTTCATACCGAGTGACTTGAAAGTTATTCCATATGCCACTCTCTGAAGCTGCTCTGTACGAACATAACCACAATCATACATCTCTGTTATAAGATCGAGTATTACATCATCAGGATCTGTGAAGTAATGACACTTGAAGTACATGTCTTCCTTACGCTGAAGTCCTTCCACATCCTGCTTGTTATACCAGTAGCACTTAGCACCACCTGTTGAAGGTTTAGGTATATCTGATACAGGTGCTGCAGCCTTCTTCTTTTTCTTCTTAGGCTTTGGTTCTTCATGAGCTTCATTTTCTTCTACCTCATCAGTAGAAGATTCTGCAGACTTATCCTCACGTCTGACCTTTGCCAATGCACTGGCCATATTCTTATTTGTATTTCTGGCAGACTTTACAGCTTCAGCAACTATAGCTTCTTCTGTCGCATCCAGTGTCTTACCTTCAGGAACATCAGGTGTATCTATAAATGCACTGTCCATATCAGCATTATAATCATCAGACTCTGCAGCCTCTTTGGCTGATTCATGAAGCTTATCTGCGGGCTGTATATCCTCAGTAGCTGTCTTCTTTAATTCTTCTTCTATACGAACAGTATTCAGCTTTCCTGTTACTTCTGAATCTTCTGAATCTTCTTCTGAATCATCCTCTGAATCCTCTTCATATTCTTCTTCAGAAGTACCATCAGTACCACCAGCCACTTCTTTATGAACTGATTCAGCTATCTCTTCGACCTTTGCCTTTGCGCTTTCACGGTCTTCCTCTTCCTTTGCCTTTCGGGCTGCCTCAGCTTCCTTAGCTATCTTCTCAGCCTCAACCTTAGCCTTAGTCTCTTCGACTGACGCTACGGCTTCATTTATTTTCTTGGTAGTTTCATCCTCTTCTTCAGAATTATCAGATTCTTCTTCGGATTCTTCACTTTCCTCCTCATCCTCTTCATCATCACCATTGGATTTTAAAACCCTGATAGTAACAATTATAAGTACAAGAAGCAAAAGCAGAAGTACAGCTGCAAATATAAGAAGCACAAGTGTTGCAGGCTGAAGTTCTCCTAAAGCTTTCATAAAATCTTTCATTGCTATTTCCCCTCCATTAGCAAAGAGTATATCACAATATATAGTATTATTACAAGCCAGTTTACACATCATTTTCGAATATTTTTATATTCAAAAATGTTATCAATAACTGATTATTCATCGCCACCTTCATCTGCCGGTTTCTCTGGAACCGGAATGGCGCCTTCACTCTTACATCCCGTCTCATCGGTTATCCTCTCGCTGATGCTCTGAACCGTTGAAGTAGGACTGTAGTCTGTTGTATCAAATAGAAATGCCTGCATGGTTTTTACATTTTCATTTAGATCAACAGGAGCAATACACGAGCCTTTCTGAGTGGTCGAATAGAAGTTAAACTTAATAGGGAATCCGATTGTCTGATCAAGATTGTAAGACATAACTCCTGAAACAAGTTCAAGAACCTGCTGTTCTGTGATAGAAGTTCCTACATAAGGGAACACTTCATCTATGATACTATTAAGTGTCTTAAGATCAGAAGACTTAGCCTTTACAAGCATTGCCTGTATAACTTCACGCTGACGTTCGGTTCTGGTTATATCCCCCTGATCAGTACTTCTGATACGCGCATAGGCTGTAGCCTGTGCACCATTCAGTGTCACATATCCAGTCTCATAGACTCCATCTGAATTGATTCCGTTTACCTGTATCTGCTCAGCCAGAACACCATTCAGAGTTGAGAGTTCATTTTCTTCTACGTGAACTACTACTCCACCAAGCGAATCTATTGCTCTTGTAAGTCCTTCCCAGTTCAGAGTTACATACTCTGATACATCCAGATCAAAATTCCTATTTATTGTCTGTATGGCAAGTTCGGGTCCACCATAAGCGTAAGCAGCATTTATCTTAGTTGTGACATAATCACCGTCGCCCTTTGCAACTTCTACAAGAGTGTCTCTGTAGATAGATACTATACGGATATCCTTTGTATCATTATTTATACTGGCTACCATTATAGCATCGCTTCGGTTACCTTTGCCCAGTGAATTATCTCTGGCATCTATACCAAACAGCGCTATATTTGTATAACCCTTCATGGCTTCATTAGCGCCTTCATTTATCTCCAGTTCTTCTTCCTTTAAATCCACTACATGATCGAACTTCTGATACTTATTGTGAAGATATATCCTGAATACTCCATATCCCATAACTGTTATAAGTATTAGTTCTATCAGAAGAGCTAT